>Ga0209455_1000442_pt1 | contig 31964 bp, 28 predicted proteins | sample AraplaCol_mCL_r2_FD_184275 | JGI IMG/M metagenome (GOLD analysis project Ga0209455, IMG submission 184275) | Arabidopsis root microbial communities from North Carolina, USA - plate scrape CL_Col_mCL_r2 (SPAdes) (version 2) | ecosystem: Host-associated > Plants > Roots > Endosphere | place: USA... | reverse complement strand
GCCGGACTTCACCGCGCCGCCCAGCGTGGTCGACGCGCTGGCGCGCGCTTCCCGAGCCGGCATGAGCGCCTATAGCGCGCCGGCCGGCATCCCGGCGCTGCGCGAGGCCATCGCCCGCTACTACACGGAGCACTTCGGCGCCCACGTCGACCCGGCCCGCGTCATCGTCACCTCGGGCGGCTCCGGCGCGCTGATGCTGGCCTGCGCCGTGCTGGTCGACAGCGGCGCGGAAGTCCTGCTGCCCGATCCCTGCTACCCGGCCAACGGCAATTTCATCGTGGCCGCCGGCGGCCGCCCCAAGCTCGTTCCCACCACGGCCGCCCACCGCTTCCAGATGACGGCGCAGGACATCCGCGACCACTGGGGCCCCGACACCCGCGGCGTGCTGGTCGCCTCGCCCAGCAACCCCACCGGCACCAGCATCGCGCCTGACGTGCTGGCCGAGCTGCTGGCCGAGGTGCGCGCGCGCCGCGGCTACGTCCTCATGGACGAGATCTATCTGGGGCTGTCCTACGAAGGCCAGGTCAAGTCGGCCCTGACGCTGGACGACGACCTGATCGTCATCAACAGCTTTTCCAAGTATTTCCACATGACGGGCTGGCGCCTGGGCTGGATGATCGTGCCCGAGCGCATGGTCGACCTGCTCGAGCGGGTCGGCGCCGCCCTGGCCATCTGCGCCCCCACCCTGGCCCAGCACGCCGCCCTGGCCTGCTTCGAACCCGAGGCCATGGCGATCTACGAGGAGCGCCGCGAAGCCTTCCGCCAGCGCCGCGACTTTCTCGTGCCCGCGCTGGAAAAGCTGGGCATCGAGGTTCCGGTCAAGCCGGACGGCGCCTTCTACGTCTACGCCGACATCGGCAAGCTGGGCGAGAATAGCGTGGATTTCGCCTACCGGCTGCTGCGCGAGGCCGGCGTCTCGGCCCTGCCGGGTGCGGACTACGGCCCGGCGCCCCATGGGCGGCACACCATGCGCTTTTCTTATTGCGTGGGCATGGAGGCGCTGCAGGACGCCGTGCACCGCATCGGCAAGCTGCTATAGATAGAAGCGCACCAATAAAAAGAGAAGAGGCGGCCCGAGGGCCGCCTCTTTTGCATCCGAAGCGGGATCAGTCGTTGCGGCTGATGGCCATGCCCGAGGCCAGGGCCAGGCGGCGGCGCTCGGCCTGGACGCGCTCGGCGTAGCCGTCGTCCACCGTCGTGCCCTCGTAGCAGGCCAGGCCGGCCGCCACGGAACCGCGCTGGTTGATGCAGTCGCGCAGAATGGTCGAGCCCACCATGATGTTGGACACCGGATCCAGCGGGTTGGCCTTGCCCTTGCCCTGGTCGACCAGGCTGGCGAACTTGTCCTTGTGGATGCGGGGCATCACCTGCATGAGCCCCTGGGCGCCCATGGAGCTCTCGGCCATCGGGTTGTAGCTGGACTCGACGGCGATCACCGCCAGGACCAGCAGCGGATCGAGCTTTTTCTCGTGGCCCACGCGAAAGGCCGTGTCGACCAGCGTCTCGGTCGCGTTATAGGCGACCTTGTACTTGCGGGCGATGTAGCTGCGCAGCGACTGGATCTGCGCGCCCGAGGGAATGAGCGAAGCCACGCCGGCCGGACGGCCGAGCGCGCGCCGCACCGAACCCGGCAAGGTGGTGGCGGCGCTGGTGGAAACATCCGGGACGGCCAGGGCCACGGTCGCGGGGCTGTCGCCAGCGGGAACAACGTCGTCCGCCGCAATCTGCGTGGCAGATTCGGGGGCAAGGGCAGTCAACAAGGCTCTGTGCACCTGTAGCGCCTGGTCGCGCAGACCGGGCAAGGCAAATCCCATGCTGACCGTCACGATGACCGCAATACCGAGGTAGACGGAACTAATGCGCAGCCATTCAGCCAGCTGGTGGTGCACTCCTTGGGCCAGGCGCCTGAAAAGGCCGGCCATTGACGCATCAGTCATGAGACCTCCTGCGTAGAAGTGAAGTGAGGCCGCATGTTAACCACAAAATATTGAGGTGAATGTAACGATATCTACCAGGATTTGTATGGGGACACACCCACTTCCCCCCTGCTGCCCCCCGCAAGCGGGAACGATTCGAAACTCACATCCAGAAACAACACTGCTACACTGAAAAGCGCTGAAACCGCTACTTGTGCCATACACAAGTCACTGATTCATAAGGTATTTGTGAAATACAAAGATCTGCGGGACTTCGTCTCCCAGCTTGAGAGCCGCCAGGAGCTCAAGCGCATCGCCGCCCCCGTCTCCACCCGCCTCGAGATGACCGAGATCGGCGACCGCGTCCTGCGCGCCGGCGGCCCGGCCCTGCTGTTCGAGAACGCGCAGCACGGCGGCGCCAAGGCCGGCATGCCGGTGCTGGCCAACCTGTTCGGCACGCCCCGGCGCGTGGCCTGGGGCATGGGCGCCGAAGACGTCGGCGCCTTGCGCGAGGTGGGCGAGCTGCTGGCCTCGCTGCGCGAACCCGAGGCGCCCAAGGGCCTGCGCGACGCCTTCGCCAAGGTGTCCATGCTCAAGTCGGCCCTGTGGGACATGAGCCCCAAGACCGTCCGCAGCCCGGCCTGCCAGGAGATCGTCTGGGAAGGCAAGGACGTGGACCTGTCGCGCCTGCCCATCCAGACCTGCTGGCCCGGCGACGTGGCGCCGCTGCTCACCTGGGGCCTGGTGGTCACCCGCGGCCCCAACGCCAAGCGGCAGAACCTGGGCATCTACCGGCAGCAGCCCATCGCCCCCAACAAGCTCATCATGCGCTGGCTGTCGCATCGCGGCGGCGCGCTGGACTTCCGCGACCACGCCCAGGCCTATCCGGGCCAGCCCTTCCCCATCGCCGTCGCCCTGGGCGCCGACCCGGCCACCATCCTGGGCGCGGTCACCCCGGTGCCCGACAGCCTGTCCGAATATCAGTTCGCCGGCCTGCTGCGCGGCTCGCGCACCGAGACGGCCAAGGCCATCGGCAGCGAACTGTCGGTGCCGGCCTATGCGGAGATCGTGCTCGAAGGCCGCATCCTGCCGTCCGACGATCCGGGCGCCTCGGCCCCCCGGGTGCCCGAGGGCGCGCCGCCCCCGCCCGACACCGGCTACGAGATGGCGCTGGAAGGCCCCTATGGGGACCACACCGGCTATTACAACGAGCAGGACTGGTTCCCGGTATTCACGGTCGACCGCGTCACCATGCGGCGCAACCCCCTCTATCACTCCACCTATACCGGCAAGCCGCCCGACGAGCCGGCCGTGCTGGGCGTGGCCTTGAACGAGGTGTTTGTGCCCTTGTTGCGCAGGCAACTACCTGAAATCATTGATTTCTACCTGCCTCCCGAGGGCTGCAGCTACCGCCTGGCGGTGGTCTCGATCCGCAAGCAGTACGCCGGCCACGCCAAGCGGGTGATGTTCGGCCTGTGGAGCATCCTGCGGCAGTTCATGTACACCAAGTTCATCGTGGTGGTGGACGAGGACGTGAACGTGCGCGACTGGAAGGAAGTGGTCTGGGCCATGACGACCCGCATGGACCCGGTGCGCGACACGACGCTGGTGGAGAACACGCCTATCGACTATCTGGACTTCGCCTCGCCGGTATCCGGACTGGGCGGCAAGATGGGGCTGGACGCCACCAACAAATGGCCGGGCGAGACGACCCGCGAATGGGGCACGCCTATTCGGATGGACGAGGACGTGAAGAAGCGGGTGGATGCGATGTGGGAGGAGCTGGGACTTTGACCTCGGTCTTGGCCTTGGCCTCGCCGCGCCAGGCTTTATAGAGTTCCCAGCCGGCCAGGCCTATCGTGGCGGCGCGCACGATGCTCTGGCCGCCTATCTTGCCCAACAAGAGAGTGGACAGCGCCGAACCCACCACTGGGTGGCGCTTGACCAGGCCCACCACCTGGGCCGGCAGCGCGCTCCATCCGCCTTTTTTATCGACGCTCAAGCCGGCCAACGCCGCGCGCAACAACATGCCCGGACGCCAGGCCTGGGTGACTCTGGCCAGTTGCCTGGCCAGGGTCTCGCGCTCGAGTGCGGCGCGGGTACGCAGCAGTTCGATGCGCGCCTGCCGGTCGGATAAAGGTGAAGATCGGGGCATCTCAGGCCTCCGGTTCGCTTGCCGCATCGCCTCTGCCGGCCTTCTCGAACGCAGCCACGTCGCGCTCGAGCACGTCGAGCGTCGCGGCGAAAGGCGCGGGACGGTCAATCAGCTCGCGCCGCACCTTATAAAGCAAGGCCAGGCCGATCACGGCGTAGAGGCCGCCCAGACAGGCCAGCGCAAGATAGCGGTGCTCGGTAGGCCAGAAGGCCACCGCGATGGCGGCGGTGAAAACCAGCAGCGCCAAAGTCAGGCACAGCAGCGCCGCGGCCGCCAGCCCTAGAAGCACGACCAGTCGCGATTTTTCTTCCGCGGCTTCGAGCGACAGCAATTCCAGCCGCGTGCGCATCAGCCCCAGCAGGCTGGCGGGCAGGCCTCCCAGAGATCGGCGCAGGCTCATGCGGTCGGCGCGGACGGTCAGCGACGGCTGATCAGCATGCCGATCACGAGCGCGGCGCCGGCCGCGATGCCTATGGCTTGCCAGGGCTTGTCGTGCACGTAGTCGTCGGTGAGGCGGGCCGCATGGCGGCCCTTCTGGATGACGGCATCCTGGGCATCGTAGAGCGTATCGCGGGTGCGCTTGAGCGCGGCCATGGCCCGCTCGCGCAGTTCGGCGGCTTTCTCGCCGGTGCTGCTGGCAGCTTCGCGCAGCAGCTCCTCGGCGTCGTCGAGGCTGGTCTTGGCGGTGTCGATCAGCTTTTCCTTGAATTCTTCGGCCTGGGTCGAGGTCATGTTGCAGCTCCTTGAAAGCTATAGGCGAAACCATAATAAACAGCAGCGCCAAACGGCGCCAGAGGGCGATCAAATCGCGATTGCTACGACCTGCTACGGGTGGTCAATGAAGCTGGGTGAGCGCCACGCTGGACCGCGCGTCGTCTTGCGCGATGTCTTGCCGCACCACCAGGTCGAGCTTGGGGCAGAACCAGTCGGTCACCGTGCTGCGCACGCCCTGGATAGGCAGCACAAGCCCGTTGAACGACAGCTTGACCGGGTCGGTGGACCGGGAATAAGTGATGGGCATGCAGGACTGGCTACCGCGCGGCGTGTCAATTTCTCGCGCGGCCCCGACGGTCTTGGCGCCGATATGCACGGTGATGGCCGGCTGCTGGCCAACAGGCGAATCGGCTCCGACGTTCACGCGATACGACGCTCCCGGCAGATGCTGGCCCTCGCGCACTTTGTCGTAGGAAAACAGGCCCAGCATGCGCAGGTCGAACTGGCCGTCACGCGACGGCGCCTCGCCCGCCTTGTCGTAGCGCACGAAAGACGCCTGGCCGCCGCGGACCGTCATGAGGTAATCGAGCCGCCTCGCGCCGGTGGGAATGCCCATGTAGACGAAGCTGGCCGAACCCTGCACGCGCGCCCGGCACTGGCCGCGGCCCAGCTGGGACACGTCGGAAAACGCCAGGTCGGCCGACATGGTCATCGACCCCTGGCCGGAGAATCGCGCCGCGCCGCCATCGTGCATGAAGGCGGCATCGCAGACGCCCGCGTCGGCCGCCGCGCCCGTCGTCAGCGACGCCGCGATGACCAGCCTGAAAATCCATTTGCCATATGCCGCCACGGCCTGCTCCTGAAAGAATGGCGTCCACGCTGCGCCCTGCACCTGGCCATCCCGAAGGGAAGACATCCTGACGCTCGCACCGAGCCATACTACACCCGGCAAACCGGCGCGCCGCCCGTCCTTCGGAGCACCGGTAGCCGTCCGCAACAAGGTTCGATGCCGGGCGACGCAAATCACTTTCAGGCATATTCATTCAACAAAACCTCTGTTGTAAGAATATCGATACCCCCCTTATGCTGTACCACAGCAATTCATCGCCCGAATCTTCCCGGCAATTTCCATGAAGCTTTTTCCTCTCTTCGCCGATCTGCAAGGCCGGCGCGCCCTGGTCGTGGGCGGCGGCGCCGTCGCCACCCGCAAGGCCCAGTCGCTGCTGGAAGCCGGTGCCCTGGTGACGGTCGGCGCTCCCGAATTCGACCCCACGCTGGCCCAGCTGGCCGCCGAAGGCCGCCTGACCCCTCTGCGCGGCAGTTTCGAGCCGGCCTGGCTGGACGGCGCATGGCTGGTCATCGCGGCCACCGACGACCGCGCCGTGAATGCGGCGGTGAACGCCGCCGCCCAGGCTCGCCAGGTGTTCTGCAACGTCGTCGACGACCCGCAGCTGTCGTCGTTTCAGGTGCCCTCCATCGTCGACCGCTCGCCGCTGGTCGTGGCGATTTCGTCTTCCGGCGTCGCGCCGGTGCTGGCGCGACGCTTGCGCGAGCGGATCGAAACACTGCTGGATCACGCGCTGGGGCCGCTGGCCGAACTGGCCGCCCGCTATCGCGCCCGCATCCGCGGCGCCCTGCCCGACCTGGGCGCGCGCCGCCGCTTCTACGACTGGCTGCTTGACGGCCCGGTCGCCAGCCTGCTGCGCAGCAGGCAACCCGACGCCGCCGAAGCCGCATTGAGCCAGGCGCTCGAACAGCCGCAGGCCGCGTCCCCGGGACGCGTCGTGCTGGCGGGCGCGGGCCCCGGCGATCCGGGCCTGCTGACGCTCAAGGCTTTGCGCGCCTTGAACGAGGCGGACGTGATTCTGTACGACCGCCTGGTCAGCGACGCCGTGCTGTCGTTGGCGCGCCGCGATGCCGAGCGCATTGCCGTCGGCAAGCAGTTGGGAGAAAACCACGAGGTCACGCAGGCCCGCATCCACGCCCTCATGGTCGAGCATGCCCGCGCCGGCCGGCATGTGGTGCGATTGAAGGGCGGCGACGCTTTCATTTTCGGCCGCGGCGGCGAAGAGCTGGAGTACCTGCGCGCGCACGACGTGCCGTACGAGGTGGTGCCCGGCATCACCGCGGCGCTGGCTTGCGCGGCTTATGCGGGCATTCCTCTCACGCATCGCGACCACGCGCAGTCGGTACGCCTAGTCACCGCGCATTGCCGCGAGGACGAGGACGCGTTGGACTGGGACGGTCTGGCGCGCGGGCAGCAGACCCTGGCCTTTTATATGGGCGTCAAGCAGCTGGATCTGTTGTCGCAGCGGCTGATCGCGCATGGCCGGGCCGCCGATACGCCGGTGGCCTTGGTGGAAAACGGCAGCCGGCCGGAGCAGCGGGTAGTCTCCGGGACGCTGGGCGAACTGCCCGCGCTGGCGAAACACCACGGCGTGCACGCGCCCGCGATGCTCATCGTGGGCGAAGTGGCAGGGCTGGCGCGCAAGCTGCATTGGCATGGGAGCCACTTGCCGGCGTAGATCCGGTGGCAGAATCTGTGCGATCAATGTCATTGCTGCCATCCGCCGGCAATGACAAACTGGGCGCCATGACAAACGCCACCTCCTCCTCACGCAGCGCAGCATCCGGACAGGACGTCGTCTGCGTGGTGTATCCCGGCGCCATGAGCCTGGATGTCATGGGCCCCATGCAGGTATTCGCCACGGCCAATGAAGTGCGCCATCAACACGGGCTGCCGCCGGCATACCGGTTGATCCTGGCCGCGAAGCGGGCCGGCCTGGTCGCCACCTCGTCCGGCATGGCCCTTGCGGCGGACGCCGCGTGGGCCCAGGTGCCGCTCGGCCGAGACTGCACCGTGCTCGTGCCCGGAGGGGCCGGCGTGGAACAAGCCATGCACGATACGGCGCTACGAGGCTGGCTGCAGCAAGCCGAGCCGCGTGTCGCCCGGCTGGGCTCCGTCTGCTCCGGCGCGCTCATACTGGCCCAGGCGGGTCTGCTGCGGGGATTGACCGCCACCACCCATTGGACGCGGGCGGAGCAATTGCGGCGAGACTACCCCGACATCGATGTCCAGGCCGATAGGCTGCACACCTATGACCCCGGCCATCCCCGGCATTCGCATCTCTTCACCTCGGCAGGCGTGACGGCCGGCATCGATCTGGCGCTCGCGCTGGTGGAGGCGGATCTGGGCCGCCCCCTGGCGCTGTCCGTCGCGCGCCATTTGGTGATGTTCATGCGCCGGCCTGGCGGGCAGGCGCAGTTCAGCACGCTGCTATCCCCGGAAACCACGCAGGCGCCGCGGCTGGCCAAGTTGCTGGAGTGGATTCCAGGGCAGTTGGGCGAGGACCTAAGCGTGGAACGACTGGCCTTGCAGGCCAATATGCCGCCCCGAACGCTGGCCCGCGCCTTTCGGCAAGAGCTGGGCACGACCCCGGCTCGCTACGTGGAACGCGTCCGCATCGAAACCGCCTCGGCGCTGCTGGGCCAAAAACAGGCGTCGGTATCCACCGTGGCGCGCCTGTGCGGCTTCGGCCACCCCGAGTCGCTACGCCGCAGTTTTCACAAGCACCTGGCCATCAGCCCACGGGCCTTCGCCGAACGTTTCGGCGGCTGAGCCAGCCCCCTTCTCATTTCCGCACGCGGTCGCGTCGCCCTGCCGGGGCAAGCGCCGTCGGGCCTCGTCGTCTTCATTTTTCATCTACTGCGCCATGAAAAGACCTTCCAAAGACATCGTCACGCTGGCCATGGGCCAGGCTTTGACGGGCACCGTGACTTCGCTGCTTACCTCCGTCTCCAGTCTGGCCGGCGCTTACCTGGCTCCGTCGCCCGCGTTGAGCACGGCGCCGGTCACGGCCACTGTGCTGGGTGCCTTGGCCATGATCTATCCGGCCTCGCATCTGATGGCCGCCATGGGCCGGCGCAACGGGTTCATCCTGAAAGCAGGCGTGGGCATAGCCGGCGGCGCGACGTGCTGCGCGGCCATGGTATCGGGCAGCTTCCTGCTTTTGGTGCTGGGCGCCTTCCTGCTGGGCATCTTCAGCGCGTTCGGCCAGTACTACCGGTTCGCGGCCTTCGACGCGGCCCGCGATCCCCAGGAGCGCACGGCCGCCGTATCGCTGGTTGCCGGCGCGGGCGTGGCCGGCGGCATCGCGGGGCCTTATATCGGCAGCCATGCGCTGGGCTTGTTCGGCGCCGTGCCCTATGCCAATGCATTTCTGTCGCTGTCGCTGGTGTGCGTGGCGCTGGCGTTGTCGCAACTGTTTCTGTCGCGCCAGTTGGGCATCACGACGGCCGCGGCGCCCGAGGGCGCCACGGCGCCGGCGCGCCTGGGCAGGGAGTTTTACCTCGCCAGCCTCATTTGCGCCTGTGGTTTTGCGGTGATGACGCTGGTGATGAACGCGGCGCCTCTGTCCATTCTCCATGCCGGCCATGACCTGCACGCCTCGGCCATGGTGATGCAAACGCACTTCGCGCTGATGTACCTGCCTTCGTTCATCAATCCCTTGCTGGTCGCCCGCCTGAGGCTGCGAGGACTGGTAAGCGTCGGCGTGCTGGTCGGCATCGGCGGCTGCCTGCTGGCGCTGTACCCGGGGCAGGGCTTGAATCTCTATATGCTGGAACTCGGGCTCGCGGGCATGGGCTGGAACTTCATCTTCAACGGCGGCACGCTGCTGCTCGCCAATACCTATCCAGAAGCCATGAAGACCCGTGCCCAGGGCGTGAACTCCATTCTGGTGTTCAGCGCCAACGTCGCGGCATCGCTGCTGGCGGGCGTGCTCTTCAATTGGGGCGGCTGGATCGCCGTGAACCTGGCATGCCTGCCCTTGCTGGCCGTGGTTGCAGGGGTGCTGTGGCAGGCCAGAAAACCGCGGCGGATGTCGTCCGTCCCCGCCTAGCGGGAATAGACGACATCGCGGCGCTATTCCGGCTTCTGCTTCGTGCCGAAGATGCGGTCGCCGGCATCGCCCAGGCCGGGGATGATGTAGCCGTGCTCGTTCAAGCGCTGGTCTATCGATGCCGTGTAGATCTGCACATCGGGATGCGCGTCGAGCACCCGCTTGATGCCTTCGGGCACGGCCACCAGGACCAGCGCGCGGATGTCGCGGCAGCCGGCGCGCTTGAGCATGTCCACGGTCGCCAGCATCGAGCCGCCGGTGGCCAGCATGGGATCGACGATGAGCGCGACGCGCTGCTCGATCTCGCCCACCAGTTTTTCCAGGTAGGTGTGGGCCTGCAGCGTTTCTTCGTTGCGGGCCAGGCCCACCACGCTGACCTTGGCGCCGGGGATCAGGGTCAGCACGCCGTCGAGCATGCCCAGGCCGGCGCGCAGGATGGGGACCACGGTGATCTTTTTGCCGGCGAGCTTTTCCACCTGCACGGTGCCGCACCAGCCTTCGATGTCGGCCGGGCACAGCGGCAGGTCTTTGCAGGCCTCGTAGGTCAGCAGCGCGCCGATCTCGCCGGCCAGTTCGCGAAAGCTCTTGGTGCTGAGGTCGGCGCGGCGCATGATGCCCAGCTTGTGGCGGACCAGCGGATGACGGATTTCATGTACGGGCATGATGTTCTCTTCGAAATCGGGAAGCAGGCAGGCGCACGCTCAGCGGCGGGCCAGCCAGGCCACGAGCGCGTCGTCGAAATATCGTAGCGCGCCGGCCTTCTCGTCGGCCTTTTCATTGTTGAGCAGAAACACGACGACGTAGCGCTTGCCGCTCGCGCCCGTCACGTAGCCGGCCATGGCGCGCACGTCGCGCAGCGTGCCGGTCTTCAAGTGCGCGCGGCCCGTGGCCTCGCCGTGGCGCAGGCGCTTTTTCACCGTGCCGTCCTCGCCGAGGATGGCCAGCGAGGACACGAACTCGGGCATGTATGGCGACTTCCAGGCCGCGCCCAGCAGCGCGGCCAGATCGGCGGCCGACACGCGGGCCTCGCGCGCCAGGCCCGCGCCGTTGTCCAGCACCAGGCCGGTCATGGGCAGGCCCTGCGCGGCCAACGCGCGCGCGGCCAACGCGTCGCTGCTGGCCACCGTGGCCGGCCGCAGGCCGCGCTCGGCGCCCAGCGTCAGGAGCAGCGTGCGCGCCATCACGTTGTTGCTGTGCTTGTTGATGATGCGGATCACGTCGCCCAGCTCCGGCGAATCATGGCTGGCCAGCACCGTGCCGTCGGCCGGCGCCATCCCGTCGCGCACCTGCCCCGTCATCGTGCCGCCCAGCTCCTTCCACAACTCGCGGAACACGCCGGCCGTCTGGGCAGGCTGCGTCAAGGCCAGGCGATACAGGCTGAAGTCGCCGCAGGCGCCGGGAAACGTGCCCGACAGCTTGAAAGTCGTGCCCTGTGGCGTGACCACCGGCGTGGTGTAGACCTCGTACGGCCCCTGGCAGGCGGTATTGCTCCAGTTCAGCTTGCCCTCGAGCTTCACATTGGGCAAGGGCGGATCCATCACCACCCGCCACGCATGCGTGGCGGCGTCCGCCATGAACATCAGGCGCTGCGCGCCGAAGCCCACCATGAAAGCATCCGGGCTGGCGTTATAGGCCCGGTCCGGCGCGTTGTCGAAAGCGCCCGGATCGGTCGCCACGCTGCCGAAGATGCTGCGGTCCACCACCACGTCGCCGATCTGCCTCACCCCCTGCAGCCGCAGATCGCGCAGCAAGGTCCACAGATCCTGCAACATCAAATCCGGATCGCCCGCGGCCCGCACATACAAAGGCCCGGACAAGGCCCCATTGACGATCGCCGCGCCCGAATCGCTCAGCAGCTCGGTCGTCCACTTGTACGAAGGCCCCAGCTCCGACAAGGCCGCCCAGGTCGTCACCAGCTTCATCACCGAAGCCGGATTGCGCAGCGTATTCGCATTGATCGCCGCCAGCCGCGGCCCGCCGATTTCCTGCACGACCAGCGACATGGCGCTTTCGGGCAGGCCTGTCTTCTGCCAGGCCGAGGCCAGATCGGCAGGCAATGCCTGCGCAGACGCGCGCGCCGCGCACAAGGCCACGACACCGGCGGCCCACCATGATTTACGCCAGCTTCTTTGCATAGACACGTATTAGTTAGCCGATCGAATAAGAATGCTCCGGGTATCAAAGACGCCCTGAATATCGGCGTCGCGAGCGTAAAGCGCGCAGGCGCCGATACGACTGAAGAACTCAAAATACCCGGCAGCCCGAAAGCATACCCAAACGCAGCTTAAAATAACGGGTTGATCAGCATTCAGACCATCCAAGCGTGCCCTCTTCCCAACTGCCAGCCTTCACCCTGGCCGACTTCGACTACCACCTCCCCGACGAGCTCATCGCCCAACACCCGGCCGCCGAGCGGCGCGGCAGCCGCCTGCTGCACCTGGACGGCAAGAGCCAATTGCACGACCTGCAATTTCCGGACCTCGCCGCCCTCGTGCGCGAACACGACCTGCTCGTCTTCAACGACACCCGCGTCATCAAGGCGCGCCTCTTGGGCCAGAAAGCCACCGGCGGCAAAGTGGAAGTGCTGGTCGAGCGCATCGTCGAGCCCACCCGGGCCCTGGCCCACGTGCGCGCCAGCAAATCCCCCGGCCCAGGCATGACCCTGCGCCTGGCAGACGCCTTCGACGTTCAGGTGCTGGGCCGCCAGGGCGAACTCTTCGACCTGCGGTTTCCCGAGCCCGTGCTCGACCTGCTCGATGCCCACGGCGCCACGCCGCTGCCGCCCTACATCACGCACAGCGCGCAGGCCGACGACGACAGCCGCTATCAGACCGTCTATGCCCGCCAGCCCGGCGCCGTGGCCGCGCCCACGGCCGGCCTGCACTTCGACCAGGCCATGCTGGACCAGCTCGCGTCACAGGGCGTGCACCGCGCCTTCGTCACCCTGCACGTGGGCGCCGGCACCTTCCAGCCCGTGCGCGTGGACAACCTGGCCGACCACATCATGCATACCGAGTGGTACACCGTGCCGCAAGCCGCCGTGGACGCCATCGCCGAGGCGCGCGCGCGCGGCGGCCGCGTGATCGCCGTGGGCACCACCAGCGTGCGCGCACTGGAATCGGCCGCCGCCGCCCGTAGCGACCAGCCGGCCGGCCGGCCCCTTGCCGCCGAGCAAGGCGATACGCGCCTCTTCATCACGCCGGGCTACTCATACCGGGTCGTCGACGCCCTGCTCACCAACTTCCACCTGCCGCAATCCACCCTGCTCATGCTGGTGTCGGCGCTGGCGGGCGTCGAGCCCATACGCCGCGCCTACGCCCACGCGGTGGCCAATAAATACCGCTTCTTCAGCTATGGGGATGCCATGTTCATCGAACCCCCGGCCAAAAACCGATCATGAGCGGACTGAACTTCGAACTCCTGGCCACCGACGGCGCCGCGCGCCGCGGCCGCATGACCTTGAACCACGGCGTGGTCGAGACGCCCATCTTCATGCCAGTGGGCACCTACGGCAGCGTCAAGGGCATGCTGCCGCACGAACTGAACGACATCGGCGCGCAGATCGTGCTGGGCAACACCTTTCACCTGTGGCTGCGCCCCGGCACCCAGGTGCTGGACAAGCACGGCGGCCTGCACGGCTTCATGCAGTGGCACAAGCCCATCCTCACCGACTCGGGCGGCTTCCAGGTGTTCAGCCTGCAAGGCATGCGCAAGATCACCGAAGAAGGCGTCAAGTTCGCCTCGCCCATCGACGGCGCGCGGCTTTTCCTCACACCCGAAGAATCCATGCGCATCCAGAAGTCGCTCGACTCCGACATCGCCATGGTCTTCGACGAGTGCACGCCCTACGAGATCAAGGGCCGGCCGGCCACGGTGGACGAGGCCGCGGCATCGATGCGCATGTCGCTGCGCTGGGCGCGCCGCTCGCGCGACGAGTTCGATCGACTGGGCAACCCCAATGCGCTCTTCGGCATCGTGCAGGGCGGCATGTTCGAAAGCCTGCGCGACGAATCGCTGGCGGGCCTGGCGGACATCGGCTTTCACGGCTACGCCATCGGCGGCCTGTCGGTGGGCGAGCCCAAGGAAGACATGATGCGCATCCTGGCTCACGTCACGCCGCGCCTGCCGACCGACCGACCGCGCTACCTGATGGGCGTGGGCACGCCCGAAGACCTGGTGGAAGGCGTGGCGCGCGGCATCGACATGTTCGACTGCGTCATGCCCACCCGCAACGCCCGCAACGGCTGGCTCTTCACCCGCTACGGCGACCTCAAGATCCGCAACGCCCGCTACCGCGACGACACGCGTGCGCTGGACCCGACCTGCCGCTGCCATACCTGCGCCCATTTCTCGCGCGCCTACCTGCACCACCTGCAGCGCGCCAACGAGATTTCCGGCGCCCGGCTCAACACCCTGCACAACCTGCACTTCTATCTGGACCTGATGAGCCAGATGCGCGAGGCCATCGCCGAAGGGCGCCTGCAGGCCTGGCACGAGCAGTTCGCCGCCGACCGGGCGCGGGGCGTGGGGGATTAGGGCTCGCAACGCCGCGATCCGTCCCCCAGGATGGCGGGCCCGGATTTGAAATCCCGACCCGCTATACTAGTCGACTTGCTCTGTCCAAACCCGACGCGGGGGGGACAGACCACAAAGCAGAACGCATAGAGACAACATTCAACCCGGAGTCACCGACATGTCCGTCCTCAACACCGCAACGCTCATCCTGGGCCAGGCCGCCGGCGCTGGCAATTCGCTCATGAGCATGCTGCCCATCCTGCTGATGTTCGTGATCCTCTATTTCCTGATGATCCGTCCGCAGATGAAGCGCCAGAAAGAAACCCGCAACATGATCTCGGCCCTGGCCAAGGGCGATGAAATCGTGACCTCGGGCGGCCTGCTGGGCAAGGTCACCAAGGTCACCGACAGCCACGTCATCGCCGAAGTGGCCGAACTGGCCGACAAGCCGATCGAAGTCGTGCTGCAAAAGAGCGCCGTCACCGGCGTGCTGCCCAAGGGCACCATCAAGGCCCTGTAAGACCCGGATCCGAACCGCCTACCCGGCCACGATCCGCGAGAACCCAAGCGCCGCCGCATCTTTCGCGGCGGCTTTGCCATCCGGCCCGAAGCGCCGCTCAATTCTCCCTGCCGGCAATGAACCGCTACCCTCTCTGGAAATACATCACGGTGCTCGCCGCGCTCGTGATCGGCCTGATCTACACGCTGCCCAATTTCTACGGCGAAGCGCCTGCCGTGCAGGTGTCCAGCGCCAAGGCCGTCGTCAAGATCACCCCGGACATGGTGGAACAGATCCGGCAGATCCTCGATGCCGCCAAGCTGTCGCCCGTCAGCATCTTCTATGCGCAGAACGGCACGCTCGGCACCATCCGCGTGCGCTATGCCAATACCGATCAGCAGCTGGCCGCGCGCGACGCCCTGGACCACGCGCTCAACACCGACCGCAGCGACCCGCACTACACCGTCGCGCTCAACCTGATTCCCGCCTCGCCCCCCTGGATGCGTTCGCTCGGCTTCTTCGAGCCGCGCCCCATGTACCTGGGCCTGGACTTGCGCGGCGGCGTGCACTTCCTGCTGCAGGTCGACATGAAGGGCGCGCTGACCGCGCGCTACGACGCGCTGGCCGGCGATATCCGCAGCGCCCTGCGCGACGACAAGATCGCCGTCAGCAACGTCGAACGCACCGGCCAGTCGGTCACCGCGACTTTCGCCAGCGCGGACGACCGCAGCAAGGCGCGCGACGAGCTGCGCAGCCGCATGCCCGAGCTGCAGCTCACCACCAGCGAAGACGGCGGCAAGTTCCTGCTCAACGGCGAACTGGCCTCGTCGGCCATCACCCAGGTGCAGAACGCGGCCATCACCCAGAACATCTCGACGCTGCACAACCGGATCAACGAGCTGGGCGTGGCCGAGCCCGTCATCCAGCAACAGGGCTCGGACCGCATCGTGGTCGAACTGCCCGGCGTGCAGGACATCGCCAAGGCCAAGGAAATGCTGGGCCGCACCGCCACGCTGCAGATCCGCATGGTCGACGACTCGGCCTCGTCCATGGCCGCGCTCTCCAGCGGCACCGTGCCTTTCGGCCTTGAGCGCTACACCGACCGCGACGGCCGTCCGATCCTGGTGCGCCGCCAGGTGATCCTCACCGGCCAGAACCTGCAGAACGCCCAGGCCGGCCGCGACCAGCAGACTCAACAGGCCGCCGTGAACCTCACGCTCGACGACAAGGGTTCGCGCATCTTCCGCGACGTCACGCGCGACAACATCGGCAAGCGCATGGCCATCCTGCTGTTCGAAAACGGCAAGGGCGAAGTCGTCACCGCGCCGGTCATCCGCGCCGAAATCGACGGCGGCCAGGTGCAGATCTCGGGCAGCATGACGGCCGAAGAGGCCGCCGACACGGCCCTGCTGCTGCGCGCCGGCTCGCTCGCCGCGCCCATGAGCATCATCGAAGAGCGCACCATCGGCCCCAGCCTGGGCGCCGACAACATCGCCAAGGGCTTCCACTCCACGCTCTACGGCTTCATCGCGATCGCGATCTTCATCCTCATCTACTACCACGTGTTCGGCCTGTTCTCGACGCTGGGCCTGTCGTTCAACCTGCTCCTGCTGCTGGCGGTGCTGTCGATGCTGCAGGCCACGCTGACCCTGCCGGGCATCGCGGCCATCGCGCTCACGCTGGGCATGGCCATCGACTCGAACGTGCTGATCAACGAGCGCATCCGCGAAGAGCTGCGCAACGGCGCCACGCCGCAGCAGGCCATATCCCAGGGCTTCGAGCGCGCCTGGGGCACCATTCTCGACTCGAACATCACCACGCTGATCGTAGGCCTGTCGCTGCTGGCCTTCGGCTCGGGCCCGGTGCGCGGCTTCGCGGTGGTCCACTGCCTGGGCATCGTCACCTCGATGTTCTCGGCGGTGGTCGGCGTGCGCGCCCTGGCCAACTTCTGGTACGGCCGCCAGCGCAAGCTGACCAAGATCTCGATCGGCACGGTCTGGAAGCCCGTCGAGGGCAAGACCGGCGACGGCAAGACCGCAGCCAAGACCCCGGCCAAGAAAGCCGCCGCGAAACAGTGATCCACCTAGATTGATGCCCGCGGGGGACCTCGATTCCCCCGACTGAGAAAACCATGGAATTTTTCCGGATTCACCGCAGCATCCCCTTCATGCGCCACGCGCTGGTGCTGAACATCATCAGCCTGATCACATTCCTGGCGGCGGTGTTCTTCATCGTGACGCGGGGCTTTCACCTGTCCATCGAGTTCACCGGCGGCACGGTGATGGAAGTCCACTACGCGCAGACCGTCCAGCTGGAAGAGGTGCGCGATGCCATGACCAAGCTGGGCTACAATCCCAACGACTTCCAGGTGCAGAGCTTCGGCACCTCGCGCGACGTGATGATCCGCCTGCCGCTGGTCCACGGCCAGACCTCGTCGGCGCAGAGCGACGCGGTGCTGGGCTCGCTCAAGGCCGCCGATCCCACGGTGGAGCTGCGCAGCGTCGAGTTCGTCGGCCCGCAGGTGGGCAAGGAGCTGTTCCACAACGGCCTGATGGCGCTGCTGGCGGTGGTGGTCGGCATCGTCATCTATCTGGCCTTCCGCTTCGAATGGAAGTTCGCCGTGTCATGCGTGCTGGCCAACCTGCACGACGTGGTCATCATCCTGGGCTTCTTCGCGTTCTTCCAGTGGGAGTTCTCGCTCTCGGTGCTGGCCGGCGTGCTGGCGGTGCTGGGCTATTCGGTGAACGAATCCGTGGTGATCATGGACCGGATCCGCGAAAACTTCCGCAAGATGCGCAAGGCGAGCGTGCGCGAGGTGATCAACAGCGCGATCACGCAGACGATCTCCCGCACGATCATCACCCACGCGTGTACCCAGGTGATGGTGCTGTCGATGCTGTTCCTGGGCGGCCCTACGCTGCACTATTTCGCCTTGGCGCTCACCATCGGCATCTGCTTCGGCATCTATTCGTCGGTCTTCGTGGCCGCGGCCCTGGCAATGTGGATGGGCGTCAAACGAGAGGATCTGATCAAGCAGGTCAAGAAGGACGAGAGCGAATTGCTTTCCTGATTGCCTGATACGTTGATCGTTTCAGCTTGAAAAAATAGGGGCTCCGCGGAGCCCCTATTTTTTCGCGCCCGAATCGCCCCTTCAAGACCTCGCGAGCCGCGCCCTGGCAGCCTGGTACTCCGCGGCCAGCCTGTCTACAAACTCAGCGGCCGGCACCACCTTGTCGACGACACCGATCCCCTGCCCCGAGCCCCAGATATCCTTCCACGGCCTGGGCGAGCCGGCAGCGTAAGCGCGCGCGTCCGAAGGAAGATTGTCCGGATCCAGGCCTGCATTGCGTATCGAAGCGGCCAGGTAATTGCCATGCACGCCGGTAAACAGATTGCTGTAGACAATGTCGTCCGACGTCGCGTCCACGATCGACTGCTTGTAGGCGTCCGAGGCATTGGCCTCGTGCGTGGCGATGAAAGGCGAGCCGATATAGGCGAGATCCGCGCCCATGGCCTGCGCGGCCAGGACGGCGCCGCCGGTGGCAATGGCGCCCGACAGCACCAGCGGGCCGTCGAACCAGCGGCGGATTTCCTGCACCAGCGCGAAAGGACTGCGCGTGCCGGCGTGGCCGCCCGCGCCCGCCGCCACGGCGATCAGCCCGTCGGCACCCTTCTCGACGGCCTTGCGCGCGAACGTGTTGTGGATCACGTCGTGCAAGGTCACGCCGCCCCAGGCGTGCACGGCCTGGTTGATTTCCTCGCGCGCGCCCAGGCTGGTGATGACGACGGGCACCTTGTACTTCTCGCACACGGCCAGGTCCTGGTCCAGGCGGGCGTTGCTCTTGTGCGCGATCAGGTTGATGGCGTAGGGCGCGGCGGCCCCCCCGGCCAGGCCTGCCGTGATCTCGGCCAGCCAATCGTCGAGCTGTGAACTGGGCCGGGCGTTGAGCGCCGGCATGGCGCCGACAATGCCGGCCTTGCACTGCGCGACCAGCAGTCCGGGATTGCCGATAATGAAAAGCGGCGAGCCGATAACCGGCAGCCTCAGATTCTGGAATACGGCTGGCATTCTGGACATCAACGTTCTTCCTCGGTATTGCGTTCAATCCGCCTCGGTCGAAGGCGCGGGCGCCTCGGGCAAGGTCAGCACGCCCCGGTCGCGCAAGGCGGCCAGTTCGGCGTCGGACAGGTTCAAGAGATCGCGCAGCACGTCGCGCGTACCCTCGCCCAGGGTGGGCGGGGCATTGCGTATGGGCAGGCGCCGGCCGTCCAGCCGATACGGCGGCGCGAACGTGTGCGTCGTGCCGGCCACGGGATGCGGCATCTCGCTCAGCAGCCCGCCTTGGCGCGTGGCCTCGCTGGTCAGCGCTTCGTGCAGGCCCAGCACTTTGCCGCAAGGTATGCCCATGGCCTGCATGCGCTGCAGCAGCTGATCGCGCGGATAGGTCTTGAGCAGGTCCGTCAACATGGCGAGCAGCTCCACCCGATGCTTGCCGCGCTCGACATTGGTGGCGTAGCGCGGATCCTCGACGATGTCGGGCCGCATCAGCACCTGCCTGCAGAATTTGTCGAACTGCGCGTTGTTGCCCACGGTGATGATGAGCGGCCCGTCGGCCGCTTCGAACATGCCGTAGGGCACGATCGAAGGGTGGGCGTTGCCGTAGCGCCTGGGGTCGCGGCCCAGCAGCATGGCGTCCAGGGCGTAATAGCTGGAGATCATGATGCCGCAGTCGTACAGCGCCATCTCGATCAGGCGCCCCCGGCCCGTGCGCTCGCGGCGAAACAGCGCGGCCAGCACGGCCTGCGCGGCGTACATGCCCGTCATCATGTCGACGATGGCGACGCCGAACTTCAGCGGCGGCTGATGCGCCTCGCCGTTGATGGCCATGAGCCCCGTCTCGCCCTGGATGACCAGGTCGTAGCCGGGCCGTGCAGCCTGCGGACCGGACGTGTCGTAGCCGGCGATGGCGCAATAAACCAGGTCCGGCTTGACCGCCTTGAGCTGTTCGTAGCCCAGCCCCAGCTTCTCGGCCCCGCCATGCTTGAAGTTGTGGATCACCACGTCGAACCGCGGCAGCATCTCGCGCACGAGACGCGCGCCCTCTTCCGTTTGCAGATCCAGCGTGACCGAACGCTTGTTGCGGTTCATGGCCGAGTAGTAGGTGGTCTCGGTCTTGCCGATGCGCATGCCCCAGTCGCGCGTATCGTCGCCGCGGCCGGGATGCTCCACCTTGATGACCTCGGCGCCGAAGTCGGCCAGCACCTGGCCGCACAGCGGCCCGGCGAACACGCGCGACAGGTCCAGCACGCGCACGCCGCACAGCGGAAGATCCATGCCGTCCTGCCCCGCCGTCTCGTCTGTTCCGGCATTCATATTGTCTTGTCTCCTCTTCGTCCCGGTCAGCGGCGCCCGCGCAGCCTGGCGTAATCCGGCGGCCGCTTTTCCAGGAAAGCGCCTATGCCCTCGCGCGACTCTTCGGTGTCCTGCGAACGCACCATGCATTCGGCCTCCGCGTCGAGCTGCTGCGCCAGTGTATTGGCGTAGGCCGAACGGCACAGCACCTTGATGCGAGCCATGGCCAGTTCGGGGCCGGCGGCCACCCGCGCGGCCAGTTCCAGCGCCTGCGCCAGGGCCTGGCCCGGCTCGGCCAGGCGGTTCACCGCACCCAGCGCGTGCATGCGCTCGCCGCTGATGCGCTCGCCCGTCAGGCAGAGCTCGGTGAGCACCTGGCGCGACAGATGCTCGGCCAGGAAGGCCGTGGCGCCGCCGTCCGGCGTCAGCCCGACCTTCACATAGGCTACGGAAAACACGGCGTCGCGCGCTGCCACCAGCATGTCGCAAGCCAGCGCCAGCGACAGGCCGGCCCCAGCGGCCGCGCCTTCCACCGCCGCAATCACCGGCTTGGGAAAATCGCCTACGGCGCGGATGAGATCGTGCAGCCCTTCGAGCCTGGCGCGGCGCTCCTGGGGAGGAAGCTCGCGCCGCCTGGCCAGCTGGCGCAGATCGCCGCCGGAGCAGAAATGCCCGCCCTCGCCCGTGAGCACCACGGCGCCCACGCCGGGATCGGCCGCGGCGTCCGCGAGCGCCTGGCCAAGCGCCGCATAGAACTCGGGCGACAAGGCGTTGCGCGCCTGCGGGTTGTTGTTGCTCAGCACCTGCACGGCGCCCTCGCGGCGCGAAATCAGCGCTTGCCCGCCCATGGGCTTGCCCGCGTTCATGCCTGCCGGCCCAGTTCGATGAAGCGGGCCAGGTGATGATCCTCATCGCCGAACTGATGATCGATCATGACCAGGCGCTTGGCATAGTGCGCCATGGGCAGCTCCCAGGTCATGCCGATGCCGCCGTGCAGCTGGATGCTCTCTTCGGCCACCAGGGAGCCGATGCTGCCCGTGCTGTACTTGGCCGCCGACAAGGCGCGTTCGCGCGTCGCGCGGTCGTCCTGGTCGATGGCGGCCGCCGCGTTGATCACGGCCGAGCGCGCCTGCTCGACTTCCAGCACGAGCTCGGCCATGCGATGCTGCAAAGCCTGGAAGCTGCCGATGGGCACGCCGAACTGCTTGCGCGTGCGCAGGTATTCCAGCGTCTGGTCCTTGGCCACATCCATGGCGCCCACCGCTTCGGAGCACAGGGCCAGCAGAGCATAGCCGCTGATACGCTCCAGCACGGCACAGCCTTCGCCGTCCCTGCCCAGCAGAGCTTCGGCGCCGACATTGACATCCTCGAACACCAGCTCGGCCGCGCGGCCGCCGTCGAATCGGTTGTAGCCGCGCCGGGTCAGGCCGGCGGCATCGCCGGGCACCAGGAACAGGCTGATGCCGGCCGCTTCGCCTGCGCATCCGGCCGTGCGCGCCGACACCAGCAGCAGATCGGCCTTCCCGCCGAAGCCCACCACGCCTTTGCTGCCGTTGATGATCCAGCCCTCGCCCTCTTTGCGCGCAGCGGTCGAGACATTCTCCAGTTCGTAGTGGCTGCCCGGCTCGTCGTGGGCCAGGGCCGCGATGCACTCGCCGGCTGCGATGCCGGCCAGTGCGGCTTTCTGCGCGGCCGTACCGGCCAGGATCAAAGCCCGGCCGACCACCAGCGCCCCCAGGATGGGCTCGGCCACCAGGCCGCGGCCCAGGCATTCGAACACGACGCTGATGTCCAAGCCCTTGCCGCCGAACCCGCCCTCTTCTTCGGGAAACAGCGCGCCGATGGCGCCGATCTCGGCGAACTGCGCGTACAGCGCGGGGCTGTGGCCTTCGGCGCCGTAGGCGATCTTGTTGCGGGCCTCGATGCCGTACTGCTCGGAAATGAAGCGGTTCAGCGTGTCCGCCAGCATGCGGCGGTCTTCGGTGTGTTCAAAGTTCATGGCAACGTATTCCTTGTCTCACAGGCCCAGGATCATCTTGGAGATGATGTTCTTCTGGATTTCGTTGGAACCGCCGAAGATGGACAACTTGCGATGGTTGAAATAAGCGGCGGCGGCCGAGACGGCCTCCTGCGGGCCCACCAACGGTTCGCCGTATTCCAGATCGCGGGCCGCTTCGATGTAGGGCGCGGCGTACGGCCCCATGGCGCGGCGCATCAGCGAGAAGATTTCCTGCCGTATTTCCGTGCCCTTGATCTTGAGCATGGAGCTTTCCGCGCCGGGCACGCCGCCCCCGGCCGCCGCAGCATCGGCTGCCGCAGCATCGGCTGCCGCAGCGATCACTCGCAGATTGGTGGTCTTCATGTTCTCCAGGTCGATCTCGACCCGGGCCATGCGGGCCGCGAAGAACGGGTCCTGCGACAGGGGCTTGCCCTTGTATTGCATGCGGTCGGCGGCGATCTTGAGCCGCTCCAGCCCCGCCACCGAAAAGCCCACGCCCGCAATATTGGTGCGCTCGTAGGTCAGCAGGTATTTGGCGTAGGTCCAGCCCTTGTTTTCTTCGCCCACCAGATTCTCAGCCGGCACCTTCACATCGGTGAAGAACACTTCGTTGACTTCGTGCTCGCCGTCGAGCGTGATGATGGGACGCACCTCCACGCCCGGCGTCTTCATGTCCACCAGCAGGAAGCTGATGCCCTGCTGGGGCTTGACGTCCTTGTCGGTGCGCACCAGGCAGAAGATCATGTTGGCGTGCTGGCCAAGCGTGGTCCAGGTCTTCTGGCCGTTGACGATGTAATGATCGCCCGCCGCGTCCGAAACCCGCACCGCCGTGGTCTTCACCGAAGCCAGGTCCGAGCCCGAGCCCGGTTCGGAATAGCCCTGGCACCACCAGTCCCGGCCGTCGAGGATGCGCGGCAGCCAATGCTGCTTCTGCGCGTCGCTGCCGTACTTGATGAGCACGGGGCCGAGCATATTGATGCCGAAGGGCACCAGGCGCGGAGCATCGGCCAGCGCGCATTCGTTCTCGAAGATGAACCGCTGGACCGCGCCCCAGCCCGGCCCGCCGTACTGCGCGGGCCAGTGATTCGCCAGCCAGCCGCGCTCGTTCAGGACGGCGTGCCAGCTTTCCATGTCTTCCTTGGACAGGTGCAGGTTGTTCCTGACCTTGCGGGCCAGCGCGGCAGGCAGTCTCGCCTTCAGGAAGGCCCGGACTTCCTCGCGGAAAGCCGACTCTTCGGCTGTGAATTGCAGATCCATTTCCCGCCCTCAAAAAATTTCGAACAAGCCGGCCGCGCCCATGCCGCCGGCGATGCACATGGTCGCGACGCCCCACCTGGCCTTGCGGCGCCGGCCTTCCAGCAAGAGGTGTCCCGCCAGCCGCGCGCCCGTCATGCCGAAGGGGTGGCCGATGGAAATCGCGCCGCCGTTCACGTTCAGTCGCTCGGATGCAATACCCAGGCGCTGCTGGCAGTAGATCGCTTGCGAAGCGAAGGCTTCGTTGAGCTCCCACAAGTCGATGTCCTCGACCTTCAAGCCGTGGCGCTCGAGCAGTTTCGGCACCGCGAACACCGGGCCTATGCCCATTTCGTCGGGCTCGCAGCCGGCCACCGCGAAACCGCGGAATGCGCCCAGCGGCGCCAGGCCGGCGCGTTCGGCTGCCCTTGCCTCCATCAGCACGCAAGCCGAAGCGCCGTCGGACAACTGCGAGGCATTGCCGGCCGTGACGAACCGGCCCGGCCCTTTGACCGGGGCGAGTTTCGCGAGCGCTTCGTAGGTCGTGCCGCGGCGGTTGCAGGTGTCGGCCGAAACCGTCACTTCGCGTTGACTGATCGCGCCGGTTTCCTTGTCGGCGACGGCCATGACGGTCGTGACCGGAACGATTTCGTCGGCATAGCGGCCCGCCAGCTGCGCCGCCTCGGTCCTGCGCTGGCTCTCTTGCGCAAAGCGGTCCTGCGCCTCGCGGCTGATGCCGTAGCGCTGCGCCACGATATCGGCGGTATCGATCATCGCCAGATACAGCTCGGGCTTGTGCTCGACGATCCACGGATCCAGGCCCGTGGCGCCATCTTCCCGCGTGCGGATGCCGGAGATGCTTTCGACCCCGCCCGCGATCATGGCCGGCGCGCCGTTGCCCACGATGTGGCCGGCGGCCATCGCGATCGCCTGCAGGCCCGAGGCGCAGAAGCGGTTGACCGTGGCGCCCGCGATGGACGGCGGCAAGCCGGCGCGGATCACCGTCTGGCGGGCGACGTTGCGGCCGGTGATCCCTTCGGGATAGCCGCAGCCGAGGATCGCGTCCTCGATCAGCACCGGATCCAAGCCCGCACGCTCGACCGCGGCGCGCACCGCGAACGAGGCAAGCGCGGGGCCCGCGGTGATGTTGAATTCGCCGCGATGGGCCTTGGTCAGCGGCGTGCGCGCAGTGGAGACGATGACGGCTTCGCGCATCACGCCCCCTTGTTCAGGCTGTCGAAGTTCCTGCCCTCGGCCACCAGCTTCTCGATGAGCGGCGACGGTTTCCAGAACAGGGCGTCTTCCTTGGCGAACTCGCGGATGTCGGCCAGCACCTTGTCCAGCCCCGTCATGTCGGCATATTTCATCGGGCCGCCGCGATGGCGCGGAAAGCCGTAGCCCGACAGGAACACCACGTCCACGTCCAGCGGCCGCAAGGCAATGCCTTCATGCACGACGTTGGCGCCTTCGTTGATCATGGCCGCCATGTAGCGGCGAACGATCTCGTCGCGCGTGAACTTGCGCGGCACGATGCCCTTCTTCGCGCGCTCGGCATCGACGATGGCCAGCACCTCGGGATCGGGCTGCCCCGTGCGCGCGCCTTCCGGGTACAGGTAATAGCCGCGCCGGGTCTTCTGGCCGAACCAGCCGCGCTCGCAGATGCGGTCGGATATTTCCACATAGCGCGCCTTGGGGTCGCGCGTGGCGGCGCGGCGCTTGCGCGTGGCCCAGCCTATGTCGCCTCCCGCCAGATCGACCACCTGGTATGGACCCATGGCGAAGCCGAAGTCGCGCACGGCCTCGTCCACTTCATAAGGCGCGGCGCCGTCTTCCATGATGTAGTCGGCGGCCTGGCGGTACACGGCCAGGATGCGGTTGCCGATGAAGCCGTCGCACACGCCCGCGCGCACCGGTGTCTTCTTGAGTTTCTTGGCCAGTTCGAAGGCCGTGGCGACCACGTCGGCCGACACCTTGGCGGGCACCACGATCTCCAGCAGCTTCATGATGTTGGCCGGGCTGAAGAAATGCAGGCCGATCACGTCCTGCGGGCGCGATGTCGCGACCGCGATGGCGTCGATGTCCAGATACGAGGTGTTGGTCGCCAGCACCGCGCCCGGCTTGCACACGCGGTCCAGCTCCTTGAACACGGCCTGCTTGACGCCGGCGTCCTCGAACACGGCCTCGATCACCAGGTCGACGCCCGCGATGTCGTCATAGGAGGTGCTGCCCGCGTAGCGGGCCATGACGGCCGCCTTGGCTTCGGGGGTCATGCGCCCGCGCGCGATCAGGCCGTCGTAGACCTTCTCCACGTTCGCGCGGCCGCGCGCGATGGATTCGGCGTCGCGCTCGACCATGGTCACGGGCAGGCCGGCATCCAGGGCGCAGACCGCGATGCCGGCGCCCATGGTGCCGCCGCCGATCACCGCGACGGTCTCGAAGGCGCGCGGCTTGGCGGCCTTCGATTCGGGCACCTTGGCGGTCTCGCGCTCGGCGAAGAAAGCATGGACGAGGCCTGCGCGCTGCGGGCTGTCCACGCACTGCAGGAACAGGGCGCGCTCGCGGGCCAGGCCTTCGTCGAAAGGCAGCTCGACGGCATTACGCACGCACTCGACGATCTTCAGGGGCGAGAACAGGCCACGGGATTTTTTCGCGGTTTCGGCCTGCAAGGCATCCAGTTCGGCCAGGGCCGCGGTCTTGTCGGCGATGGCGAGATCGCGTGTGCGGCGCAGCGGGGCCTGCTGCGCGAGCAGTTCGCGCGCATAGGCCAGCCCGGCCTGCGCGGCGTCCTCGCCTTCGGCCAGCTTGTCGACCAGGCCTGCCGCCTGCGCAGCCTTGGCCGGCATGGGCTTGCCGCCCAGCATGAGTTCGGCCGCGGCCTTCACGCCCATAAGCCGCGGCGCGCGCTGCGTGCCGCCCGCGCCGGGCAGAAGGCCCAGCGTGACTTCGGGCAAGCCCAGCTTGGCCGCCGGCAGCGCCACACGGTAGTGCGCGGACATGGCTACTTCCAGGCCCCCGCCCAGCGCCGGGCCGTGTATCGCGGCCACCACGGGCTTGGCGCTGGCCTCGATCAGGTTGCAAACCTCGGGCAGCGAAGGCGGCTGCGCAGGCTTGCCGAATTCGCGGATGTCGGCGCCGGCGATGAAGGCTTTACCCACGCCCACGATGAGCACGGCCTTCACCGCTGCATCGGCGCCGGCCTGCTCGATCGCGTCCTTCAAGCCGCGGCGCACGGCCACGCCCAGCGCATTGACGGGCGGGTTGTCGATGGTGACCACGAGCACATCGCCTTCGCGGCGGGTGGCGACCACGGGATCGGTATCGGGGGTGGACATGGCTTGTGCGTCTCCGGTGTAGAACCGCCGCGCCGGGAATCGCACGGCCTTGATCCTGGATTGTGTCTCAGCCGAAAATTTTGCCTACGAAAAATAGACTTTACAATCCAATGAAATATTGACAATCTGTCAAAAATTATTTGACAAAAGCCATGGACCTCGCCGCCCTGACCCTGCTGGTGGAAATCATCGACAGCGGCAATCTGAGCCAAGCCGCGCGCAAGCTGAAAATGACGCGGGCCAACGTCAGCTATCACCTCGCCCAGCTGGAAAAGGCCGCAGGCGTGCAGCTCGTTCACCGCACCACCCGCCGCGTGGAACCGACGGAAGTGGGCATGCGCCTGTACCAGCACGGCCTGTCCATCCAGAACGAAATGCGCGCCGCGCGCGAGACCATCACCAATCTCAGCCAGGGCCTGCTGGGCCGCGTGGGGATCAGCGTGCCCAGCGGCTATGGCCAGATGGTGATGAGCGACTGGTTCATCGAGTTCAAGCGCCTCTATCCCGGCATCGTGCTGGACGTGCTGTTCGAAAACCGCGCCGACAACCTGCGCGACGAAGTCGACATCGCCATCCGCGTCATCCCCGAGCCGCCCGCGTCGCTAGTGGCCCGCGACCTGGGCGAGGTGCGCTATCTGGCCTGCGCCTCCCGGGACTACGCGCGCCGGCACGGCCTGCCGCGCACGCTGCAGGCGCTGCGCGACGCGCCGCTCATCACCTCCGGCGTGATGGGACGGCAGTTGCGCCTTTCCGCCTACCGGGACCAGGAGCGTCACGAAATCCTGCTCGAGCCGACGCTGATCTCGGAACACTTCCCCTTTTTGCGCCAAGGCATCCTGGCCGGCCTGGGCGTGGGCCTGGTGCCCGACTACGTGGTGCACGACCGGATCGTCGCGGGCGAGGTGGCGACCGCACTGGACGAATACCGCCTGAGCATCTTCGGCACGCGCATGTACTTGCTCTACATGCCCAACCGGCACCAGACCCGGGCGGTGCGCACCTGCATCGACTTCCTGCTGGAGAAGGCCCGCGCGGACGCGCCCGGCGGCGACGCGCGGTAAAATCTTCGGTTTCCCCTCTATCGCCCCCGGGATCAACACCCGTCACGGCGCACATCATGCAAGAAACCACCCTCTCGCGCCCCGGCAACAAGGCCGGCGGCAAGACCAAATCCATCCAGGGCAGCAAGCACGGCGAGCCCATCGTCTCCACCGCATCCACCGCCACGGGCGGCGCGCCCAGAAAGGTGTACATCCGCACCTTCGGCTGCCAGATGAACGAGTACGACTCGGACAAGATGCTCGACGTGCTGCACGCCGAGCACGGGCTGGAAGTGACCCAGACGCCGGAAGAAGCCGACGTCATTCTCTTCAACACCTGCTCGGTGCGCGAGAAGGCGCAGGAAAAGGTCTTCTCCGACCTGGGCCGCGCCAATCAATTGAAGAAGGTCAATCCGAACCTGGTGATCGGCGTGGGCGGCTGCGTGGCCAGCCAGGAAGGCGAGGCCATCGTCAAGCGCGCGCCCTATGTGGACGTGGTGTTCGGCCCGCAGACCCTGCACCGCCTGCCCGAGCTCATCGACAAGCGCCGCGCCTCGGGCGCTTCGCAGGTGGACATCAGCTTTCCCGAGATCGAGAAGTTCGACAACATGCCGCCCGCGCGCGTCGAGGGCTCGACGGCTTTCGTCTCGATCATGGAAGGCTGCAGCAAGTACTGCAGCTTCTGCGTGGTGCCCTATACCCGCGGCGAGGAAGTCTCGCGCCCCTTCGACGACGTGCTGGTGGAAGTGGCCGACCTGGCCGACCAGGGCGTGAAGGAAGTGACGCTGCTGGGCCAGAACGTCAACGCCTATCGCGGCAAGATGAGCGACGCAGGCGAGATCGCGGACTTCGCCACGCTGCTCGAATACGTGCACGAGATTCCCGGCATCGAGCGCATACGCTATACGACTTCGCACCCCAAGGAAATGACCCAGCGCATGGTCGAGGCCTATGCCCGCCTGCCCAAGCTGGTTTCATTCCTGCACCTGCCGGTGCAGGCCGGCAGCGACCGCGTGCTGTCGGCGATGAAGCGCGGCTATACCGCGCTGGAATTCAAGTCGGTGGTGCGCAAGCTGCGCGCCGCGCGGCCCAACCTGACGCTGTCCTCCGACTTCATCGTGGGCTTTCCCGGCGAAACCGAGGAAGATTTCGAGAAGACCATGAAGCTCATCGAAGACGTGGGCTTCGATACGTCCTTCTCCTTCGTCTATTCGCGCCGCCCGGGCACGCCCGCGGCCGACCTGCACGACGACACGCCGCAGGACGTCAAGCTCAAGCGCCTGCAGCGCCTGCAGGCGCTCATCAACGAGCAGGCCGCCGCCATCGCGCAGAGCATGGTCGGCACGCGCCAGCGCATCCTGGTCGAAGGCCTCTCGCGCCGCGACGACAACGAACTCATGGGCCGCACCGAGAACAACCGCATCGTCAATTTCGCGGGCCCGGCTCGTTTGATCGGCCAGATGGTCGACGTCGTCATCACGCATGCCTATCCCAACTCGCTGCGCGCTCGCGTGGCCGACGTGGATGAGGCGCGATGAGCACCGCACGCGCATCCACGAGAAAAAGCCGCTCCATGCCCGTGGTGGTGAACCTGGACGGCGACAACACGCATCTGGCCAATCTTTGCGGCCCGCTGGACGAAAACCTGCGCCAGCTGGCCGACGGCATGGGCGTGCACCTGGCCCGCCGCGGCAGCCGCGTCACGTTCGAAGGCGCCCAGGCCGAACTGGCGGCGCGCGCGCTGCGGCGCTTTTTCGACCAGGCCACGCATCGCGCCCTGTCCATCGACGACATACAGCTGGGCTTGGTGGAAATAGGCATCACCCGCCCCGGCGAAGCATCGAACAACAACGCGGCCGAAGCGCAGGCGACGAATGGGGCCGACGCCAATGGCTCCGGCGCGAACGGTTCGGGGGCGAACGGCGCGAATGGCGCCAACGGCCTCGACCTGCCGCCCGCGGGCGAAGACATGGGCTTCGCCCTGCGCACGCGCCGCAGCGACCTGCGCCCGCGCACGCCGCGCCAGCGCGACTACCTCAACCACATCCTCAAGCACGACATCACCTTCGGCGTAGGCCCGGCCGGCACCGGCAAGACCTGGCTGGCGGTGGCCTGCGCCATCGACGCGCTCGAACGCGAGACCGTGCAGCGCCTGGTGCTCACGCGCCCTGCGGTCGAGGCCGGCGAACGCCTGGGCTTTCTGCCCGGCGACCTGGCGCAAAAGGTCGACCCCTATCTGCGCCCGCTGTATGACGCGCTCTACGATCTGATGGGCTTCGACAAGGTGCAGAAGCTGTTCGAGAAGCAGACGATCGAGATCGCGCCGCTGGCCTATATGCGCGGCCGCACGCTCAATCACGCCTTCATCATCCTGGACGAGGCGCAGAACACCACGCCCGAGCAGATGAAGATGTTCCTCACCCGCATCGGCTTCGGCAGCAAGGCGGTGATCACCGGCGACCCGTCGCAGGTCGACCTGCCGCGCGGCCAGCAGAGCGGCCTGACGCACGCGCTGCACGTGCTGGAAGACGTGCAGGGCATCGCCTCCACCCGCTTCACCAGCCGCGATGTCGTGCGTCACCCGTTGGTGGCGCGCATCGTCGATGCCTACGAACAGGCGGCGGCCGATGAGCAGTAGGCGCGCCACGGCCAGGCCGGCTCCCGCGGGCCTGGCCCTCTCGGTGCAATATGCCGCCCCCGAGCCGCGCCTGCCGCGCTGGCGCCTGCGTCGCTGGGCCGGCTACGCCCTGCAGGCCGCGGCCGCCGACGGCCTGGCCGATTTCGCCCGCGCCGAATTCAGCCTGCGCCTGGTCGGCCTGGCCGAGGGCCGCAGGCTCAACCACGGCTTTCGCGGCCGCGACTACGCCACCAACGTGCTCACCTTCGAATACGGCGTCGACCCGGAAGGCACCGCGCGCGGCGACATCATCATCTGCGCCCCGGTGCTGGCGCGCGAGGCGCGCGAACAGCGCAAGCCCTTCCTGCACCACGCTGCGCACCTGACCGTCCATGGCGTTCTGCACGCTTTGGGTTACGATCACCTGAACAAGCGCGATGCACAGCGCATGGAGACCCTGGAAATCCAGGCCCTGGCGCGCATGGGCATCGCAGACCCCTACACCATCGCATAAACGCGTACATAAGCCGGCAACCACCTTCGGGTATGCTGTCGGCTCCGAAACTTGTCCTCCGGACGATGTCAGACCCCTACCCTGCCGCCGACGCGAACACGCGTCCCGCCAAAACCTCCGGCAAATCCCTGATCGACCGCGTGCTGGCCCTCGTGCGCCGCGAGCCTGAAGACCGCGAAGGCATCAAATCCTTCCTCGAAGCGGCCCACGAGCGCAACCTGCTCGACGCCGAAGCCTACAGCATGATCAAGGGCGCCCTGGCGGTGTCCGAACGCACCGTGGCCGACATCATGGTGCCGCGACCGCGCATGGACCTGCTCGACGTCGCGCAGCCCCTGCCGCAGCTCGTGGCCACCATCATCGAGACCGGCCACTCGCGCTTTCCCGTCTACGAAGACGACCGCGACAACATCCTCGGCATCCTGCTGGCCAAGGAGCTGCTGCGCTGCATGCTCGAGCCCGACCTCGACATCCGCGCGCTGCTGCGCCCGGCCATGTTCATCCCCGAGGCCAAGCGCCTGAACGTGCTGCTGCATGATTTCCAGCAAGGCAGCATCCACCAGGCCATCGTCATCGACGAGCACGGCGGCATCTCGGGCCTGGTCACCATGGAAGACGTGCTCGAGGAAATCGTCGGCGACATCGAAGACGAGTTCGACGACGACGAGGAAGAATCCATCTTTCCCGAAGGCGAGAACCAGTGGCGCCTGATGGCCTCGACGCAGATCGACCACTTCAACGAAACCTTCCACACCGGCCTGCCCGACGACGAGTACGACAGCGTCGGCGGCTGGCTGGGCGGCCGGCTCGGCCGCATTCCCAAGCGCGGCGACAGCGCCACCTACGGCGACCTGCGCATCGAAGTCATCCGCGCCGACGCGCGCCGCGCCCTGTGGCTGCGCGCCCGCCGCCTGCCGCAGTCGCGGCCTGCTCCGGCCGACACTTCCGCCGCATGAACGCCGCGTCGACGCGCCGGGGCATGGTCCTGCCGTCCGTCCTGGCGCTCGCGGGCGCGGCGCAGGCCCTGACTTTCGCCCCCGATCCCCTGCCCGGCAGCGCGCTGGCGCTGGTGCAGATACTGACGCTGGCCGTGCTCGCCCGCGTCACGCTGCATAGCGCCGGCCCGCGCCAGGCCTTGCTGCGCGGCTGGTGGTTCGCCACCGTGTATTTCAGCAT
>Ga0209455_1000441_pt1 | contig 32004 bp, 32 predicted proteins | sample AraplaCol_mCL_r2_FD_184275 | JGI IMG/M metagenome (GOLD analysis project Ga0209455, IMG submission 184275) | Arabidopsis root microbial communities from North Carolina, USA - plate scrape CL_Col_mCL_r2 (SPAdes) (version 2) | ecosystem: Host-associated > Plants > Roots > Endosphere | place: USA... | reverse complement strand
GTATCGGCCGCTCCACCGCCCTACGCCTCGCCAGAGATTTCGCGGCCGTGGTTCTTGTCGCCCGCAGCCGCGACAAACTCGCGGCGGTGGCGGCGCAGGTCGAAGCGGCGGGAAGCGAAGCGCTCGTGATCGAGGCCGACCTCGCGGACCGGGCGGCGCCTGCGAAGATCGTCGCGGAGACGCTTGCCCGATTTGGCCGCCTCGATGCCTTGCTCAACATCGCTGGCGCGGTGCCCCAGATCGACCTGTTCGACATGACGGACGAGCAGTGGGACGCGGGCTTTGCGCTCAAGCTCCATGGGGCGCGGCGGCTGACGATCGCCGCTTGGCCGGCGCTCAAGGAGAGCAAAGGGTCAGTTGTGCTGATCTCGGGCAACTCGGCCCAGTTCCCCAAGGCGCCCTACGCGGCGGTCGGAACGATCAACGCCGCGATCGTTGCGCTCGCCAAGGCCTTCTCCGATCGGGGCATTGGGGACGGGGTGCAGGTCAACAGCGTGCTTCCCGGGCCGGTCATGACGGATCGCCGCCGTTCCTATCTCGAGCACTGGGCGCCGCTTCACGACATGTCGGTTGAGGAGGCGACGAAGAGGTTCCCACAGGAGGCCGGTATCGCCCGTTATGGCGAGCCGGAAGAGATTGCCGAACTGATGGCGTTCCTCGTGTCGCCGGGCGCTAGGTGGATGACCGGATCTGTCCTGCGCATGGATGGCGGCGAGGTCAAAGCGCTCTAGTAGGTCAATTGTCCAAAAGCGACTACCTCTCTTGCTTGCCGACGGCCGCTTTTAGGATCACCTGCCGAGGATTTGGATGTCCGGAATTAGGGCGCAAAGCAGCCTTGGTCTCACCAGCTGTCTAGGCCGTGTAGAGCGCCGTGAAAATGGCTGCGCACGAGGGGATTGCGGGTGCATCGCTCGACGCGAAGGTCGTGGAGGCTGTGTCCAATCGGCGCTCCACGACTTCTCCGCACGCCTACGGGAACGCGCGTCGCGAGATTGCTCGGCGTGATGTGCGCGCCATGCCGCCGACTAGCCCGAACCCTCCGACCATCAACGCCCAGCTTGCGGGTTCTGGCACCGGAGCCGGCGTCTCTGCGACATCGCCGGTGACGGCCACATTGTCGAGCCGGACGCCGGCATATTGCAGGCCGTAATCGCTGTGGAAGTAGAAGGTTAGCGTGGTCGGTCCTGCGAGCGAGCCGAGCACAAAGTGGCCGTGGCCCGCATCTTCCCCGTCGACACCGAACAGGAGCGTGCTGCCTGCAAAGACCTGAAAATAATCGTAGCCCTTCTCAGTGCTGACCGCATAGTCAAAGTCGAGGAAGGCGTTGGTGACGTTGGTGAGGTCGAGGGACACCTTGTAGGTCGAATTTTCGTACGGATTATACTGGCCGTGATGGCCAAGATAGCCGTCGGCCAGCGAGAAGTTGCCGTCGATGCGCTCGTTGGAGCCGAGCGCCTCGCTGTTGAAGTCGTTGCTGAAAATGGTGGTGGCATTGGCGGTGCTCGCCGAAATCAGGAGGGCGGCCGCGGCAAGCAAGCTGGCGTGCAGGGTTTTGGGCATGTGGATCCTCTTGAGTGAAAAGATGGGTTTTGTTGACCTCGATGCGTCACATCGGGGAGGTGGCACTTCCGGCCTGAGCCAGTAGGATCATCACGGACGTGAGGCCGAAGCCGATGGCGGCGGCAAGCAACTCGCAGCGGTGTTTGAGTAGAGTGATGATGACCCGGCGCAGTCTGCCGGCAGCGCGGTAGGCCGGGGCGCTGCCGGCTGGTCGTTGAGCGCGGCACTGGCTGCCTGGCCCGCAAGGCGGGTGGCCAGACTGGCACCCGCACCGCGTCCGCCGAGCATCGGCAGATTGCCGGCGAGGCCGCGCGCAAATCCCATGAGAGCTCGGTGACCCGCCGCGGCTTTGCCGGTCGACGGGCTGGGAAGGTCGGCGAGCAAGGCACAACGGTTCGGGTCCGCCGTCGGTACGGCGGCAAAAAGGGAGACGGGCGCGATCGCGGCGCCGACGGCGATGAGCGGAAGCAGGGAACAAGACTTCATGGGACAAGCCTTTCTGGCTCGCGGAGCGCGCTCCGCCAGTGGATGTGGAATGGAACGGGAGGTTGGGCTGCGGCCGGCGTTCGCTGGCCAGGCGGTAATGCGGCGTTAGGCGAGCAGAGCGGAAGGCCGAGCCGACGGTGGATCGCCGAACATCTTGCGCCAATTCTCGAGCGTCATGCTCTGCTGATATTCGGCCTGCATCTCGGGAGTGAGGATTTCCATCATCTGACGGCCCTCGATCCAAAGCTCGATCACGCCGAACATTCCGCCGCGCTTGCGATATTTCGCGGGCCAGCTTTCGCGCGAGGCAATCGCCAGGACGGCGTCCTGATCGAGCGGCGTCGCGATCGCGCCGTGGCTGGCGGTGAAGCCCGCCTGACCAGTGGCCTCGCCGTAGGCATCGGCGTCGCCCTCGGCTTCGCGTAATACAACATCGACCGGATAAATTTCGAGCGCGGTGCGGCGATCGTCGCCGGCAAGCACGATCCAGCCGTCGTCGGAGACGGGCGGGAACATGAACGGCTCGCCGCCCCAGAGTTCGGCGATGACGCCCGCAACGTGGCGCGGCGAATGCGCCGCAATGGACATATGGAAAAGCATCGAAACCCCTTTTGTGTTGCGGGCCAAATGCATTGTGGCACAGATTGTGTCAACACATATTTGACATTAAATGTGCCACTTCCTATTGGGCCATAATGGCAGAAGCCGATCCCAAGACGCCCAGCCGGCGGGAGCAGAAGAAGGACGAGGTCCGCAACCGCATTGCTGACGCGCTCATCGCGCTGCTCACGGAAGGCCGCATGGACATCAGCCATGACCTGATCGCTGAGCGGACCGGCGTCGCGCGGCGCACGGTGTATCGCTACTTTCCGGACCGCGAATCCCTGCTGGCCGTCGCAACTGATCGCGTACGGGAGCTGGCCGGTCCGAGAGTGACGTTTCCCAAGACCGAGACCGACCTTTTGGACACGTTGCACGACATCTACACCGGCTTCGACAAGATCGCGCCAATCGCGACCCTTGTTCGCTCGACGCCTCAAGGGCGGGCTATGCGGAGGTCGCAGAACGAGCAGCGCAAGGCTTGCTACACCGCCGCGGCGGCCGACGCGGTGAAGGGCCTGCCGGATGCGGACAAGAAACTCGCGACCGCCATGCTCCAAGTGCTCCATACGACCCCGTGGCTTGAGATGCGGGACCACTGGGATCTCACCGGTGAGGAGATCGCGAAGGCGACAGGCTGGGCAATTCGGACCCTGCTCGCTGACCTCCGTGCCAGGGGAGCAGAACCGCTCTGACAAGGCTGGCTCGCTGTGGAGCATTCACCCCCGGCCCCATCGCCGAACGTCCGGTTTCGGGATGACTTTCCGGGCACTCGAACGCCCGAATATAGGGCGCAAAGCAGACGTGTGATTCACAATGAAGCGCTGGCGTGGTTTCAGGGCAGTCATCGCCTGAATCAAGGATGTGTGGCGCCGGCAGCTTGGGTAGCCGCCGCAGGACCGGACATGGCCTGCCGGCTTCAGCGTTTTCCGGTGATTTTGGCCAACAAGGCCGGAACGATGGCGAGCCGCTGCCTGTGGTAGCGTCGGAAGATTGGGCCGAGCTTGGCAGGCGTGGGACTGCTTAGCGCACGCACTATCTGGACCCGCTCTTCGGCCATGTCGGGAAGAAAGCCGGGCTCGAGCATACGGTAAGGTGCCAGCCTGTCGTTCAGTTGCGCGATCGCCCTGACATGCTCCCGGTTGCCTGAAGCCTCCGCTAACGCCGCGAAGAGGATGCCGACATCCTCTCGGTCGCCGATGTCCTGAGCGGCGGCGAGGGCGGATTGGGACATGCGGGCAGCCAGCAGCGCCACTACGTCGCCGTTCCAACTGTAAAGATCGCGCAACGCCTGTTCGGTCGGGCGGGGGACCGCGAAGCCGTTGTGCAGGGGATTTTCGACCAGGCCTTCGCCGACCAGCCGGTGCAGCGCGTCGCGCACGGGCGTGAAGCTGGTGCCGAGCTCGTCCCCGATCGCGGTCGGTTCGAGCGGCGCGCCGGGCGGGCGGGTGCCTTCGCGCAGCTGCCGCTTGAGTTCGAGATAGACGCGCTCGAACGTCGGGCCGGGGCTCATTGTCAGAGCCCCGCTCGTTGCTGGGCCACAAAGTCTTCGACCAGTCTTTCCTGGTCGGGCCGCAGCGCGTCGATCGCGCCGGTCGGCGTGGGTGTGTCGCGCAGGAGGATGGACGGGCATTGCCCCTCGTAATTGCCCAGATTGGGGCGATGCTGCTGATAGCCGACCAGCGCTGCCAGATCGGGCGGGAAGGTGCGGGCGATAGCGGGCGGGTAAGCGAGCCACTGATTTTCGTACGGCTTGAGCCAGCCCAGGCAATAGCTCACGATCATGCCGCGCCGCACCTGGTCGGTTGTGTTGCCGCCGGCGCCGTGCAGCGTCGAGCCGAGGAAGATCAGCGCGGATCCCGGCTCAAGCGCGATCGCCGCGGGTTGGGTTTCGGGCTCGGGGTCCAGTGCCTTTCGGCCGTGGCTGTCGGGCCAGACGAGGGTCGCGCCATTGGCTTCGGTGTAGGGCGTGAACGGCCACATCACATTGACCAGATATTCGGTCTCGCCGAGCGCGCCGCGCCACATGTCCTGATCGTCGAATTCCCCGCGAGCCTCGCGGTCGGCGAGGCGCCGCCATTGTTCCTGCTAGATGCCAAGGGCAATGCCAGCCTCGTCAACTACCGGGTGCAGGGACGCTTCTACGTCGTCGACCGTCTGTTCGACGCCGCCGAGTTGCGCCTCGGGCTCAAGCATCAGGACGTCGTGCGGATTACGCGCATCGCCGATGCCACTCAACGGCGGGTGTCATGACTGAGGTCGCTGCCAAGGTCGATCCGGAAACGCTGGCGATCCGCAGCCGACCGCCGCGTGCTATCCGGTTCAAGCGCGGGGTCATCATCGCGATCGCCGCGATCGGTTCGGTCAGTCTGATCGCGGTGACGTGGATGGCGCTCAGGCCGCATATCGTCCGGCCGACTGACAGCCGCCAGGAGCTGACCGAGCCCGACACGCGCGCCGGTGCCGACGTCTTGACCGGCACGCCCGCGACCTATGGCGACGTGCCGCGTCTGGGGCCGCCGCTGCCGGGCGACCTCGGCAAACCGATCCTAGAACGCCAGCGCCAACTCGATGTGGAGGGCGGAACGGGTGGCTCAGCGGATCGGCAAGCTGACGCAGCTGAACACGAACGGCAGGTCTCGGCGTTGCGGGCTGCCCGCGAATCCGGACTGCTCGTGCAAAGCCATCAGACCGCGCAATCGGCTGGCTTGACCGAACCGCCGGCGGCCGCGTCCGCATCGTCCGCAGGCCCAGACAAACTTGCGCTCGATCCCGATCATGACCCTAACGCTCAGCAGCGAAAGAGCGATTTTGTTGCGAAGGCGGACGGCGCCGGCGACATCAATCCCCACGCGGTGGTCGCAGCAGCATCGCCCTACATGCTGTCGGCCGGCAGCGTCATCTCGGCTAGCCTGCTTACAGGCCTGCGCTCCGACCTGCCCGGCCTCGTGACAGCTCAAGTGACGGAACGGGTCTATGACAGCGCGAGCGGGCAAATCCTGCTGATTCCGCAGGGCGCGCGGCTCGTCGGCACCTACGACTCGGTGATCGCGTTCGGCCAGCGCCGGGCGCTGGTCGTCTGGCAGCGCATCCTCTTTCCGGACGGCAGTTCGCTGCGGCTCGACAATGCTCCCGCCACCGACCCGGCCGGTTATGCCGGGCTTGCCGATCGCGTGAACTTCCACACCTGGGAATTGCTCAAGGGCGTCGTGCTGTCGACGATGCTCGGCGTCGGAACCCAGCTCCAGTTCAGCGGCGGCGGCGACCTTGTGGAGGCGCTGCGCCAATCGACGCAGCAAAGCGTATCGCAGGCCGGCAGCCAGGTCACCGCGCGCACCCTCCAAATCCAGCCGACCATCACGATCCGACCGGGCGCACCCGTGCGCCTGCTGGTGCATCACGATCTGATCCTCAAACCGTGGCAGGAGAATGGATAATGGCCGACCTCAAGCTCGGACGATTGCCCGACCGCACCCCGGTCAAACTGACGATCTCGGTGCTGCCCGAGCTCAACCAGAAGCTGACCGACTATGCGGCGCTCTACGCGACTGCGTACGGCACTGCGGAGCCTGTCGCCGAACTGATCCCGGCCATGTTGACGGCCTTTCTCGAAAGCGATCGTGAGTTCGCGAAGGCGCAGCGAAGCGTGGTGCCGGCGGCCCGCTGATATGGCCGAGGTCATGCTCTCGGTCCGCGAGGCAGCTGCCTTTCTCAAGCTGCATCCGAACACGGTCCGCGCGCTTGCCAAGGCAGGTCGCATTCCCGGCTCCAAGCTCGGACGCAATTGGCGCTTCATCGAGGCCGACCTTGTGGCGGCCGCGCGAGAGGCGTATTTTGCGCCCGCACGAATGCAGCCGAGTGCCTTTCCAAAGGAGGCAATATGGCACTCTGGAAACGTGCAGGAACCTACCATCTCGACATCGCCGCTCCAGACGGAAGTCGAATTAGACGCACTACTGGAACGACCGATCGAGAGAAGGCGAAAGAGTACCACGACAGGCTGAAGGCCGAATTGTGGGATCAAGCGCGACTGAAGCGCAAGCCGCCGCGGACATGGGACGAGGCGGCCCTGCGCTGGCTCAAGGAGAAGGCCCACAAGAAGTCCTATCGGGACGATGTGCAACGGATCCGCTGGTTCACTGGTCACTTGAGGGGCAAGACCCTCGACCAGATTGACCGGAGCCTGGTCGACAGACTGGTAACGAAGCATATCCAGGCTTCGGATCGCACGAAGGATCTCTATGTCGCGCTCATCCGCGCGATCTTCCGGCGGGCGATGCGGGAATGGGAATGGATCGATACTTGTCCGGCGTTTCGCACCTACAGTGTCGGCGGCAAGATCCGGGTCCGGTGGATCACGGAAGAGCAGGCACAAAGCTTGCTCGAGGCCTTGCCGGACCATCAGCGTGAAGTGGTGGTGTTCGCGTTGGCCACTGGCCTTCGCCAAGGGAATGTCCTCGGTCTCAGATGGGATCAGGTTCAGCTGAACCGTCGCATCGTGATGATCGAGCATGGCGGCACGAAGAACGACGACGCGCTTGGCGTCCCGCTCAACGATGTCGCCATGGCGGTCTTGCTGCGGCAGCGACGCAAACACCGGACGTACGTGTTCACCTATCGGGGCGAGCGGCTCCGTTCGGCGAACACGCGGGCGTGGCGCGCCGCGCTGGCGAAGGCTGGGATCACCGACTTCCGCTGGCACGATCTGCGGCACACCTGGGCGAGTTGGCTCCGCCAGAACGACGTGCCCTCGTGGGTGCTTCAGGAACTGGCAGGGTGGAAGTCCGAATCGATGGTGCGGCGATACGCCCACATGTCGGTGAAGCACCTGGAGCCATATGCCGATCGGCTCGACTTCGATCCTGGCGCGCAGGCGCGGGGGAGTGAGGGAGAGGCGGGGGCCGTCAACGTCACAAAATCACCCACAAATGCGGTTCGGCCGGGTCTCCGGCTGGCCGCCGTGGATGGCGAAAGTTGTTGATTTAAAAGAAGTAAAGGATGGTGGACGCACTAGGGCTCGAACCTAGGACCCGCTGATTAAGAGTCAGCTGCTCTACCAACTGAGCTATGCGTCCATGCCTGTCCGGCAGGAGCGGCCGTGCCGCTTGGAGGCGCGCCGTTAGCAAGGCGTACCCCCCTTGTAAACAGTGGAATCGGATTATCTGTTGCGCCTCTAACGAGAACGCCCGCGATTATGGCGCTGGATCGCCATCAGCAATCCCAGGCAGATCAGCACCGTCATCATCGACGATCCGCCATAAGAGACCAAGGGGAGCGGGATGCCCACCACGGGGGCGAGGCCCATCACCATCAGCAGGTTGATCGCGACATAGAAGAAGATGGTGGTGATCAGGCCGCCGCTCGCGATTCGGCCGAAGCGGCTCCGCGCGCGCATCGCAACGCTCATGCCCCAACCGATCACTATGGAATAAGCGAGGATGATGCCGAGCCCGCCCAGCAGGCCCCATTCCTCGGCCATGGTGGCAAAGACGAAATCGGTATGCCCCTCTGGCAAATAATCGAGGTGGCTCTGCGTCCCCTGGAGGAAACCCTTGCCGGTAATGCCGCCCGATCCGATCGCGATCTTGGACTGGATGATGTGATAGCCGCTGCCGAGCGGATCGCTTTCTGGGTTGATGAAGATCTCGATCCGCTTGCGCTGGTAATCGTGCATCATGTGGAGGGCGATCGGCGTCAGTGCCACGCCGGCGGCGAGCACGCCGACGAACCAGCGCTTGGGCACGCCCGCCAGATACATGGCGGTCACCCCACCGAACGCAATCATGAGCGCGGTGCCGAGGTCGGGCTGCGCCATCACCAGCAGGAAGGGCACGCCGATCAGCAAGGCCGCCGGCCAGACCGCGGCGAAACGGCGCATCTCGGGCGCGGGCATCGCGTCGTAGAAGCGGGCCAGCACCAGCACGATCGCGGGCTTCATCAGCTCGGACGGCTGGATGCGGATTATCTTGAGGTCGAGCCAGCGGCGGCTGCCCCCGCGCACCGCCCCCAAGGCCTCCACCCCGAACAGCATGATCACCAGGATGATGAAGGTCGGCCAGGCGATGCTCTTGAGCTGGTTCTCATCGAGCCGCGACAGCGCCATCGCGCCGAGCAGGAAGCCGACATAGCGCAGGCCCTGCAGCAGCGCCCACGGCGTCATGCTGCCGCCCGCGGCCGAATAAAGCACGACCAGGCCGAAGCCCGTGATCGCGCTCACGACCAGGATCAGCCCCCAGGGCATGCGCGTCAGCGACGCGGGGACGAGGCCTTCATTGCTCAATCGGGCGCATCCTCACCGGCTGCTTCCTGGGGCGTGTCGGGGGGCGCAACCGCCTGGCCGGTTTGCGCGGCCTGCCAGCGCGCCACGTCGGCGGCCATGCGCGCCTGGATATCGCCGCCCCATTGCTGCTCGAACGCGGCGAGCGTGGTCATGGCGTGATCGGGCGAGAACAGGAAGGTCATCACGTCGCGCGCGATCTGCGCGGCGGCGGCGCCGTGGCCGCCATGCTCCAGCGTGACGCCGATCGCGTATTTGGGCTGCTCCACGGGCGCGAAGCCGATGAAATGGCCATGGTCGCGCAACTTCCATTCGCCGCCCGTGCCGAGCGCGTGCGCGCGGCCCGCGGCGCGATCGGCCGCGCTGATGCGGCGAACCTGTGCGCTGCCGGTCTTGCCCGCCATCTCGATGCCCGGCACCTGCAATTTGGAGGCACCGGCGGTGCCCGCACCGCCGGTGTTGATCACGTCGCGCATCCCGCCATGGACCACCGCAAGCTGCTCTGCGGTGATGGTGAGCGGGCCGCCCTGTGGGCCGTAGCGCTTGTTGCCGATCAGGCGCGGGGCGAGCATCTTGCCGCTGGCGATGCGCGCCGCCATCACGCCCAATTGGAGCGGATTGACCAGCACATAGCCCTGGCCGATCGAGGCATTGACCGTGTCGGCCGCGGTCCAGGGCTTCTTGTAGCGCCGCTCCATCCATTGGCTGTCGGGATAGGTGCCGTAGCGCTGGAGGATGGCGGGGATGTCGAACTTCTCACCCAGCCCGCATTCGTGCGCCATCCCGGCGACCTTGTCGATGCCGAGGCGGCGGACCATCGTGTAGAAATAGACATCGCAGCTCTGCTGGATCGCGCGGTGCATGTCGATCGCGCCGTGGCCGTGCGGGCGCCAGCAATGGAAGGTGGCGTTGCCGAGCCGGAAGAAGCCCGGGCAATTGACCGTCTCGTGTGGATCCACGCCCCAGCGCAGCAAAGCGAGCGCATTCATCGGCTTGACCGTCGAGCCCGGCGGATAGAGGCCGAGCAGCACCTTGTTCATCAAGGGCAGATGGTCGTTGGCCGACAGCATCTGCCATTCGGACTTGCTGATCCCGTCGACGAAGGCATTGGGGTCGTAGGAGGGCATCGAGACCATCGCGAGCAGCCCGCCCGTCTCGCAATCCACCACCACCACCGAACCGCTGTTCGGACCCAGACGGCGCGCGGCATATTCCTGAAGCGGCGCGTCGATCGTGAGGCGCAACGTGTGGCCCATCTGCTCGGGCTTGGTGGTGAGTTCCTGCACCAGCCGGCCGTGTGCGGTGACCTCGGTCCGTTTCGCGCCGGGCGTGCCGCGCAGCCAAGGCTCCATCACCTTTTCAAGGTTCTCCTTGCCGACCTTGAAGCCCGGGGTGATGTAAAGCGGGTCTTTGGTGCGCTGATAATCCTCGGCGGAAGCCGGGCCGACATAGCCGCACAGATGGCCGACGGCGGCACCCGCAGGGTAGGAGCGGGTGAAGCCGCTGGTGGGGGCGACGCCGGGCAATTCGGCCTGGCGGAGCGAAACCGCCGCAAAGCGCTCGTAATCCAACCCCTCGATCACGGGTACGGGCTGGTAGCCCGGCGACTTGTCGAGCGCGTCCTTGATCCGCTCGACATCCTCGTGGCTGAGGCTGAGCATCTGGCGCAATTCGTCGATCGCGCGGTCGGGATCCTGTAGCCGGTCGGGGATCAGATCGACGCGAAAACTGGTCTTGTTGACTGCGATCGGCTTGCCGTTTCGGTCGACGATCCAGCCGCGTCGCGGCGGGATGATCTGGCTCTGGACGCGGTTGCTCTCGGCGAGCTTGTCATATTTGTCGCGCTGGCTGATCGAGAGCCAGGCCATGCGGCCCGCGAGCAAGGCGGCGGTGCCCGCCTGCAATCCGCCAAGCAGGATCGCGCGGCGCGTGAAGCTGTAGGCGAGCGACTGATCGGTGACGATCCGCCCCCGGCGCCCGAACAGGCTCATTTTGCCAGCCGCCAGCGGTCCAGCAGCGCGCAAGCCCTTGCGATCGGCGGGAAGCAGAGGATGGCGAGGATAGTGGGCGGGATCATTGTCCAGAGCGCGCCGCCGCCCGCGACGAAATAGCCGATCGCGGCCTGGCCGAGCGCGCAGAACAATATCGCTACGCTGGCGATCCACCAGTCGAGCCAATGGTCGCGCCACATCGGCCGCGCGTCGATCAGGTCGATCCCCAGGAAGGTGATCGTCCAGAGCGTCATCGCGGTGCCGGGCGCGGTGCCGGTGATAAGATCGTCGGCGAGGCCCAAAGGCAGCGCGACCCATGCCGCCCACAATTCGGGGCGGAGCAGCCGCCAGCCGAGCGCCATAAGCAGGCCAAAGGGCGGCAATACTGGCGCGGTGGCGATGAAGGGCAAGAGCGTGACGCCCGACCCGATCAAGGTCGTGGCGACTGGAATCGCCTGCAGCCGCCAGCGCGAAGGCTGGCCGAGCAGATCGGATTCGATGATCGCCATCAGCGGCGATGCCCCTGCGGCGGTGCGACCGGTGGGGGCACGGGCGCCTGGGGCAGCACGATCGCGAAATCAAGCTTCGCGGGGATGGCGAGCGGCCGCGCGGTCGCGATCTCGCCGCTGGTGCCGGTTACCACCGCGACCGGCAGATCGGGCGGATAGACGCCGCCCACGCCCGAGGTGGCGAGCAGGTCGCCGCGGCGGAAGCCGGGACCGCCGACGACGGTCGAGTGTATCTCCATCGTTCCGTCGCCGCGGCCTTCGCCAAGCGCGGCTTCGCCGGTACGCACGACCCGCAGCGGGATCGCGCTGCTGCCGTCGGAAAGCAGGACCACGCGCGAAGCGTGCGCGCCGACCTCGGTGGTGCGGCCGACCACGCCATCGGCGGCGCGGACCGGCTGGCCGGGGGCGACCCCGTCGGCGCTGCCCGCCGCGAGCGTGACGTAGCGGCGCGTGCCGGTGAGGTCCGAGCCGACCACGCGCGCGGCAACGATCGGCTGGTTCTGGTCGCCAACCAGCTTGAGCGTCCGCTTGAGCCGGGCATTCTCGAACGCGAGGATGCGCGCCTCGATCAGCCCGCGTTGCGCGTCGGCAAGCTCTGCATGGAGACGCTTATTCTCGCTGACCGCGCCGAAATAGCCGCCGACATCGTCCGCCAACGATCCGCCGCCGCGCACGATCGGGCGCGTGACCTTGGTGACGGGCGCAGTCATGTCGAGCGCGAGGCCCTTGATGCCTTCGAAGGCCGTGGAATCGAAGCGCGCGATTAGGACGAGCGCGATCCCCGCGACCACGCCCATCGCGGCCGCGACATAGCCGAAGAACAGCCCATATTGGATGCGCCGCGAGAAACCGCGGTCGCGATGGCGCGGCGGGGCCATGGCTCCGCCCTCCCTTCCTGATTAGGCCGTGTGCAGCACGCCGCGGAACATCGGATCCTCCAGCGCGCGGCCGGTACCCAGCGCAACGCAGGTGAGCGGATTGTCCGCGACGGTGACGGGAAGGCCGGTGGCCTGGCGCAGCACCTCGTCGATGCCGTCCAGGAGGGCGCCGCCGCCGGTCAGGACGATGCCCTGGTCGACGATGTCGGCGGCCAGTTCGGGCGCGGTGTTCTCGAGCGCCATACGCACGCCCTCGACGATGGCGGAGACGGGCTCGGACAAGGCTTCGGCGATCTGGCCCTGCGTGATCTCGATCTCCTTGGGCACGCCGTTGACGAGGTCACGACCCTTGATCGGAATCCGCTCGCCGACACCATCGGCAGGCATCTGGGCGGTGCCATGCTGCTGCTTGATCCGCTCGGCGGTGGCTTCGCCGATCAGCAGATTGTGATTGCGGCGGACGTAAGAGGCGATCGCTTCGTCCATCTTGTCGCCGCCGACACGGACGCTGGTCGTGTAAGCCAGGCCGCGCAGCGAGAGAACGGCAACCTCGGTCGTGCCGCCGCCGATATCGACCACCATCGAACCGATCGGCTCAGTCACGGGCATGTCGGCGCCGATCGCGGCGGCCATCGGCTCCTCGATCAGGAAGACCTGGCTGGCGCCGGCGTTCGAGGCGGCGTCGCGGATCGCGCGGCGCTCTACCTTGGTCGATCCCGACGGTACGCAGATGATGATCTCGGGCCAGCGCGGGAAGCGGCGCTGCCCATGCACCTTGTGGATGAAGTGCTTGATCATCTGCTCGGCGATGTCGATGTCCGCGATCACGCCGTCGCGGAGCGGGCGGATCGCTTCCATATGCTCGGGCGTCTTGCCCATCATCACCTTGGCATCGTCGCCGACCGCGCGCACCTTCTTGACGCCGTTGATCGTTTCGATCGCCACCACCGACGGCTCGTCGAGGACGATGCCCCGGCCGCGTACATAGACCAGCGTATTGGCGGTCCCGAGATCGATCGCCATGTCGTGCGACATGAATTTGAACCAGCGCATGAAACCCATATCTCTACAGTCCGTCCGACGCGCGACCCGGCGGGAGAATCGTTATACCAATGCTAGAAAGCCCGGTCGCGGAAGTCCGCTGGTTGGGCTAGACCCTTAAGCATGTCAATACGGCGCCTCCCCGAGCATCTGGTCAATCGTATCGCCGCGGGCGAGGTGGTCGAGCGCCCCGCATCCGCGCTCAAGGAATTGGTCGAAAATGCGATCGATGCCGGCGCTCGCAATATCCTGGTGCGCCTTAGCGATGGGGGGATCGCAGGCATCGAGGCGATCGACGACGGCTGCGGCATGACGCGCGACGATATGGCGCTCGCGCTGGAGCGGCACGCCACCTCCAAGCTGCCCGACGATTATATCGAGCGGGTTGCGACGTTGGGTTTTCGGGGCGAGGCGCTGCCCTCGATCGCGAGCGTGGCGACGTTGAGCCTGGAAAGCCGGGTGCGGGGCGGCGAAGGCTGGCGGCGCGTGGTCGACAACGGCAAGCTTGTGGACGAGGGGCCGGCGGCGCTTCCGCCCGGCACGCGGATCAAAGTCGAGGGCCTGTTCGCGCGGGTGCCGGCGCGGCAGAAGTTCCTGCGCTCGGCGCGCTCCGAATATGCGGCCTGTGTAGATGTGGTGCGCAGGCTCGCGATGGCGCGGCCCGAGATCGGCTTCATATTGGAGCATGACGGGCGCCGCGGACTTGCGGTCCAGCCTGACGAGACGCGGCCCGAACGCGTGGCGGCTTTGATCGACCGGGAACTGGTGCGCAACTCTGTCGCGGTCGATCATTTGCGCGAAGGGATCACGCTGGGCGGAGTGGCGGGACTGCCGACCTTCAGCCGGGGTGTCGCAGATCATCAATATCTGTTTGTGAACGGCCGTCCGGTGAAGGACCGGCTGCTGATCGGCAGCGTGCGGGCGGCCTATCAGGACCTGCTCGCGCGCGACCGGCATCCGGTGCTCGCGCTATTCCTGGAGGTGCCGCCCGAGGAGGTGGACGTGAACGTCCACCCTGCCAAGACCGAGGTCCGCTTCCGCGAAGCGGGGCTGGTGCGCGGCATGATCGTGGGCGGCTTGCGCGCCGCGCTCGATAGCGCGGGCCATCGCAGCGCGCAGCGGCCCTCGGTGGCGGCGCTCGGGCGCTGGCAGACCGAGCCACTGGCCCCCCAATGGGCTCCGACCGCGCCGCCGAGCCAGGGTAGCGTGTGGGACAATCTCCCTGAATATACGCCCGCTCCGGCGGCACGCGCCGAGGTTGCCTATGCAGCGCCGCCTGCGCCGGTCGAGCATCCTCTGGGCGTGGCGCGCGGGCAGGTGGCCGCGACTTATATCGTCGCCGAGGCCAAGGACGGACTGATCCTGGTCGACCAGCATGCCGCGCATGAAAGGCTGGTGCTGGAACGGATGCGGCGCGCGATGGCGGATGGTGGCGTGGCGCGGCAGGCCTTGCTGCTGCCCGAGGTGGTCGAGTTGGACGAACCCGCCTGCGACCGGTTGGAGGCGCGTGTCGCTGAACTGGCCGAGATGGGGCTGGAGCTCGAACGCTTCGGCGCCAAGGCAATGCTAGTGCGCGCGACGCCGGCCTTGCTCGGGGCGAGCGATGCGAAGCAATTGGTAATCGATCTGGCCGACGAGCTTGCCGCTTATGACGAAGCGCTCAGCCTCAAGGAAAAGCTCGACGCCATCGCCGGGACGATGGCCTGCCATGGCTCGGTCCGCGCGGGCCGCATCCTCTCGGTCGCAGAGATGAACGCCTTGCTGCGCGAGATGGAGGTCACACCCCATTCGGGGCAGTGCAACCATGGCCGCCCGACCTGGGTGAAGCTCGGCCATGGTGACATCGAGAAGTTGTTTGGGCGGAAGTGAAGCGGACCTTCTGTGAAATAAGTCACACAGGAAATTTTTACGCCGCAACTATATCGTAAATTGAATACGGGCATAGTAGTGAGGTGCGGGGAAGGGTCGAGGGATAGGCCGCGCGATTGGGGTCGCGCTGGCCAGGAAGCACGCTTCCGATGTGGTGTTTCAGTAGCGTAACGGGGGGTACATGTATTTGGATCGGTTGCGGCTCGACGGGCGTATTGCGCTCGTTACCGGTGGGGCCAGCGGTATCGGACTTGCTTGCGTCGAGGCCCTGGCAGAGGCCGGCGCGCACGTGGTGATCGCGGACGTAGCCCAGGAAATCATCGACAAGGCGCGGATCACGATGGCCGCGAACGGCCACCGGGTCGATGGCGTCGTGATGGACGTGACCGACAGTCTGCGCGTCGATCGCCTCGCCGACGATCTGACGGCGCGGTTCGGCAAGATCGACATCCTCGTCAACAATGCCGGGATCACGGGCCGCGAGACCCGGGCCGAGGATATGACCGACGACCATTGGCTGAACGTTATCGACGTCAATCTGAACGGGGGTTTCTGGTGCGCGCGCGCTTTCGGGCGGCATATGCTTGATCGAGGCAAGGGTGTGATCGTGAATATCGGGTCGATCGGTGGCGTCGTCGCTGGCGGCCCTCAGGCGCGTCCTTGCTACAATGCGTCCAAGGCGGCGGTACACCAATTGACCCGCAGCCTGGCGGCCGAATGGGGGCCGCGCGGGGTGCGGGTGAACGCCGTCGCGCCGACCTCTATCCGGACGCCGCTGGGCGCTTTCCTTGATGGGGACGATGCGACGCAAGGCTCGCTGATCGATAGCATCCCGATGGGCCGGCTGGGCGAGCCTGAGGAGGTTGCGTCGGTGGTGGCGTTTCTTGCCTCCGACGCGGCCAGCTTGATGACCGGCAGCATCGTGACGGTCGATGGCGGTCATAGCTGCTAGCAGATTGGCGTCGCTCGCGGTCGCCAGGGGTAAGTGCTGATGCGTACGAATAGCAGCGGTGAAAGCCTGGTCAGCCGCGCCATCCAGGCGGTGCGCGATCATATTCGCGAAAACGATCTGAAGGTAGGCGATCCGCTGCCGGGCGAGGCGCATTTCGCCGACGTGGGCGGCGTAAGCCGTGCGGTCATCCGCGAGGCGTTCGGCGCGCTAGCGGCGCTCAAGCTTATCGACGTCGCCAATGGCCGCCGCGCGCGGGTGGGCGCGATGCACGGATCGGTAATGGCGGCGGGCTTGGAACATGCGGTCACGACCGGGCAGGTCACGCTCGCCAACGTGTGGGACGTGCGCCGCACGCTCGAACTGCGCACCGCCGAGCTGGCTGCCGAGCAGCGGACCGACGCCGAAGCCGACGAGATCGTCGCGCATGCCGAGGCGATGATGGCGGCAGAAGACGATATGGAGGAAGTGGCGCGCCACGATCTGGCGCTGCACGCCGCGATCGCGAGCGCCACGCACAATGCGCTGTTCATCCAGGTCGTCCGATCCTTCACGCCATTGCTGGAGGCGGCCGTGCCCGCGGCCTGGAAGACGCGCGAGACGGCGGCGTCACGGAGTACAATGCTGCGCCATCACCGCGCGCTGGCGCAGGCGATCGCGGACAAGGATCCGGTCGAGGCGCGCAGGCTGATGAACGCGCATTTCGATGCGAGCATCATCGATAAAGCCGATGGCGAAAAGCACCCGATCGCAACGGCGTGACGCCTCGCTCGTTGGTGCGGCATGGATGCTAAGCAATTGGTGGAAGCGGTGCGCGTGGCCGCACGCCGGCATAACAAGAGCTGGGAAAATCTGGTGCCGGACGAGTTCCGGGTCGATTTCGCGCATGAGGAGGCCGAGGAGCTGGCTTATGCCGAAATGGCGGCGGCCAAGCGCGCGCTGCGCGACCATATCTGCGAGACCTACGGCCTCACTATCCGTGAGCTGGCCAGCCTGGCGATGCTCTAACCGGCCAGTTCGTCGATGATCGGGCAATCGGGGCGGTCCCCGCCCACGCAGCGCCCGGCCAGATCGATCAGCACCTTGCGCATCGCCTCCAGCTTGCGCGCCTTGGCGTGGAGCGCGTCGGCGCGGGCGAGCGCGAGTTTCTTGACCTCGGCGCTGGCGCGCTGGCCGTCGTTCCAGAGCGCGAGCAGTTCCCGCATCTCGTCGGTGTCGAAACCCAAATCGCGCGCATTGGCGACGAAGCGCAGCCGGTGGACATCAGCGGGCGCATAATCGCGATAATTGCTGTCGCGCCGTGCGGGCGCGGGAATCAGGCCGATCGCCTCATAGTGGCGGATCATGCGCTGGGAGACGCCGCTCGCAGCAGCAGCTTCGCCGATCTTCATTGTCGTCTTGACCTTGACATGATGTCAGAGATTAGTGGCCGCGGCATGATCCGCAAAGCCCCCCTTTCGATGCTCGCTTTTCTCGCAGCGCCCCTGCAGGCGCAGGCGATGCCAGACATGCCCGGCATGGCGGCGGCGACTCAGCCTGCAAAAACCCCGCCTACTCCTCCTGCGGACGACATGAGCCAGATGGACCCCAACATGCCGGGTATGGACCATGAGGCGATGGGCAAAATGGCGATGCACGGTGCACTCGGCACCTATGCGATGACGCGCGAGGCATCGGGGACCTCGTGGCAGCCGGACAGCTCAGTGATGGAAGGGCTGCACATCATGTCGGGGCCGTGGACGATCATGGTCCATGGCGACGCGACCCTGGTCTACGACGATCAGGGCGGGCCGCGCGGCGGGTCCAAGACTTTCAGCCAGTCGATGCTGATGGGAATGGCGAGCCGGCCGGTGGGCGACAACGGCACGTTGGGCCTGCGCGCGATGCTGTCGCTCGACCCTCTGATGGGGAAGAGCGGCTATCCCTTGCTGTTCGCGACCGGCGAGACCGCCAACGGCAAGGACGAACTGATCGATCGCCAGCATCCGCACGATCTCTTCATGGAATTGTCGGCGAGCTATTCCTACGACCTGGGCAGTGGACGGAGCCTCTATCTCTATGGCGGCCTGCCGGGCGAGCCCGCCTTGGGACCGCCGACCTTCATGCACCGGCTTTCGGGCATGGACCTGCCAGAGGCACCGATCGGGCATCATTGGTTCGATTCGACCCACATCACCTATGGCGTGGTGACGGCGGGTTTCTCCGACGGGCCGTGGAAGATCGAAGGCAGCGCCTTCCGCGGGCGCGAACCCGACCAGTTTCGCTGGAACCTCGAAAGCCCCAAGCTGGACAGCTGGTCGGTGCGCAGCTTCTGGAACCCGACCGCCAACCTCTCTTTCCAGCTTTCGACCGGGCATATCCATTCGCCCGAACAGCTGGATCCGACCCGCAACGAGCAGCGCACCACCGCGTCGGTTTCCTACAATCTGCCGCTTGGGGAGGGGCGCAACTGGGCGACCACGATCGCCTGGGCCCGCAAGGACGAGAGACCGGGGCCGACGCTGACCGGCTGGCTGGGCGAGACATCTCTGCGCTTTGCCAGCCGTCACACGATTTTCGCGCGCGCCGAGCATGTCGAGGAGGCTGAATTGTTCGCATCCGGATCGCTCGCGGGCGAGGTGCTCCCCATCTCGAAGCTGAGCCTCGGCTATAGCTACGACTTGCCGATCACGACCGGGCCGGTGCGGATCGCGCTCGGCGGACTTACCAGCGCTTACGCTTTTCCCGACCGGATCAAGCCCGAATATGGGCACGAAGGTATCAAGAGTTTCATGCTGTTCGTTCGGATGCGTCTCGCCCGCGATTAGTGTCGCAACCTAAGCCCGACTGCTCCGTTGTGGCTGCGCAACAAAAACGGAGTGCGCAGGATGAAACTGTCAGGTCTTAAAATATTGGCGGCCATCGCCGCCGGATCGCTCACCGTCGCCCCCGTGCTCGCCCAGATGCACGTCGAGGAGCATCGCACCACGACGGTCACGACCACCCACCACGAAGAGCATGACGGAATGCGCATGCACCATGCCTCGCATGGCAAGCGCAAGGTTTGCCGCACGCGCTGGGTGCACCACCACAAGGTCCGCCGCTGCACCTGGCAGCGCTGGTAAGCTGACTTAGCGCCTCGTCATTGCTTGCCCTGGCTTTCGGCGGGGCAGCAATTACGTTCGTTGCTGGAGCGCGTTCGCCGCGCCTAGCAAAGCCCGAACCGAAGCGGTCGCAACGTCGGTGTCGACCCCGACGCCAAAGACGGTGCGGCCGTCGTCGGTCTTTGCCTCGACATAGGCCGCGGCCTGCACGTCGCCGCCACGGCCGATGGCGTGCTCCGAATAATCGGTAATATCCATCGACAGACCGAAGCCTTCCTTGAGCGCGGCAAGCACGCTTGAGAGAAGCCCGTTGCCGCGCCCGCTGACCGATTTCTCGACGCCATTGTGGCGCACGCGGCCGGTGAAGATGCGGTCCTGGCCGGCATGCGTCTCGCTATAGTCGACCAGTTCGTAGGCCTGCGGTCCCTCGAGCTTGTAGTGCGACTGGAAGCGGCCCCAGATGTCGGCGGCATTCAATTCGCGGCTGGTCTCGTCGGCAAGCGCCTGCACCGCGCGGCTGAAATCGGCCTGCATCCGTTTGGGCAGTTTGAAGCCCTTGTCCTGCTCCAGCACCCAGGCGACGCCGCCTTTGCCCGACTGCGAATTGACGCGGATCACCGCCTCGTAATCGCGGCCGAGATCCTTGGGATCGATCGGCAGATAGGGCACGTCCCATAGCTGATCGTTTCGCTGTTCCTGCGCGGCGAAGCCCTTCTTTATCGCGTCCTGGTGCGATCCCGAGAAAGCCGTAAAGACGAGGTCGCCCGCGTACGGATGGCGCGGGTGGACGGGAATATTGTTGCAATAGACGACGGTGTTGATGACCTCGTCGATGTCCGAGAAATCGAGCCCCGGATTGACCCCTTGCGTGTAGAGGTTGAGCCCCAAAGTCACCAGATCGACATTGCCAGTGCGCTCGCCATTGCCGAACAGGCAGCCTTCGACCCGGTCCGCGCCCGCCATCAGGCCGAGCTCGGCGGCGGCGACGCCGGTACCGCGGTCGTTATGCGGGTGGAGCGAGATCACCACGCTGTCGCGCTTGCTGATGTGGCGGCCGAACCACTCGATCTGGTCGGCATAGACGTTGGGCGTCGCCGCCTCGACCGTCGCCGGCAGGTTGAACACGATCGGCTTTTCGGGCGTCGGACGCAGCACGTCCATTACCGCCTCGCAAACCTCCAGACTGAAATCCAACTCGGCGGTGGAGAAGGTCTCGGGGCTATATTCGAAATGCCAGTCGGTGTCGGGGCGCTTGGCGGCTTCGTCGCGCAATATCTTGGCGCCGGTGACCGCAATCTCCCGGATCTCGTCGCGGCTCATCCCGAATACGATCCGGCGCCAGGCGGGCGAGACCGCATTGTAGAGATGGACGGTCGCCTTCGACGCGCCTTCCAGGCTCTCGAAGCTTCGCTCGATCAGGTCGCGGCGCGATTGCGTAAGCACCTGGACCATCACGTCACCCGGGATGCGGTTCGAGCGGACCAGACCAGAAATGAAGTCGAATTCGGTCGCGCCCGCAGCGGGGAAGCCGATCTCGATCTCCTTGAGGCCGATCTTGACCAGCAGGTCGAAGAAGCGGGTCTTCTTCTCCGCGTCCATCGGGTCGATCAGCGCCTGGTTGCCGTCGCGCAGATCGGTCGACAGCCAGCGGGGCGGCTTGGTGATGGTGCGGCTCGGCCACTGGCGATCGGGCAGATCGACCTGCGGGAAGGGGCGGTATTTCACAGACGGGTCGGCGAGCATGGTCATCTATAGTCTCGGCACATAAGAGCGTCGTAGCGCGGGTTGAGCGCGGCGGCGTGTCCCTTAGGCGGTGAGCGGCAGCCTGATGAAGCCGCGAACGATCGACGCGCCTAAGGGCGCGTAAGTCGAAGCGCAAGAAGAAGGCCGCGGCCGGACTGCATATTGAGGGTGCCCATAGAGCGATGCTTCGGCTCGGTCTAGCCGCTTTGCGGTTGAAAGCTTCTTAACCGCTTTGTGCGATGATCGTCGGCTTGAGAGGAAAAGGCCTCAATGCTGCAGATAACCTATATCAGCACCGCCCGACCGGAATTGCCGGGGCAGGCAATCGATCAAATCCTGGCCGCGTCGCGGCGCAACAACCATGCCGACGGCATCACCGGCCTTCTGCTCTACGACGGCTATCGCTTCCTGCAGGCATTGGAAGGCGAGGCACATCGCGTGCAACGGACCTTTGAGCGGATCAAGGCCGATCCGCGCCACCGCGCGCTGGTCATGCTGACGTCGCATGAAGTGATCGACCGTTCGTTCGGGAATTGGTCGATGGCGTCGCAGCGCGTCGGCATAGCGAACGGCAACACGGTGGCCGAACTGGTCGACAGCCTGACTGAAGAGGTTGCCGACGCCAATATGCAGGCGCTGTTCCGCAGTTTCGCGCGCCTGCGCGACGCAGCCTAGCGCAGCGCCGCCACCGTCACGTTGATCAGGCGGGCGTCGCCCGTCGCGATCACCTGGCCGCTGCTATGCATGTCGAGCGAGTGGCCTTGCCAGTCGCGCATCACGCCGCCTGCGCCCTCGACGATCGGTACCAAGGCGGCGAAATCGTAGAGCTTCAACCCGTCCTCGACCACAAGGTCGAGATGGCCCGCGGCGAGCAGGCCGTAATTGTAGCAATCCCCGCCCCAGAGCGTGTCGCGTGCGGCGACGCGGACGCGTTCGAATGCGGTCCAGCTTTCCGGTGTGAAATAACCAGGGCCGGTGGTGGCGAGATGCGCCTGTGCGATCGCTTCGCACGAGCGGGTGCGGATGGGTGAGCCGTTGAGTGTGGTCGGTTGTCCGGCTGCGCCGAGCCAGCGTTCGCCGGAGATCGGCTGGTTGATCACGCCCAGCACGGGCTTCTGCCGGTCGAGTAGTGCGATCAAAGTGCCGAAAATCGGGCGGCCGGCGACGAAGGAGCGCGTGCCGTCGATCGGGTCGAGCACCCAGACGCGCTCGGCATCCTCGCGCTCCCGGCCATATTCCTCGCCGATCACCCCGTCGTCCGGCCGCTCAGCCTTCAGAATCGCGCGCATCGCGGATTCGGCAGCGCGGTCGGCCTCGGTCACGGGCGACAGGTCGGCCTTGGCCTCCATTGCGAAGGGCTTGCGGAAGAAGGGACGAATGGCATGGGCTGCGGCGTCGGCAAGCCGGGCCGCGAGACGTAAATCGGATTCGGTCATTCCAGCTCTTTGCCGGATGTCTCGGGCACCGCCAAGGACACGATCAGTAGAGCCATCGCCGTCACACCGACCGTGTACCAGAGGCCGGCAAGCGGATCGCCGGTCTTGGCGACGATGTACTGGTTGATGAAGGGCAGGAAGCCGCCGAAATAACCCGAGCCGATATGGTAGGGGATGGAGAGCGAGGTGTAACGCACCCGGGCGGGGAACAATTCGACGAGCAGGGCCGCGACCGGTCCGTAAGTCATGCCCGAGATGAAGGCGATCACGATGATCGCGAAAGCGACCCTCCAGGCGTTGGGCCGCGGCGGCGATACCTTGCCGGTCGGGTAGCCGGCATCGGCCAGCGCCTTGTCGATCGTAGCATCGTCGGTGGCGGGCAGGACCTTGCTACCGACCGTCACCGCCGGCGCACCGGTCGGGACCCTGACCTTGCTGTAGGTGATGCCGCGCTTGGACAGGCTGTCGAGCACCTTGCCGCAGGCGCTCGATTGGCCGTGCGCCGCGAGCGGATTGAAGGTGCAATCGCTGCCACGCACGATCACCGGCGCGCGGATCGTCGCGGCGACGAGGTCGGGATTGCCGTTCGCCTGCATCATCTTGAACAAGGGGAAGGCGAGCAAAAGCATCAGCAGGTAGCCCGCGATGATCGGGGGCTTGCGCCCGATCTTGTCCGAGAGCCAGCCGAACAGCACGTACCAGCCGATCGAGAGGAAGGCGGAGAAGCCCACGATCAGCCGTGCGGGCGTATCGTCGATCCGGACCGCATTCTGGATGAAGTAGAGCGACTGGAAGTGCGCGGTGTAGAAGATCACGGTCAGGCCGGCGGTGATACCGAACAACACGATCAGCAGCTTTCGCCATTTGGGCCAGCTGTCGACACTCTCCCTGAGCGGATTCTTGGCGATCTTGCCCTCGATCTGCATCGCCCGGAACACCGGACTCTCGCGCAGCATCAGCCGTACCCAGAGCGAGATGGCGAGCAGCACGAGGCTGAACAGGAAGGGGATGCGCCAGCCCCAATTGGCCCAATCCTCCTTGGCGGCGAAGTTGCTTGCCGCGACCACCACGCCGATGCTGAGCAGGAAGCCGCCTGCTACACCGGCATGGATGAAGCTGGTATAAAAGCCGCGCTTACGCTTGGGGGCATGCTCGGCGACGTAGATCGCCGCCCCGCCATATTCGCCGCCGAGCGCGAGGCCCTGCAGCACGCGCAGCAAGACCAGCAGTACGGGCGCGGCAATGCCGATCGAGGCGTAGGTCGGCAGCAAGCCGACCCCCGCGGTGGCGCCGCCCATCATCGCGACGGTCACCAGGAAGGTGTATTTGCGGCCTAATTTGTCGCCGAGCACGCCGAACAGGACCGCGCCGACCGGGCGCATGCCGAAGCCGACGCCGAAACTGGCGAGCGTGATCAAGAGCGAAACCGCGCTATTGCCCGCCGGGAAGAAGTTCTGGCCGATGACGCCCGCAAGCGTACCGTAGACGAAGAAATCGTACCATTCGAACACCGTGCCGAGCGTGGATGCGAGGATCACGAGGCGCAGCGGGGAACGTTCCCCCACGTCGACGGCGGCTGGCTTCATTCGTTCGGTCCCTCTCTGACGCCGGTGTATCGTTATGAGCGACGTCAGGTAAAGGTCGTTACGCTACCGCTCCTGGATGGTTCCGTCCGTCGAACTTGACGATGCTGGCGTCCAGCCCGTGGCCCTCGTCCAGGCAGCGATAATTGACGCTGATATGGCCGGGGTGCGAGCGCGGGCGGTAGAAGCTCTTGATGCCGCATTGGGTGCAGAAGATGTGCGCCGCCGCGCCCGTGCCGAAGCGATAGGTGGTAGTGTCGCGCCGGCCTTCGGTCAGGCGGAAGTCCTTCTCGGGCACGATCAGATGAAGGTAGCCGGTCATGCTGCAGATCGAGCAGTCGCAATCGTCCACCTGCACCTGGTTTGAGGGCAGCGTCACTTCGAACCTGACCAGGCCGCAATGGCAGCCGCCCTCGACCATCGTCATGCGAGCTCGATCGCCATCGCGGTAGCCTCGCCGCCGCCGATGCAGAGCGCGGCCACGCCGCGCTTGAGGCCGCGCGCCTTCAAGGCGGCGATCAACGTGGCGACGATGCGTGCGCCCGACGCGCCGATCGGGTGGCCGAGCGCGGTCGCACCGCCATTCACGTTGACCTTGTCGTGGGGGATATCGAGGTCGCGCATCGCGATCATCGATACCGCGGCGAAGGCCTCATTGACCTCGAACAGGTCGACGTCGGCGACGGTCCAGCCGGCTTTATTGAGCGCGTTGCCGATCGCGTGGACCGGGGCGGTGGTGAACTTCGCAGGCTCATGCGCATGCGCCGCGGTCGCGACCACGCGTGCCTCGATCTTGAGGCCCTGTTCCCTGGCGATGCTCTCACGCGCCATCACCAAAGCGGCGGCGCCGTCGGAGATGGAAGCCGAGCTCGCCGCGGTGATCGTGCCGTCCTTGGCGAAGGCTGGCTTGAGGCCCGGTATCTTCTCGGGTTTCGCCTTGCCAGGCTGCTCATCCTCGGCGATCACGACTTCGCCCGCGCGGGTCCTGACCGTAACCGGCACGACCTCATCCGCGAAGGCGCCGCCGGTGATGGCGGCATTCGCGCGGCGCAGGCTCTCGATCGCATAGGCGTCCTGCGCTTCGCGCGTGAACTGATAGTCGCGTGCGGTTTCCTCGGCGAATACGCCCATCGCCTTGCCTGGCTCGTATGCGTCCTCGAGCCCGTCCATCATCATCGAATCGACAACCCGGTCGTGGCCGATGCGCGCGCCGCCGCGATGCTTGGGGAGCAGATAGGGGGCATTGGTCATGCTCTCCATGCCGCCCGCGATCACCACGTCGACCGAACCTGCGCGCAAAGCCTCGTCGGCCATGATCGCGGCCTGCATGCCCGATCCGCACATCTTGTTGACCGTGGTCGCCTCGACCGAAAGCGGCAGGCCCGCGCCGAGCGCAGCCTGCCGCGCGGGCGCTTGCCCCAAGCCGGCGGGCAGCACGCAGCCCATGTAGATGCGGTCGATCTTGTCGGGATCGACGCCCGCACGTTCGACCGCAGCCTTGACCGCGGTCGCGCCCAGCTCGGTCGACGAGACGCCGGAAAGCGCGCCCTGAAAGCCCCCCATCGGGGTGCGGGCATAGGAACAGATAACGGTGCTGTCGGTCATGAATCACTCCTTGGAACGCGATATAGGCGCGGCGGAGCGGTTCGTCAGCGGGGGCGGATAAGCGGATCGCCAGAATCAAATCGCCCCGACGCAAAGGCCGGGGCGACAGAATTCAGGGTGGGTAAGGATTGGATCAGGCGGCGTCGCTGCCGGCCTTGCCCTTCTTGGCGAAGACGCGGACGGGTTCCTTGCGGCCCTCGACCACGTCCTTGTCGATGACGATCTCGTCGACGCCGTCCATCGAGGGCAGGTCGAACATCGTGTCGAGCAGCATGCCTTCCATGATCGAACGCAGGCCGCGCGCGCCGGTCTTGCGAGCAATCGCCTTCTTGGCGATCGCGCTCAAAGCCTCGTCGTTGAAGGTGAGCTTAACGCCCTCCATCTCGAACAATTTCTGATACTGCTTCACGAGCGCGTTCTTCGGCTCGGCCAGGATCTTGACGAGAGCCGGCTCATCGAGATCTTCGAGCGTTGCGATCACGGGCAGGCGGCCGACGAATTCGGGGATCAGGCCAAACTTCAGCAGATCCTCAGGCTCGCACTGGCGCAACACTTCGCCGGTCCGGCGCTCTTCCGGTGCGGCGACGAATGCGCCGAAACCGATCGACTTGCCCTGCAGGCGATCGCCGATGATCTTTTCGAGACCGCTGAACGCGCCACCGCAGATGAACAGGATGTTGGTCGTGTCCACCTGCAGGAATTCCTGCTGCGGATGCTTGCGGCCACCCTGCGGCGGGACGGAGGCGGTGGTGCCTTCCATCAGCTTCAGGAGCGCCTGTTGCACGCCCTCGCCCGACACGTCGCGGGTGATCGAGGGATTGTCGGCCTTGCGGCTGATCTTATCGATTTCGTCGATATAGACGATGCCACGCTGCGCCCGTTCGACATTATAGTCGGACGCCTGGAGCAGCTTCAAAATGATGTTCTCCACGTCCTCGCCGACATAGCCGGCTTCGGTGAGGGTGGTGGCATCGGCCATCGTGAACGGCACGTCGAACGTCTTGGCGAGCGTCTGCGCGAGCAGGGTCTTGCCGCAGCCGGTCGGCCCGACCAGCAGGATGTTCGACTTGGCGAGTTCGACCTCGGCGCCCTTCGCGCCGTGATTGAGCCGCTTGTAATGGTTGTGGACTGCGACCGAGAGCACGCGCTTCGCTTGCTTCTGGCCGATCACATAATCGTCCAGATGCGAATTGATCTCGGACGGCGAGGGCGTGCCGCCATCCTTGCGATTGACGAAGGTGGCCTTCGTCTCCTCGCGGATGATGTCGTTGCAAAGCTCGACGCATTCATCGCAGATGAAGACGGTCGGCCCGGCGATGAGCTTGCGCACCTCGTGCTGCGACTTGCCGCAGAACGAGCAGTAGAGGGTGCTCTTCGAATCGCCGCCGCTCAACTTAGTCATATCTTCCTTCACTCTCGGGCCGCCCGAGTCGGTAGGCATCCTACCTTCCTCACGCGATGCGGCAAGGCTGTTCCGTTAACCCATCCCGACTTGCCATGGGGTTACCGGCCAACAGATATTTGGTCGCCCACGGCCGGTTGCAAGGGATGCCGCGGGCTCAGGCCCTGTTTACGACCAGCCTTCCGTACGATTCAGCGCGTGATTCCGTTGCAACCGCGCGCTCGGGGCGGATCAGGCCGCCTGCGCTTCCTCGGTCGGGGCTGGGCGCTTGTCAAATACCTCGTCGATGATGCCAAAGGCCTTCGCCTCGTCGGCCTCGAGGAACTTGTCGCGGTCCATCGCCCGCTCGATCTCCTCGATCGTCTTGCCGGTATATTTTGCATAGAGCGTGTTGAGCGCGTGACGCATGCGCAGAATCTCGCGCGCCTGAATCTCGATATCCGCTGCCATGCCCTGCGCACCGCCCGAGGGCTGATGCACCATGATCCGGCTGTTGGTGAGCGCGACGCGCATGCCGGGCTCGCCGGCCGCGAGCAGGAAGCTGCCCATCGACGCTGCCTGACCGATGCAGACCGTGCCGACGCGCGGACGGATATATTGCATCGTGTCGTGGATCGCGAGGCCTGCGGTCACCACGCCGCCCGGCGAGTTGATGTACATGTAGATGTCCTTCTTCGGGTTCTCCGACTCGAGGAAGAGCAGCTGCGCGGTGATGAGGCTGGCCATATGATCCTCGACCTGGCCGGTGACGAACACGATCCGCTCGCGCAGCAGACGGCTGTAGATGTCGAAGCTGCGTTCGCCGCGGTTCGATTGCTCGATCACGATCGGCACGAGCCCAGCGGTGATGTCGGCGTGGTCGGTCATTGAAATACGGGTCCTCTGGCTTGATCGAGCCCAACATCGGCGTTCCGGTCAGCGGGTTCAAGGGGCCTATATTCCGGGAGTGCAATAACGGGTGCCGGAAGGGCCAGGCGCGGCGGATAGCCGAGACCCAGCCAGGGTGTGAGGTGCGCCGCGATCGATGCCCGGTAAATAGCGAACGGGATCAGCAATCCGCCCGCGGTGACGAGCAAAACGACGATGGCAGGCTGGTTTACGCCGATATGCTCGACCCCCGCACGCATCGCGGCGGCGCAGATGACATGCAGCACGAAGATGCCCATCGAGGCCATGCCGAGTGCGGGCAGCAAGGCGATCCGCCCGCCCAGCAAACGAGCCAGGCCCAGCGCCGCAACGATCCCCGCGCCTGCCAGCGCATATTTCGTCAGGTCCGCCGCGATGCCGCCGAGCGAAGGCAGGATTGCGAGCAGGACGGAGAAGACGAGAAGGCCGGCGAAAAGCCAGGCGACAGCCTGCCGCGCAGTCTGCAACATTGCTTCGAGGCCCGTGCGGCCGAGGACCACGCCGGTGGCGAAGAAGGGCAGGTACCAGCCGGCGCGCGCGAGCAAGGGACCGCTGCCATAAGTCAGGAAGACCAGTATTCCCACGGGCACCATCAGCAGGAACAGGCGTCGCGGCAACAGCAACAGGATCTGCAGCATCGCCAGTACGTAGAGGAACCAGAATTGCCCGATCGGATCGGTGGCGATCAGTTCGAGATCGGACAAATGGTGATGGCCGTTGGCGAGACGGCCCGCGCCCATCGTCAGCAACGTCTGCACGACCGACCACAGGAGATAGGGATAGACGATCGTTACAAGCCTGCGGCGGACGAATTCGCTGCGCGATGAAATGCGCGTACCGGCGAACAGCCCCGAAAGGAGGAAGAAGAACGGCATGTGGAAGGCGTAGATCGCGCGGTCTTGCAGACCGATCGCGGGGGTCCAGGCGAGCAGGCCGGCATGATACTGGCCGCGGAGCACGTGCCCGTAGACGACCAGGATGATGCCCAGACCGCGCGCCGTGTCGATCCACGGGGTTCGCGGCGGAGCCTGTAAAGCCCGCAACTCGTTACGCATGCTCCGGCCAAACGGCGATGCTGCAGGCGCGTTCCTCTGACTTGACCTGAATTAAGACGAGAAGGGGCAGAAGTGCGCTACGCCGATTGCTGCACCGCGGCGAAGTCTAGAGTGCGGGCAGTGCCAGATAAGCCAGCCGCCGCATCTCGCGCCGGCCGCGCACGACCGTGTCGAGGATGAGACCTGCGAAGAAGCAGAGACAGGCCACGATCGCGAGCCCGGTGATCAGGATCGCGGTCGGCTGGCGCGGGACCAGGCCGGTCTGCGCATAGGTGACGATCAGAGGCACGGCGAGGATCCCCGCAAGCAATGCGAGCAGGGCCCCGAGCGAGCCGAAATAGAGGACCGGCCGCTCGATTCGAAACAAGGTCAGAATCGTGCGCAGGATGCGCCAGCCGTCGCGATAGGTGGACAACTTCGAAGCCGAACCCGCGGGCCGCGCGCCATATTGGGTGACGACCTCGGCCACCGGCATGCGCAGTTCGAGTGCGTGGACGCTGATCTCGGTCTCGATCTCGAAACCCGCCGACAGGATCGGGAAGCTCTTCACGAAGCGGCGTGAGAAGACGCGGTAGCCCGAGAGGATATCGCTGAAGGTACGGCCGAACAGCCGCGCGAGGATGCCGGTCAGGACGCGGTTGCCCAAGCGGTGGCCACGCCGATAGGCGGCCTCCACCTCGCTCGCGCGCGCGCCGACCACCATGTCGAGATGTTCTTCTGCCAAGCGACGGATCATGTCAGGCGCGGCTTGCGGATCGTAGGTCGCGTCGCCGTCGGCCATCACATAGATGTCGGCCTCGATGTCCGCGAACATGCGGCGCACGACGTTCCCTTTGCCCTGCATCGGCTCGCGCCGGACCTGCGCGCCGGCCTGTTCGGCGACCGCGATCGTGCGGTCGGAGCTATTATTGTCAAAGACGTAGATCGCCGCATCGGGCAGCGCCGCGCGGAAGCCGGCGACGGTCAGGCCGATCGCCGCTTCCTCATTATAGCAGGGGAGGATGACGGCGATGCGCGGGTTCATGGCCTTCTCTTATTTCCCGGCGCGAAAATAGAAAAGGGCACGGACTCGCGCCCATGCCCTTCTCTCGATCCGTCCCAGTGGGAGAGAGGGATTACTTGGCCTTCTTGGGTGCCGCCTTCTTGGCAGGCGCCTTTTCGGCCTTTTCTTCGGCAGCCGGAGCGGCCTTCGCCTTGGCGGCCGGTTTCTCAGCCTTCTCGGCCGGGGCCGCCTTGGCCTTCGCCGCCGGCTTCTTGGGCTCGGCCTCTTCCTTTACGTCCGCCTTCGCAGGCGCAGCCTTCTTGGCGGCGGCCTTCTTCGGCTTGTGGTCATGGTCGTGCCCATGGTCGTGATCGTGATGGTCGTGGCCACAGCCCGGACCATGGACGTGACCGCCGATCGCATCGTCTTCAGACTCGATCGCGGCTTCCAGCTCCTCGCGGGTGGCGGTGCGGTCGGTGACGGTCGCCTTGTCGAACAGGAAGTCGACAACCTTGTCCTCATAGAGCGGCGCGCGCAGCTGGGCGGCGGCGACCGGATCGCTCGTCACATATTCCATGAAGCGCTCGCGATCCTTGGGCGCATATTGCTGCGCGGCCTGGGCGGCGAGCATGCGCATCTCCTGCGCGCTGACCTCTACATTGTGTTGGCGGCCGATCTCGGACAGCAGCAGGCCCAGGCGGACGCGGCGTTCGGCGATTGCCTGATAATCGGCCTTGTCCTTCTCCATCTCGGCAAGCGCGGCCGCGGGGTCTTCCTCGTGGCTGGCCTCGTGCTGGAGCTGGTTCCAGATCTGCGCGAATTCGGCTTCGACCATCGACGGCGGAACCGGGAAGTCATGGCCATGGGCGAGCTGATCGAGCAGCTTGCGCTTCATGTAGGTGCGGGTGAGGCCGTTCAGCTCCTGCTCGACCTGGCCCTTGAACAGTTCCTTGAGCTTGTCGAAGCTTTCCAGGCCCAGACCTTTGGCGAACTCGTCGTCGAGCTTCGCCTCGGCGGCGACCTTCACGTCCTTGACCGTGATGTCGAAGGTGGCGGGCTTACCAGCCAGGCTCTTCTCGCCATAATCCTTGGGGAAGGTGACGTTGAGCGTCTTGCTGTCGCCGACCTTCACGCCCTCGAGCTGCTCTTCGAAGCCCGGGATCAGGCGGCCCGAGCCGAGCTCGACCGCCATGTCCTCGCCGGTGCCGCCCGGGAAGGCGACGCCGTCCTCGGTCTTGCCGACGAAATCGATGATGACCTGGTCGCCCTCGATCGCGGGATGGCCCTTCTTGGCCGACACGAAGCTCTTCTGCTGCGCGGCGAAGCGCTCGATCTGAGTGGTAACTTCGGCGTCCGACGGCTCGACCGTCAGGCGCTCGAGCTTGATGCCCTCGATCGAAGGGGTCGGGACGTCGGGGAGCACTTCGAGCTCGACCTTGATTTCGACATCCTTGCCCGCGGCATAATCGTCGTCGAGCGCGACCTGCGGCTGCATCGCCGGGCGCAGGCCTTGCTGCTGGATCAGCGTCTGCACGCCTTCCTGGACCGCGGTGTTGAGTGCTTCCTGCTCCAGCGCGGGGCCATGCATCTTCTTGATCAGGTTCGGCGGAACCTTGCCGGGACGGAAGCCGGGCATCTTGATGGTCGGTGCCGCGCGCTTGACCTCGGCATCGACCTTGGCCTGGATCGCCTTGGCCGGGATGGTCAGCTTGTAGGAGCGGCGGAGGCCCTCGTTCAACGTCTCGACAGTCTGCATGGTCGCTTACTCAAAGCCTTCGAAAAATGGATGCGGTGGGCATTGTCGGCTGGTGCGGGCGAAGGGACTCGAACCCCCACATCTTGCGATACTGGAACCTAAATCCAGCGCGTCTACCAGTTCCGCCACGCCCGCGGCACGCTCGTCGGAAGCGGGGCGCTTATAGCAGCGGGGGCCGAAGGGCAAGGACAAGAGGGAGCCTGGCGGAACGCCATTCGTTGGTCTCTTCGGACAAGGAGAGAAAGCATGGCGGACCGGCCTGACCTACATCCCGATTCCAATCCCTCCAAGCC
>Ga0209455_1000439_pt1 | contig 32152 bp, 31 predicted proteins | sample AraplaCol_mCL_r2_FD_184275 | JGI IMG/M metagenome (GOLD analysis project Ga0209455, IMG submission 184275) | Arabidopsis root microbial communities from North Carolina, USA - plate scrape CL_Col_mCL_r2 (SPAdes) (version 2) | ecosystem: Host-associated > Plants > Roots > Endosphere | place: USA... | reverse complement strand
CGATGGCGGCAAGCTGTTCCGCATCCTGCGCGACATCACCTTGCCGCTGGCCCGGCCGGTGCTCGGCACCACCTTGCTGTTCTCCGCACTGATCGTCTGGGACGAGTTCCTCTATGCCATGCTTTTCACCAGCGACAGCCGGGCGCAGACCCTGACCGTGGTGATCGCCAATCTCGCCAGCGGCCGGGTCTCCGACTATGGCCTGCTGTCAGCTGCGGGCGTCATCGCCGCGGTGCCGCCGGTTCTGGTCGGTCTGGTGCTGCAGCGCTCCATCGTCTCTGGCCTCACCAGCGGTGGCGTGAAAGGCTGACGGCTCCTTAGCTTTGGCTCGGTGTTCGGGCCGCTATGCGACAAACAGGTCTGGCTCCCGCTCCATCGCGATCAGTTCAAGGGCGTTCCGATCGATCTTGCCGGAACCGTTCCGGGGGATCGCCGGCACGATGGTCAGCCGTTCGGGGAGCTTGTAATCCGCCAGCTGCTCGGCGGCGGCGGCCAGGATCTCTCGCAAGACCGTGGACGGTACGTCGTCCTTAAGCTTCACGAACCCGGCCAGGCGCTGGCCCAGAATAGGATCGGGCACGCCGATGATGGCTGCGTCCCGGACCATCGGATGGGCCGCCAGCACGTGCTCGACCTCGGCCGGCGCGATATTGGTGCCGCCTCGGATGATCAGATGTTTCTTGCGGGAAACGAATATGTATTCATCATCCGTCTCGCCCTGGCGCACCATGTCGCCGGTCCGATACCAGCCATCGATTCCGACAGGGTTTATGCGACCGGCTTCCATCCAGTAGCCCAGGGCCAAGCTTGGGCTGTTGATGAGCATCTCGCCGGGCTCGCCGCGCGGCACCGGCTGATCAAGATCGTCCACCAGGCGGATCCTGGTGTCGGCGGCCGGCCGGAAGGCGCGGCTCCGCAGCCCGTGGATGGAAGCACCGATCGTCTCCGTCGCAGCCCAGAAAGAGCGCACGGGGAGACCGAAGTGGCGTTCGAACTGCTTCTCTATCTCCGGTGACAGCACGTCTCCGGCGGAAAAGCAGAATTTCAGGGAGCCCACGTCCCTTGGACGCGCCTGCTGCTCTTCTATGAGAAAACCATAGTGGGCCGGCATGGCGCCAAACCATGTTGCCCGATGCATCTCGATGGCATCCAGCATGGCTCCGGGATCGAACAGCTCGAACAGAACCACCGGCGCACCGTGCGCGATGGCGAGATCGAAAACGGCCAGGCCCGGCGGCTGGATCATCGGGAAGGGGTTGACGACGATGTCTTTGTCACTGAGATGCATCTGGCCGAACGACTTGGCCGCTTCCAAGAGCGTCGTCTGGCTGTGCATGACGAACTTGGGCTGCCCCGTGGTGCCGGAGGTCGCCTGCAGAACGGCGGGACTGTCCGGCGCGAGGTCGGGGAACCTCATGCTCGCATTCTCCTCCTCGAAAAGCGTCGACCAGGGCTTGGCGTGCGGGTCGTCGACGGTGCCGATCACGAAGCGCGCATCGGCTGGCAAAATTTCGGAGGCGATCGGGGCGACGGCCGGATAATATTGCGCATCGCCCAGATAGAGTGACGGCCGAAGGCGCTCCAGGCTCGGCTGCAGTTCCGCGGTCTTCAGCCGCACGCTCACGGGGGCGGCGATAGCCCCGATCCGGAAGCATGCATAAAAGAGGATTGCCATTTCCGGCAGCTTGGTCATGTGCAGCATGACCCGGTCGCCTTTCCTGATGCCCTGGGCATCGAGCGCACGGGCATAGCGTTCGACCTCGGTCACCAGCCATTGATAGCTGTAACGTTCCTTGCCAAAGAAGAAAGCCACGCCATCAGGCCGCGTCTTCGCCTGACGATACAAAGCGCTGAGCATCGTCATCTTCTTTTCCTCCTCGATGTCGCCTAAATCGGCGGATACAAGAAGGTGATAAGCGCCGCAGATTTCCGATGAATTTCAGAAGGCAATTCATTGGCTACCAATGAAATCACGCAGGGATCCTGCCGCGGTCCGCGGCCGGTCACTTCCGAAAAAATGGCCAATGCCGATTTATGAGGGGAAGCGACAGTTTTGTTGCCCGGCAGGTAATGGCGGGGAGGCGCCAAATAAGTGAAATATTTTGGCGGAAATAACGGAACCTGCGGCGCTGACATGGGCGGATCTCCTGCGTCAAGCGCTCTCCTCACTTCCCGTCACACAGCCATTCGCTCAACAATCCTTGCCTAATGATTGAAGGGTGTTCGCACCAGACAGTTGGCACAAGATTGCGCGAACGCGAGTCGCCGCTTCGTCGTCCGTGCCCTCCTTTCGATCTTCAGTCAGTTTGGTAGGTCGATAAAACGATCAAAAAATTCCTTTTTTGTTCAAATTTGAGCGTGCATGATGCCCCTGTCTTGGCATGCGCGCCTATTTTGGCGAAGGAGGTTCATTCTGGCTGACCCATTTGATGATTTACAAGAGGAGGCGGGGCGCGGCCGGGTTGAGCTCATTCCGGCCAAGCGCCGTGCCTTGATCCTGGAAAAACTGCGCCGCGATGGTGCCGCAGACATTCCGGAACTGGTCGAGATCGTCGGCGCCTCCGCCTCCACCATCCGCCGTGACCTGGAACATCTGGAGCGACAGGGCGCGCTCGAACGCACCCATGGCGGCGCCATCATGCAGAATGGCGACAGGGCGACTTTCGAGCCCGAACTTTCCATCGCCGCCCAGTTCGCGCGGGCCGAGAAGGCCGCAATCGCCGCCGCCGCTGCCGCGGATCTGCGGCCGGGCCAAAGTGTCATCTTTGATGCCAGCACCACCGTTCTGGAAGTGGCGCGCTGCATCGTCGCGCAGCCGCTTCCGCTCACGGCCGTCACCAACAGCCTGGCGATCGCCCAAGTCCTGGCGGGCGTTCCCGAGGTCCAGCTGGTGGTTCCCGGTGGCACTGTGCGGCCGGGGTCGCTCACGCTGATCGGGCGTCCCGGCGAAGACTTCCTGCGCACCATCCATGCGGATATCGCCTTGCTCGGAACCCATGCGGTGACCGGCGAACTGCTCACCGAGACCTCGCTGGATGTCGCGGCCATGAAGCGAGCGATGATTGCGGCAGCGCGCAAGACCACGGTCCTCGCGGACAGTTCCAAGTTTACGGCACCAAGCTTCTGTACGATCTGCAGCTTAACCGAGCTTCACGAGGTCATCACCGATCAGGGCATCGACCCGGCGCAGCTTGCCAATCTGCGCGCGCTCGGCGTTACGGTGCGCGTCGTTCCCGTTGCCGATACGCGGAACGAGTGACGTGTTCGATGTCAGGGTTCTGGCCGACGATCTGACGGGCGCGCTTGACAGTGCGGTCGCCTTCGCCGGCGACGCAGGACTGGAAGTCACATGGCGTCACGACGCCCCGCCAGATCGCCGTGCCGCGATCGATATGGGTACCCGTGACGGAAGCGCGGTGTCGGCCGTACAGCGCTACGGAAGGCTCGCATCCTGGCTCGCGGAGGGCGAGCTGTCCTTCCTAAAAATGGACAGCCTGGTACGCGGCCATCCTATCGCGGAGATCACCGCCTGCATCCGCGGTGGCGGCTATCAGCGCGTCGTGGTTGCGCCGGCCTTTCCCTATCACGGTCGCATCACCCGGGACGGCCAGCAATGGCGGATCGGGGAGGTCGCCGCGGCCGTCGGACCAAACCTCGCGGAAAGCTTAGCGCGGGAGTTCCCGACCTCGATCGCACGCCCGGGTGAAGCAGGCGGCAACCAGGTCGTGGTCTATGACGCTCATAGTGACACCGATCTCGACCGTATCGTCGCGACGGAACTGGCGATCCCGGTGCCGCGTCTCTGGGTGGGATCAGGTGGGTTGAGTGCCGCCCTTGCCAGATATCACCATGTTCCGAACCGCTCCACTGGCGCGACAGTGCGGCGGTTCAGGCCACCCTTTCTATGTCTCGTCGGGACCGATCATCCAGTCACTGCGGCGCAGATGGCGCAATTCGCCCACCGATTCCCAGGAGGCCATGTTGTGATCGATCGCGATCTGCCCAGCGTTCTGGAGCATGTCGCGGACCGGATGCAGCGATCGTTGCCATCGCTTATCAGCGTCGCGGCCAACGGATCGCGGGCAGCGGCGGCACGGCGTATCGATGAGGCGCTGGCCGCATGTCTCGAAGCCTTGGCGCCACCAGGCACCTTGCTGGTGACAGGTGGCGAAACGCTGCGCTCGGCGTGCCATCATCTGCGCGCCGACCTGCTCGACGTCAGGCACGAGATCGAGCCCGGCCTTCCCGTGTCGCAGCTGCGCGGCGGCCGGTTCGATGGCGTGACGGTGATTTCCAAATCAGGCGCATTCGGCGCGGCGGACCTCCTTTTGCGGCTTTGTGCCGCCATGGGACTATAATCATTTATAGAAGGGGCTTGCGTTAATCTGCGTGAAGTTGGTATATTTTGGAATAATTTGATCGATATTGATTTTGGAGTCCTGGATGCCGCGACCACAGCTCGCAGTGACCATGGGAGATCCGGCGGGAATTGGGCCGGAGATCATCGCCAAGGCCTGTGCGCGGCTGAAGCCGCGCTTGGACGACGGCGCGCTGGCGCTGCGGATCATTGGCAGCGCCGTGGCGCTGCAGCCTTACCAAGACATTTCGGGACGGATTCCGGTGCAGGCGGATGCGTCACCGGAACAACCGCTGGCGATTATCGACGTAGATGCGGATCGCACGCCGATCAAAACCGGCATCGTGTCGGCCGCAGCCGGGAAGCTTGCCTATCTCGCGATCGAGAAGGCAGTGCGCCTCGCGGAAAAGGGCGAGGTCGCGGCGATCGTCACGGCGCCGCTGAACAAGGAGGCGCTTAACCTTGCCGGCTACGCTTACTCCGGCCATACCGAGATGCTGGCCGACCTGACCGGCGCGCGTGATTCCGTGATGATGCTCGCGCATGGGCATTTCCGCGTCAGCCACGTTTCGACCCATGTCGCGCTGGCGCAGGTTCCCTCGCGGCTGACGCCACCCCGGCTACGACGCGTCATCGACCTCACTGCGGAGGCGCTGAAGAGTCTCGGTATCGCCCGGCCACGCATCGCGGTAGCGGCGCTCAATCCCCATGCCGGCGAGGGCGGCATCTTCGGTCGCGAAGATATCGAGGTCACGGAGCCTGTCATCGGATCTTATGCCAACGCGGATTTCGACGTCATCGGTCCGATCCCCGGCGATACGATTTTCGTCAAGCTGCTCGCCAAGCAATACGATGCGGTCGTGGCGATGTATCACGATCAGGGCCACGTGCCCGTGAAGCTGCTGGGCTTCAACGTGGATCCGGAAACAGGCGTTTGGAAGGCCTTGTCGGGTGTCAATGTAACGCTCGGTCTGCCCATCATCCGCACCTCGGTCGATCATGGTACCGCTTTCGATATCGCCGGCAAGGGTATCGCAAGCGAAGACAGTTTTATTGAGGCCATCGATTTCGCGCTTGATCTCGCAGCGGCAAGATCGGTATCGGCCCGCGCTTAGAAATGACGCGAAGGATGGCGGCCGGCCGCCACCCATTGCGATTGTGTGCACGTTTCCGGAACGTTTTGCGAGAGCTCTGCTTGCGATTGCGTCCGGAAGAATGATGGGCTGAAAGCGCCGCTGCAACGGGCGTATCCTGCTCTCGGTTTGCGACTCTTGCATACGAATGCAAATTTGTATTGCAAACGTATGCAAGAGTGCCTAGCGTAACCTCAAGAACGGCCATCGGTGCTTGACGCAGCGAAGGTCGCATAGCTTCGGGCCCTTAACATGCCCGATGACGGGGAGACAAGTTTGCTCAGTCTGCTGCCTATCATCGGCGGCCGGAGCGCTAAGCTGCGTTCCGCTCGCAAGGGATCGCTCATCTCCGAGGCTTTCGGCGTCGGCGTGGATAGATATGAGAGTGACGCGGCCCTCGCGCAGGCGACCTCTGTAAGGCAAGACCTCGCGAAGAAAATCTCCATCAAGGCGGATGCCGCCTCCATCACTGTCGCATGTCCGGCACCCATTCTGCACGCCGCACGGCTATCGCTTGCGCCATTAGAGGAGGCCGCGCCGCGATGAATGCAGGCTCCCAGATATCACCGAGTACACTCGGCTTAGCTTCATTCCGGGTCGACGACAAGATCGCGCTGGTGACCGGTGGAAGCCGGGGCATCGGCGGCGGCTGTGCCGTGATGCTGGCGGAGGCCGGTGCCGACGTGGCTGTCATGGCGCGCAATCTCGAGGACATCGAGGCGACAGCGGTGGAAATCGAGGCGACCGGAAGGCGGGCCTATCCGCTGGTCTGCGACGTCACCGATGCAACGGCCGTGAAGACGGCGCTGACGGCTTTGCCCCGGGTCGACATCCTGGTCAACAGTGCCGGCGGCAATCAGCCCTTGCCCTTCCTCGACGTGGATGAGGCGACCTATGACCGGCTGTTCGAACTCAATATGAAAGCGACATTCTTCGTCACCCAGGCGGTGGTCCGCGGCATGGTGGCATGCAAAGCGGGCGGAGCGATCGTCAATGTCTCCTCGCAGGCGGGTCAGGTCGCATTGCCGAAACGATCAGTCTATTGCGCGACCAAGCATGCGATCGAGGGCTTTTCCAAGACCATCGCGGTCGAACTCGCGCCGCTCGGCATTCGCGTCAACACGGTCGCGCCGACATTCATTCGGACGCCGATGGCGGAGCCCTATCTGCAGGACAAGGCTTTCACCGATTACGTCCTGGCCAACATTCCGCTGGGCGAGATCGGCCGCGTGTCGGATGTCGCGACGGCGGTGCTCTTTCTCGCATCTCCGGCGGCGTCGCTCATTACCGGAACCTGTTTGCGGGTGGATGGAGGATGGACGGCGCAATGACAATGCCACAGGACGATATCGTGCTGGATGTGCGGAACGTCGCCAAGGCATATGGGCCGACCGTGGCTCTTCGCGACGTGTCGATGCAGGTAAGGCGCGGTGAAGTGCATGCGCTTCTGGGCGAGAACGGCGCCGGCAAGTCGACTCTGGTGAAGATCCTGAGCGGCGTGGTCGAACCTGACAGCGGCAGTATCACGTTGAACGGACAGCCCTATCGGCCACGCGGTTTCACTGCAGCCCAGGCCGCCGGCGTCTCGACGGCGTTCCAGGAATTGAGCTTGCTGCCCAACCTCACGGTCGGCGAGAACCTGCTGCTCCCGCATTTGCCCAAATCGTTGCCAGGTATCGTCTCAAAGCGCCGGGTATTCGACGCCGCCCGCGAGATTCTTGCCGAATATGGCGGTTCCGACATCGATCCGGCGCGTATCGTCGAGACGCTTTCACTTGCCGAAAAGCAGCGCGTGGAGATCATCCGGGCGATCAGCAGGCACCCCAGCCTCCTCATTCTGGACGAGCCGACGGCCGCACTTGCTGAGCCCGAATGGCTCTTTTCCTTGATAGCCCGGCTCAGCGCCGAGGGCTGTGCCGTGCTCTATATCTCACACCGGCTGGCGGAAGTGCGCCGCCTCTGTGGCCACAGCACCGTCTTGCGCAGCGGCGCCAGCATCGCGACGGTCAAGCTCACCGGAACGCGCGACGCCGAGATCTTCCATCTGATGGTTGGCGTGGTCCCTGATGGCGAGAGCCAGCGCGCCGATATCCGCAGCTTGCAGACGACGCCGCCGGCGTTGCGAGTCCGTGACCTGGCCGGGAACAGCCTCCGGGGTGTCAGCTTCGATCTCCGGCAGGGCGAGGTCCTCGGCCTCGCAGCCCTCGAAGGGCAGGGCCAGCGCGAACTTCTGCGAATGCTCGCGGGCCTCGATCCGTGCCGCGGTGGATCGATCGAGCTGCAGGGCCAACCGGTGCGGCTGAAGTCGCCGGGCCATGCCTTGCGCACCGGGATGGGCATCGGCTTCGTGCCGGAGGAGCGGAAGACGGAGGGCATTTTCCTCGGTATGACGGCCGAGGCGAACATGTCGCTTTCCGTGCTCGACCAGCTCAAGCGTTTCTGCCTGGTCGATCGGAGCCGGGAGCAGAGCCGGGTGGCGGCCGAGGCGCGGCGGGTTGACCTCGACGAGCGCTATATCCCGATGCCACTGGCCGCCTTGTCGGGTGGCAACCAGCAGAAGGCGCTGATCGGGCGTGTGCTGCTCTCCGGTGCGCGTGTCCTTGTCCTATTCGACCCGACGCGCGGCGTCGACGTGGGAACTAAGCAAGTGATCCACCGGGTCATCAGGAATTTCACCGCCGCTGGGGGCAGCGTCCTCATCTATTCGACGGAGATCCCCGAGCTGGTGAAACTCTGCGACCGCTGCCTGGTGATCTATCAGGGCAGGGTGACCGGCCTGCTCGACCAGCCGCAGTTCTCCGAGAGCCGGCTGGTGGCGATGGCAACCGGCCATTCAATGGAAGCGGCGGAGTAGCACGGCATGGCGATATCAGCGGCACAAGGCGCCCCAAGATCAACCTACTCGGCGGACAGAATGATGCATGCCGCCATGGGCAATGGCGCTTTCATCATCTCGGCGCTCTTCATCATTCTCTATACCGTCTACGCCGTCTGGCAACCCAGCGCGCTCAGCGTTTCCGACCTCACCGACTTCTTCAACAACACGCTGCCCCTGGCGATTGCGGCGGCGGGCGGAACCTTTGTCGTCCTGACGCGCGGATTCGACCTCTCCGTCGCCGGCGTCATCTCAATCGCCAATGTCATCATGGCGACCAAGATCGGCGAGGGTCCCGTCCAGGCATTGTGGGGGCTGGTGCTGGTCTGCGGGATTGGCCTGCTCTGCGGTGCGGTCAACGGCCTGCTTGTCTCCAAGATCGGCCTGCAATCCATCGCATCGAGCCTCGGGACGATGATCATCACCTCGGGTATCGCACTGGTGCTGCTGGATGCGCCCGGCGGGACTGTCTCGGAATTCGTCTCCTACGGGCTGATGGATGATATCGCGGGCATCGTGCCGATCACCGGGTTGATTGCAGCGGCGCTGATCGCGATCTGGCTGGTGGTGAAACGCACCGATATCGGCATCGCGGTATACGCGGTCGGCGCGGATGAGACGGCGTCGACCCTGGCCGGAATCAATGTCGTGAAGACGCGCTTTTTCGCCTACTCGATCGCTGGGGCTCTCTATGGACTGGCCGGCTACATGTTAAGCGCACAGACCGCGACGGGAAACCCGAATGCCGGAAATCCCTTTCTGCTCCAGGTCTTCGCGGCTATCGCTATCGGCGGCACATCATTCCGCGGCGGACACGGCGGCGTGGTGGGCTCCATGGTTGGCGCCGCCACCTTGATGCTGCTGCAGAAATTGCTGTTTACCGCCGGTGTTTCGTCTTTCTATACGGGCCTCTTCCAGGGCGTGATCATGATCGTCGCCGTGCTGATTGCCGCCTTGTCGTCGCGCTTCTCAGCGGCAGGTGCGCGATGACATCGCAGCAGATCCAGCACATGGAAAAACAGCCGGCCGCCTCCGCGCATGAAACGCTCACGCGTCGCGAAGACGACCGGGGCGGGCCCAAGAGACCGCGCTTGACGGCGCAGGGCTGGGCGACCATATCCGTCTTCGCCATCTGCGCCATCCTCATCGTCTCTTCGCGCGCCATCAGTCCAGCCTTCGGTGGCTGGGCCCAACTCAAGGCCATTCTCATCCTGTCGTCCTTCGTGATGGTTGCCGGCTTCGGGCAGGGCCTGGTGATACTGCTCGGCGGACTCGATCTCTCGATTGCTTCCGTCTGCACGCTGGCCGGCGTCCTGACCTTCAACTGGGTGGGCAATTCCGAACTTGCGCTGTTATGGGGCGTGCCGGTCGTCCTGCTGATCACCGCCGGAGTCGGCACGGTGAATGGAATCGGCGTCGCCTTGCTGCGTATTCCAGCTTTCATCATGACCTTGGCCTCCGGCATCATCGTCTACAGCCTTTGCCTTGGCTTTACCGGCGGCACGCCGCGCGGCATGGCATCACCGATTCTCTCTGCGATTTACACCGCGAGCGTTGGCGGCATTCCGGTCATCATCCTGCTGATGGTCCTGGTGGCTATCGTCGGCTCGGTGGTCCAGGGACGGACCGTTTTCGGCCGCAAGCTCTATGCAGTCGGCGCCAATGAAAACGCCGCCCATATCGCCGGCATACCGGTGCGCGCCTTCACCATTGCGGCCTATGCGGTCGCCGGCGCTTGCGGCGGCCTCGCCGGGATCATGATGGTCGGCTATGCTGGCGGCGCGACCTTGACCATGGGGCAGCCCTACCTGCTGCCATCCATCGCCGCTGTCGTCGTTGGCGGGAGCTCGATCCTTGGCGGCCGCGGCACATATCTCGGCACTGTCGGTGGTGCCATTCTGCTAACGACCATTTCCACGATCATCTCGGCACTGCAGATGTCGGAAGGCTGGCGCACCGTCATTTATGGCAGCGTCATCCTGCTCGCCTTGATTTTCATGCGTGAAGATCTTTTCGCGGCGGTCAAGCGTCAATCAGGCGCGTCGAAGCGATGAGAAGGTCCTGGGGCCGCGATTGCGGCATCCAAGGGACTGCGGGGAGACGGATATGCGCGATCGGCAGCGACCGATCCGGATACCCGCTCCTCTGGTGAGACAAAGGGAAGGGGAGGACCCAGAATGAGGAAGTCTACGATAACGAGAATAATGGCGGGTGTTATGGCCGTCGGCATGGCATTGACAGCGCATCATGCCTCGGCCCAGGACAAGAAGTATAAGATATTCCTGAGCCTGAGTTATAGCGGCAATGCCTGGCAGAGCGAGGCGGCGAATATCGTGATGGCGCTCGCGAAGACGCCACCCTATGACAAGATGGTGGAGCTCAAGGAAGTCATCTCGGGGACCGAGGTGCAGGGGCAGATCTCCGCCTATGAAAGCATGATCGCCGACGGTGCCGACGGCATCATCAGCTTCCCGGTATCGCCTACCGGCCTCAACCGGACGATTCACAAGGGCTGCGAGAAGAACGTCCTCTTCTTCATGTATGACGGAACCGTCACCGAACCCTGCGCTTATAATGTGAGTTATATTACCGCGGGCTTCGGCGAGAACACTGCTCAAGCCCTCGTCAACATCCTTGGTGGCAAGGGCAAGATCTTCCTCAGCCGTGGCGTTCCGGGGAACTCGGTTGATAAGCGGCATACCGACGGCGCCAAGGCGATCTTCGCCAAGTATCCCGGCATTCAGATCGTCGATGAGTATTACGGCATGTGGGACGATCAAACGACCCAATCCGAAACGGCGAAAGCGCTTGCTGCCCATCCGGATGTCGATGGAATCTGGGCCCAGGCCGGCGAGGACGGCGCGATCAAGGCGATGATGGCGAACGGCAAGCATCTCGTTCCGATGACGGGCGAGAACTCCAACGGCTTCCGTCTCGCTCTGTCGAGTCCCGATGATCAGGCGATGGGCTTGAAGGGCGTTTCCGCGGGCTCACCGCCGGCAACCGCCGGCTATGCCTTTAAGCTGATGATGGAGATGTTGACCGGCAAACGGAAGCTCGATGTTCACAACATCGAATATCCGCTGCCCTGGGTACCGGCCGACAAGGTTGTCCAGTGCACCAGTGATCGCTTCGAGAATGGCTGCAACGCCTTTCCCAAGGACAAGGTCCCCGACTCCTTTGTGACCGAGGTGTTCGAACCGACATTGCTGCCCGAGCTGTCGCTGGAGACGGCGCTGAACGGCAATCCAACACCGGGTGCGACCATTCAACCCCTGCCGGCCGAGGTCAAGGCGGCCACCGACGAACCCGGCATCAATTGCCAGCAATGCCAGCCGCCGGCCGATCTCTACAAGCTGACCAAGGTTCAGGCGACGGTACAGCCCTGACGCATATCGCGGGATCCCGGTACGAATACCGGGATCTCGTTACTTCCATCGACAGAACGACCACCGGCTCATATCCGAGGTGAGCCAGAAAGAATGAGGACGAAATGATCCGTAAATTGAAAGACGGAATCAGCGATAGTGAGAAGCATGATGTCGACGCCAAGGTGCGGCAGACCGTTGAGAATATCCTTGACGACGTCATGCGGAGCGGCGACGCGGCGGTACGCGCGCTTTCAGCGAAGCTCGATCGGTGGGAACCCAAGGATTTCAGGCTCAGCGCCGCCGAGATCGAGGCGCTGGTCGCGAGCCTGCCGAAGCAGACGATCGACGATATCAAGTTCGCGCAAGCGCAGATCCGACGTTTTGCCGAGGCGCAGCTGTCAACCATCGGCGAGATCGAGATCGAAACCATTCCTGGCGTCCGGCTCGGACAGAAAAGTATCCCGGTCAACAGCGTCGGTTGCTATGTTCCGGGCGGGCGTTACCCGATGGTCGCCTCCGCACATATGAGCGTATTGACGGCGCGGGTGGCCGGCGTGAAGCGCGTGATCGCCTGTACGCCACCGCTTAATGGCAAGCCGCCGGCCGCGACGATTGCCGCCATGGCGCTCGCCGGAGCGGATGAGATCTACGTGCTGGGCGGCGTCCAGGCCGTCGCGGCCATGGCTCTCGGCACCGGTTCGATCGCCCCCGTCGACATGCTGGTTGGCCCCGGCAATGCCTATGTCGCCGAGGCCAAGCGGCAGTTATTCGGCCGGGTCGGCATCGACCTGCTGGCCGGTCCGACTGAAACGCTGATCATCGCCGACGATACCTCGGATGTGGAGATGTGCGCGACCGATCTGCTCGGACAGGCGGAGCACGGCCCCACCTCGCCGGCAATCCTGCTCACGACATCGGAGGCCATCGCCAAGGGGATCGAGGCCGAAATCCAGCGCCAGCTGGAAACCCTGCCGACCGCCGACGTGGCGCGCGTCGCCTGGAAGGATTACGGCCAGGTGATCCTTTGCGACACTGTCGACGAGATGGTGGCCGAAGCGGACCGGATCGCTTCGGAACATGTCCAGGTGTTGACAGCTGATCCCCGGTATTTTCTCGACAACATGCGCAACTACGGTGCTCTTTTCCTCGGCAAGGAAACCAATGTCGCCTTTGGCGACAAGGTGATCGGCACCAACCACACGCTGCCGACCAAGCGTGCGGCGCGCTATACCGGCGGCCTCTGGGTCGGCAAGTTCATCAAGACGGTCACCTATCAATGGTGCGACGAGAAAGCCAGCGCTACCATTGGCGAATATTGCTCGCGACTTTGTGCAATCGAAAATTTCAGTGGCCATAAGGCCCAGGCCGATCTAAGGGTGCGTCGTTACTCGGATCGTCCGGCGGCCGAATAGTTGTTGGAGGCCGCACAAACCCAGGTGTAAGTGCAGCGCGCTATGACAAAACGACCACTCCGCCGGCCGGCTCAGCGCGGCGGATTGCCGACCTCCAAGCAAATAGCGGCGGAGCTTGGAGTCTCGCAATCAACCATCTCCCGTGCGTTCACCAAGGACGCCAGCATATCGGAAGAGATGCGGGCGAAGGTGATGGCTGCTGCTGAAAAGGCCGGCTATAAGCCGAACGCCATCGCCCGGAGCCTGATTACCCGGCGCTCGGGCATCGTCGGCATTGCCATGGCGGATCTGACCAATCCCTTCTATCCCGAAGTGCTGGAGGCGTTGACAAACCGTCTCCAGCGCGACGGCCTCCATACGTTGCTGTTCAACGTGCCGGAGGGTCACGAGGTCGATGAGGCCCTGCCGCTGGTCCTGCAATACCAGGTGGATGCCGTCGTTATCACCTCGGCTACATTGTCGAGTGGCATGGCGAAGACCTGTGCCGCCCGCGGCACGCCGGTCGTGCTGCTGAACAGGCATGTGCCGGGATCGGGCGTCCATGCGGTGGCCTGCGACAATTACACTGCCGGCCGCAACGTGGCCCGCTATCTCGTCGAGCACGGCCATAAGCGGCTGGCCTATGTTGCCGGCAAGTCGGATACCGCGACGAATATCGATCGCGAGCGCGGCTTCGTCGATCAGCTCGGCGAATTCGGCCTGTCGCTCTGGGACCGGGCTGGAGACGAGGCGTATTCGCACGATTCGGGATATCGGGCGGCGCTGCAGCTGTTGCGGGGCGAACGCAGGCCCGACGCCATCTTCTTCGCCAATGACATTCTGGCGATCGGCGGGATCGATGCCATCCGCCGCGTCGCCGGCCTGTCGATCCCGGAAGATATATCCGTCGTCGGCTTCGACGATATCCGCATGGCGGAGTGGCCATCCTATAATCTGACCACCGTGCGCCAACCGATCGCGGAAATGGTGGACCGGACCGGCGACATCCTGGCGAAATTCTACAGCGGAAAACCGTCGAAGCCGAAGGTGCATCTGATCCAGGGTGACCTCATCGAGCGCGGTTCGACGTTGGATCGTCGCAGAAAAAAGGCGTGAAACAGGGAGGCTCAATGCCATGGGTATCGACCATAGTCTGAAACCCGAATTGTTGCTGTCGGCCGCGGACGCCCATTGCGGCTGCGAAGATCCACATTGCGACGCCGATCAGCTGGCAGTGCAGCTCGACGACAAGACACTGTCCTATGTGCTGGCGACACGACTCTATTTCGAAGACCTGCGTCAGGCGGTCAGCCAGGTCGCCGGCATGCTGGTATTGGCGAGCGCCGGCGCCAAATCCGTGACACAGGATCATGCGATGTTCGCCGCCGCGCAGGAGGCGCACCGGCGTGCGCTCGACGGCATCTATGCGATGCGCCCGACGACGCGTGCGGCGCATCATCATCGGCACCTGCTTAAGGCCGCCGAGGATCTCGGCTTGGCATTGGCGAGATCGGCAGATCGCCTTCATCTCGGCAGCAAGGATGCCGGCGGCAAGGATGGCGTTTTCGGGCCTCTCGAGGCGGCCTATCGGAACCTGAGCTGGGCGTCGCGAACCTTGCCGGGCTTCGAAGTGGTGAACTTCGATCAGGCCTGCTGCGCGCCGCAGCAGGCCGGTCCGCAATAATGAAATTAAAACGGGGAGGAAACCGACATGAGTGACTATTCGATCTGGGTGCTCGAATACAGCTACGTCTCCAAGTACCATATGAGCGGCATCATCTACGGCGCACATAACGAGGGATACCGGAAGCTTCCCTATTGTTACGTGCTGATAAAGGGGAAGAACTCCGCCGCGATGGTCGATGTCGGCTACAACAACAAGGATTACGGCGCGACGATGGCGAATAATTTCGGCGTCGAGAACTGGCATCCCGCCCGTGAGGTCCTGGCCGAATGCGGCGTCAAGCCCGAGCAGGTCTCCGACGTGTTCATTACCCATGCGCATTTCGACCATCTCGGCGGCACGGACGATTTTCCGAATGCCAAATTCTATATCCAGGAGAGGGAACTCTCGAAATGGGTCTGGGCGATGTCGATGGGCCACAAGTTCAAGTGGCTCATGGGTGCCACCGATCCGGGCGACCTGATGCGGGCCGTCGGGCTGGCGCAGAACGGGCGACTGGTGATCGTCGATGGTGACCGCGAGGATGTCATGCCTGGCATCGATCTGCATCCCGCTTATGACAGTCATACCTGGGGATCGATGTTCGTGACGGTCCGCAATGATGGCCGCCAAGACAGCGCGGATAGCTGGATTCTCGCCGGCGATCTCGTCTATTGCTTCGAGAATCTACGCGGCCGAAATGAGAATGACGGCAACTACATTCCCGTCGGGCTCGCGGTCGGCAGCCAGACCAACCTGATCTTGACGACGGACCGTATGCTGAACATGGTCGGCAATGAGACTCGTCGCGTCATCCCGATCCATGAAGAGCGCCTCAAGGACACCTTCCCGTCGCGGATCACCAAGAACGGCTTGCGGGTGACTGAGATCTGCCTGGCGGACGGTGAAAAGAGCCGCGTCAACTAGATCGCATTCCGGGCGTCAGACCTCGATGGGGTCTGATGCCCCGATAGGGCCGGTATGTTGCGGAAGTTCCGCATTGATTCTGCAGGAACAGGCGCCACGACACCGGTGCCTGCCTCCCGCGCAACTCATGAACGGGCTGATACATGGCTAGGATAGCGATTGTCGGATGCGGCCTCGTCGGTACATCGTGGTCGATCGTCTTCAGTCGTGCGGGGCACGAGGTATTGCTGTTCGATCCGGTCGCCGGCGCGGCGGAGAGTGCGAAGGCGGCGGTGGCTCAGGCGTTGCCGGCGCTCGTCGATCAGGACCTGCTCGCCGGACAATCGGTCAAGGAGGTGCTGGAGCGCCTCAATCCGGTTACTTCGCTGAAGGATGCGCTGACGAAGGCGGATTACATCCAGGAGAGTGCTCCGGAGCGCCTTGCTATCAAGCGCGATCTCTACCGGGAACTCGATGCCTTGGCCCCGGCTGAGGCTATTCTCGGCAGCTCAACATCGGCCCTGCCGGCATCCTCTTTCACCGCGGAGCTGGCGGGGCGGGAAAGGTGCTTGGTGGTGCATCCAATCAATCCGCCGCACCTGGTCCCGCTGGTAGAGCTGGTTCCCGCCCCCTGGACACGCCCGGCGGCGGTCGATGCGGTGGAGAAACTCATGCGGGATCTCGGCCAGGCGCCGATCCGGCTCGGCCGCGAAATCAATGGTTTCGTCGCCAACCGCTTGCAGAGCGCCGTGCTGGCCGAAGCCTTCCGGCTGATCGATGACGACATCTGCCGGGTCGAGGATATCGATACGGCGATTGCCCAGGGACTCGGCCTGAGATGGTTCTTCATCGGGCCGATGGAGACAATCGATCTCAATGCACCGGGAGGTGTGAGTGATTACTGCGATAAGCTCGGCCCCATGTATGAGGGATTGGCAAGAGAGCAGGCGGCGGTTCGTCCCTGGAGCAGCGCGCTGGTCGCCAAGATCGACCGCCAGCGTCGCGATATCCTGCCGAAGCAGAGCTTGGCCGAGCGACGGAATTGGCGCGACCGGTGTCTTGCCGCGCTAGTGACTTCAAAGCGTCGCATTTTGGGCAATATGGGTGCTTAGGAGCGAGACGAAGAGGCAGCACGGCCCGATGTAATTAAGCATGCAATTGGGCTCCGTTAAGGGGCGACAACCATTCGGAATATCGCCTCCACTGTCAGGCGGATCAACGAAGTATCAACGGCCACCGTGTCGGCTCCGTGGACGAGCAACGGGCGACCTCGCAGAAAATATCGCGCAACGTCCAGCAGGCCGCACAAGGCGTCTCGGAGGTCGCGAGCAATGTCGGAAACGTCACTGAAGCGGCGAAGGTCACGGAGCGTTTGGCTAGCAGCGTCTTGTCGGCACCTGCCGAACTTTCGAAGAATGAAAGCACGCTCGCTTCGAAAGTGGAAAGATTCCTGAGCGAAATCAAGGCCGCGTGATCGTCACTCGGATGGATCGGTGTTCGCGCAATGATAAAGACACCTCGCGAAGTACCTGCACGGCAGTCCACCCGAATGCCGCCTTCGCCGGAGCCTCCCCCCCGCTGTAGTCGAACGGGACCTCATCGACGGCTTTTTTCGGGCCTGAACCATCGGTCTTTGTTTCCCAGCGACAATCGTCAACTAGCCCTCCGGTAGCGGCCGCTTCCGATGCTTCGCATCGAGGCGCGCCCTTGACCGCTTGTGATATCCGCGGCGGTGCGAACACCGTCCAGGACGTTTTCTGCCGTCTAGAACGTATTTGAGGCAAAGAGCTTGACGGACCTGTGGACCGCCCTCTTTCCCCAATCCCACTCCGGGGATCTGCAGCTGATCATGACCTTCGACGGGCAGCCGCGTGTCCGTTGGACCGGCCAGGCCCCGCACGGAGCCGCACGGGAAAGGCTTCAGAAGATGTGGGCTTGGGACGACTTCGCCGACGTCATGTCTTCGGCAAACCTTCTTCTACCGGAGCCGATTGTGCGCGTATCTGATCTCAGGACCTCCACTGAAGTGATTCGCCACAGAATCGCCGCACCGGCCTCCGATATGGATCGGTATCGAAAGGCGTTCATGGCCGCTATGATCTCCGCAGGAGGCACCAAGGACTACGTCTTTCACCCCTTCGGAAACGGCGTCGAGATGATCTATCCGGATGGGGAGCATTTCAAGGCCGCGAACTACGCCATATAGTTAGCGATGCCGGGCACGCCGAATGCCTTCTCCCGGTGTGTCAAAGCCACCTTCGGGCAGCGGCGCCAAGTTCCAGGAAACGATCGACCCGACCCTTCGGCTGACAACAAGGAAGCTGCCGCATCCGTTTCGCGACCATTCCAGGTCTCCCCGGCTATTTGGAGACGAACCAAGCCACGCGAGCGGATATCTGACCCGCGTCGTTACGAATTGATTTTTTGCCGTCGGGCAGAGGCTCGCGGAAAAAATTGACGGATATCATGGCGGCCTACGCGCGTCACTTGTCTAATGAATCTAATGAAATTGCGGCGCATGGACTGTGCGTGCCGGCGTGTGCGCTGGCGCAAGCAATGAAGGAGACGGCGACATGGCAGCTAAGGCAATCGGAATCGATCTCGGAACCACTAATTCCTGTGTTGCGATCATGGAAGGCGGCCAGGCGAAGGTCATAGAGAATGCTGAAGGCGCACGTACCACGCCCTCGATCGTCGCCATTGCGGCGAGCAAGGAGATCCTTGTCGGCCAAACCGCCAAGCGGCAGGCCGTCACCAATCCGGAAAACACGGTCTTTGCCATCAAACGCCTGATCGGGCGACGCTATGACGATCCGATCGTCAAAAAGGATAAGGGGTTGGTCCCCTACAAGATCGTGCCCGGCGACAATGGCGATGCCTGGGTCGAGGCCCAGGGCAAGAAATACAGCCCCAGCCAGATCAGCTCGTTCATCCTGCAGAAGATGAAGGAGACTGCGGAGAGCTACCTCGGCGAGAAGGTCACCGAAGCGGTCATCACTGTGCCGGCCTATTTCAATGATTCCCAGCGCCAGGCCACCAAGGACGCAGGCAAGATCGCCGGGCTGGAGGTATTGCGCATCATCAATGAACCGACCGCGGCCGCGTTGGCCTACGGGCTGGAGAAAAAGGGGCATGGCAAGATCGCTGTCTATGACCTCGGCGGTGGTACGTTCGACATCTCAATCCTCGAGATTGGCGATGGCGTGTTCGAGGTAAAATCTACTAACGGCGATACCTTCCTGGGCGGGGAGGATTTCGATAAAAAGATTATCGATTATCTGGCCGAAGAGTTCAAAAACGATCAGGGCATCGATCTGCGCAAGGATCGGCTCGCCCTGCAGCGCCTGAAGGAGGCGGCGGAAAAGGCGAAGATCGAGCTGTCCAGCACGATCCAGACCGACGTTAATCTGCCCTTCATCACGGCTGACCAGAACGGGCCGAAGCATCTCAATGTCAAGCTGACGCGCGCCAAACTGGAATCGCTGGTCGACGATCTGATCCGGCGCACCATCGGCCCATGCGAGGCGGCGCTCAAGGATGCCAGTATCAAGAAGTCCGAGATCGACGAAGTGATCCTGGTCGGCGGTCAAACCCGCATGCCCAAAGTACAAGAGACGGTGAAGGAGATATTCGGTAAGGAACCCCACAAGGGCGTCAATCCGGATGAAGTGGTCGCGATCGGCGCCGCTATCCAGGCCGGCGTGTTGAAAGGCGACGTCAAGGATGTGCTGCTGCTTGATGTCACGCCGCTGTCACTCGGCATCGAGACCTTGGGCGGCGTAATGACCAAGCTGATCGACCGCAACACCACTATCCCGACCAAGCGCTCGCAAACCTTCTCGACTGCAGACGACAACCAGTCGGCGGTCACCATCCGGGTGTTCCAGGGTGAGCGTGAAATGGCCGCGGACAACAAATTGCTGGGCCAGTTCGATCTGGTCGGCATTCCGCCGGCACCGCGCGGGGTGCCGCAGATCGAAGTCGCGTTTGATATCGACGCCAACGGCATCGTCAATGTGTCGGCCAAGGACAAGGCAAGCGGCAAGGAGCAGCAAATCCGCATCCAGGCCTCTGGCGGTCTCTCGGAATCCGACATCAAGCGCATGGTGCAAGAGGCCGAGGCACATGCGGTGGAAGATAAGAAACGTCGCGAGCTGGTGGAGACCCGCAATCAGGCCGACGCACAGGTCTATGCCGCCGAAAAGCAATTGCGGGAAAACGGCAGCAAGGTAGGCGAAGCCGAACGCAAGGGCGTGGAAGAGGCAGTGGCCGGCCTGCGCGAAGCCCTGTCGGGCGACAATATTGATCGCCTCCGGCTAAGCCTGGAGACGCTGGCCCAGGCGCTGAACCGCTTCACCGAGTCGCTCTATCGTGTCGGTGCAGCGGCTGAGCAACCGCCCTCGGGTCCTGAGGCGCATGCCGGCGGTCAGGGTCAGGACGATGTGGTCGATGCCGAGTTCGAAGATGTGAACGATCCTACGCGCAAGCGTGGGTGAGTCCCATGGATCTCGAGAAATACACCGATCGGGCCAAGGGGTTCCTGCAGTCGTCGCAGACGCTGGCGCTCCGCAGCGGGCACCAGCGCTTGGCACCAGAGCATCTGCTCAAGACCTTGCTCGAGGATAAGGAAGGGATGTGCGCCAACCTGATCGCGGCCGCAGGCGGCGATCCGAAACGGGTGCTCGCCGGTGCCGAGGCGGAGCTCGGTCGGCTGCCCAAGGTCGAGGGATCGGGCGCTGGCCAAGTCTACACGTCCCCGGAGCTGGCGCGGGTTTTGGAGCAGGCCGAAAAGATCGCGGAAAAGGCGGGCGATTCCTTCGTCACTGTTGAGCGGATGCTGCTGGCGCTGACGCTTGCAAAAGGCCTGCCCGCAGCCAAGGTTCTGGCAGATGCCGGCGTCACGCCGGAGAGTTTGAACGCGGCGGTCGAATCCATCCGCAAGGGCCGCAAGGCGGACAGCGCGTCGGCGGAAGAAGGCTATGATGCCCTCAAGAAATATGCCCGCGACCTGACCGCCGCGGCACGTGAAGGCAAGCTCGACCCGGTGATCGGCCGCGACGAGGAAATCCGCCGCACAATCCAAGTACTCTCACGCCGGACCAAGAATAATCCCGTGCTGATCGGTGAGCCCGGCGTCGGCAAGACTGCGGTGGTCGAAGGCCTCGCCCAGCGCATGATCAATGGCGATGTGCCGGAAAGTCTCAAGGACAAGCGTCTCCTTGCCCTTGATCTTGGCGCCCTCATCGCCGGCGCGAAGTATCGCGGCGAGTTTGAAGAGCGCCTGAAGGCAGTCCTGCAGGAGATCACCGCCGCGGAAGGAGGGATCGTTCTTTTCATCGATGAACTACACACGTTAGTGGGAGCCGGCAAAGCCGAGGGCGCTATGGATGCGTCCAACATGTTGAAGCCGGCCCTAGCGCGCGGGGAGCTGCATTGCGTCGGTGCGACCACTTTGGATGAATACCGCAAGCATATCGAGAAGGACGCCGCTCTGGCGCGCCGGTTCCAGCCGGTGTTCGTCGGCGAACCGAGTGTCGAAGAAACGATCTCCATCCTGCGCGGTATCAAGGAGAAATACGAAGTCCATCACGGCGTCCGGATTACGGACAGTGCGATCGTAGCGGCGGCGACCTTGTCCCACCGCTACATCACGGATCGTTTCCTGCCCGACAAGGCCATCGATCTGATGGACGAAGCCGCCTCGCGGCTTCGCATGCAGGCGGATTCCAAGCCGGAGGAGATCGACGAGCTGGATCGCCGCATCGTCCAGCTGAAAATCGAACGCGAAGCTCTGCAAAAGGAAAAGGATGCGGCTTCGCGCGAACGCCTCAAAAAGCTCCAGAAGGAACTGAGTGAGTTCGAGCAGAAATCGGCCGAACTGTCGGCCAAGTGGCAGGCTGAGAAGGACAAGCTGGCCGGTGCCCGAGCGCTGAAGGAAGAGCTCGATAGGCTGCGCATCGAGCTGGACCAGGCACAGCGCCGCGGCGACTGGGCCAAGGCTGGCGAGTTGACCTATGGGCGCATCCCGGAGCTTGAGAAGAAACTGAAGGAGGCGGAGGCCCAGGAAGGCAAGCAAATGCTGGAGGAAGCCGTCACGCCTGAGCACATTGCCCAGGTCGTGTCGCGTTGGACCGGCATCCCGGTCGACAAGATGCTGGAAGGCGAGCGGGATAAGCTACTGAAAATGGAGGAGAACTTGCGGCGCCGCGTGATCGGCCAAGATGAAGCGGTTACTGCCATCTCGAATGCCGTCCGGCGCGCCCGGGCGGGCCTTCAGGACCCCAACCGGCCGATGGGCTCATTCCTGTTCTTGGGGCCAACCGGGGTCGGCAAGACCGAGTTGACCAAGGCGCTTGCCGAATTCCTCTTCGATGACGAGCACGCAATGTTACGCATCGACATGTCGGAATACATGGAGAAGCATTCGGTCGCGCGGCTGATCGGCGCGCCGCCGGGCTATGTCGGATACGAGGAGGGCGGCAGCTTGACCGAGGGGGTGCGGCGCCGGCCGTACCAAGTGATCCTCTTCGACGAGGTCGAGAAGGCCCACCCGGATGTCTTTAACATATTACTCCAAGTGCTCGACGACGGGCGCCTGACAGATGGCCAGGGCCGGACGGTCGATTTCCGCAACACCTTGATCGTGCTGACGTCAAACCTTGGTTCCGAGTATCTCGCCAACCTGGCCGACGGCCACGATGCCGACGAGATGCGGCCGCAGGTCATGGAGGTCGTACGGCAGGCCTTCCGGCCGGAATTCATCAACAGGCTTGACGAAATCCTGCTGTTCCGCCGGCTGACGCGGGAGGATATGGCTCAGATCGTCGACATCCAGGTCGAGGGGCTGCAAAGGCTGCTGGTGGATCGCAAAATCACTATCAAGCTGGATGACGCTGCGAGGCGCTGGCTCGCCAATGCCGGGTATGATCCGGTCTATGGCGCGCGTCCCCTTAAGCGGGTGATCCAACGGGGATTGCAAAACCCGTTAGCGACGCAGATCCTAGAAGGAAAAATCCGCGAAGGTGAGACGATCCATGTCACGGCAACGCCCCTCGGCCTGTTGATTCAGCCCAGCTCACGCGGCGACACGCCGGAAGCCAAGGTTCGTGCGGCGACCTAACCAAAGGATAGAAAATGGGCAGCAATCAACCTTCCCGCCACCCACACGACAACCCCGAACCCGAGACCGCGTCTGACGCAGAACCAGACGAGAAAACAGGCACCACCGCCGAACTGGAAGCGGAGCTCTCGGAGGCCAAAGATCGGTTGTTGCGCGCACTCGCGGAGCAAGAAAACGTCCGCCGACGAGCAGAGCGCGAACGCGCCGAGGCGACCAAATTCGCAGCCTCGGACATCGTGCGGGATCTGCTTCCGGCCATCGACAACTTGCGCCGTGCGATCGAAAGCACGCCGCGAGGCAAGGTTCCCGACGAGGTTGTGCAGAAACTCCTGGCTGGTGTCGAGGCGACCGAACAAGGCATGCTCCAAGCTCTTGAGAAACATGGGTTCCACCGGATCGATCCGCTCGGCGAGATGTTCGATCCGGCCCAGCATCAAGCAATGCTTGAGGTGACAGATCCTACGCGGGCAGCAGGGACGGTAGCGGAGGTTCTTCAACCTGGATATTTGCATCATGATCGGCTGCTGAGGCCAGCAATGGTCAGCGTCGCGAAAGGTGCCAGCTCCAGCGCCTAATTAACAGTTGGCCGTCAACGTACGAACACGTATACTTATCCGATGGAACTTCTTTCTACTAACGGAACCAAGCGTTCCGCCGTCAGTTCCGGTATCTGAGGTAACAACGTTTTCTCACCCTCCGCTGCGAAGTCGGTATTGATGTGTGCGGCGCATGACTGGGGAGAGCGCCATCCTGAATAGTGGGTTTGGCGCACAGATCAGGTCGAAACGGTGAAGAGCTTTGCTCTTCAGGGACGCTACCTTCGATTCTCCTAACCCACCAAAGGCGATCTTCTGCATGGTGGTGACGATCTGACAGGCATTCTGCATTCAGTCATGCGATGCGATTTAGGAGTTTCAAGCGTTCCTATATCCGCGGCCATGACTTCGGCAACAGAAGGTGATTTTCCATGGCTATCACCGACGCAACCATCCGGTGAAAACACCGATAAATCTGCCCGCCCCAGCCAATCTCTATCGCGACGTCTCTGCTGCCATGCAAGCCCTGGCAGTGATGAGTTCATGCCATCGGGGGCAGGAAATATACGCCCAAGGTGACTCGACGGAGCATTGGTATCGGATCATTTCCGGCATGGCGCGCAAAAGCACCCTGCTGATCGATGGTCGTCGTCGCATTCTCGACTTCCTGATGCCAGGAGATTTCTTCGGTTTCTCCGCGCGGGATAGACGGGCGTTCGACGTCGACGCCGTGATAGAAGGGACCGTCGTAGCGACCTATCCGCGCCGCCAAATGGAGGAGCTTGCCGACCGCGATCCCGAAGTAAACCGGCAAATTCGCCGGCTGGCGTTCGAATCAATTTCCCGCCTTCAGCTGCGGGTCCTCATCCTGGCAAGTCCGACCGCCCTCAATAAGGTTTGCGCCTTCCTGATGGAGATGGCGGACCGGTCCGGCAAGGATCCGTCGGAGGTCATCGTCTTACCGATGTCGCGCTATGATATTGCCGACTACCTTGCCCTTTCGGTCGAGACCGTCAGCCGAGCCCTGACGCAACTAAAGCATCGCGGGGCTATCAATTTTCCCGACAAGCACCGGGTGACGGTCACTAGCCGGAGGGCGCTGGAGGGGGGAGCGAGCGATAATCCGTACTGACAATCGGGCTACGGCCTATCCCGCCGCTGCCGCGCGGGAGCCAGGGGCACTCGAACACGCCAAGGTACAGGGAGGTCGCGGAGGCTTCAGCAACGAGATAGATAAGGCCGTAGATGCGTGGCTGCTTGCGGCTTCGATCAGTCCGATATCGATTTGATGGCGACTGCGGACGCCGTGAAGGAAGAAATTGGCGGCATCTATCTTTCGACGACGGAGATTGTCGATGATCCAGGTGTTCCCCGCCGAGCCTACGTTGCGCGCGTAGGCGTACGGACCGCGCTGGGATTGATGGCCAGGATATTGACCTATATCGGGGTGACGCCCGCGGCACCGGGTGTCATTGCCGCGGGCGGAGCTGCTGCGGCGTCATTGGCGGCAGCCGCGGCGGGTGCCACTGCAGGCGGCGGTGCGGGTGCCCTGATCGCAAGCTGATTGGATCGAGGCGAGCCAAGGACCTGGAACGCAGATGACGTGGGCCGGCTCGTTCTTTGATGTGCGTCCGATCGCCGGGGCATGAAGCGACTGCCCAGAAGATTCGCCATGATCATGAGCCCGACGCAGTCCACGTTCATGAGATCGAGACGCGGCTGGAGAACGTTCCGCTGAACTCGCTGCGCCCTAATCCCTAGCTGGGAGACGAGCGCATGAGCGAGGCATAGGCCAGGGCTATTCTTATCAAGCCTTCCGCCTCGACCGCTTCATCGTGCGGATGCTGGTGGCGATTTGCTTCTTTGGCTGAGTCCCGTCGGCCCGTTCCATCAGGCCAGCCGCCTCTTCTTCACGGGCCGTGTTCCGGGTGCCGTTTTGCGCACGGGGGCCGGGATGCCGGTCCCGTTTCGGGGCGCCGGGGTGCAACGAGACCCAACTCGGCGGGTCGCTGGCGGGAAAGGACTCGATGCTGGCTTCGTCTACCGCGTCCAGGCCCGCCTTGGTTTGTCTACGGCTCATCGTAGCGTCTCCTATCTTGCCGGTGCGTGGGCGCGGACCCAGGACACGATGCCATTCTGGTCCCTGGCACCGGCGGTTTGTGCGGCAAGTTGACCGTCAGAAAACAGCATGAGGGTCGGGATGCTGCGAATCCCATAGCGCCCTGTCAGTGCCGGTTCGTCGTCGGCGTTTACCTTGAGGAACCGAAAACCGGGTTCCAGTTCCTGCGCGGCGCGTTCGAATGCCGGCGCCATGGCGCGGCACGGTCCGCACCAGGGCGCCCAGAAATCGACCACCAGCGGAATGTCGTTGCGCGCCAAATGACGATCGAAGTTCTTGGCATCCACGGGGATCGGGGCGCCGGTGAAAAGTGGCCTATGGCAGGAACCGCATCTGGCCTGATCCGCCGGACGGCCCGGTGGGACCCGGTTGACGGTGCCGCAGGAGGGACAGACGACGTGATGAAGCAACTGGCTCATGGTCTCGCTCCTGTCCCCGTTATTCCATGTCCCGCCCCATGGAAGCGTCGCGAATGTCCGCGGCGATCCGGCGCCGGGTCGTTTCGGGTTGCGCACGGACGACCGACAGAAATTCGCGGAACGTCCGCCTGACGCCGTGGATCTGATCGAGCAGGTCAAGGATGACGGATACGCCCTCGTCATTCACGCCGAGATCATCCTTGAGGTCGCTGATAAGCCGCGCCCGTGCGAGGTCAATGTCGGAAAAGCCCGGGTCGGCATCGGCCTGACCTGGCAGCAGCCATCCGGCATCGATCCAGGTCGCCAGCGTGGCCTCGTCCAGATGCGTAAGGTGGCAGAATTCGCGGCTATTCATGGTCATCGTTCCATCGTCTGTCGCGGATTGTAGGTGCCGCCCGGCCAGCTGGAGACGAAAGCCTCGAGATCGGGGTCCGGCTTGGATGGCAGCATCACTTTCAGTGTTGCGTATTCATTGCCGTGGCCGCCGCCCCGCCGCGGCACGCCCTTGCCTTTCAGGCGGAGCCTCATGCCGGTATTCGCACCCTTCGGCAGTGTCATCGTCACCTGACCCGTCGGCGTCGGCACTTGCACCTTGGCACCGAGAACCGCCTCCGACAGCGACACCGGGAGATCGAGATGGATATCATCACCCTCCCACCTGAAATAAGGGTGTGGCAATACACTGATTTCGACGAGTGCATCGCCGGAGGGCGTACCACGGTGACCGGGGCGACCTTTGCCACGCAGCCGCAGGACCTGTCCCTCCCGTGTACCGGGCGGGATTGTGATGTCCAACACCGCGCCGTCTGGCAGCGTCAGACGCTTGGACGCGCCATTGACGGCGTCAAGAAATTCAATCGCGAGACTGTAGCGAATATCCGTGCCTCGACCACGGCCGTCACCTCCGCTCCGTCTATTGCTGCGGCGGAACAGCTCGGACAGGATGTCTTCCATGCCCTCGGCGCCGGTGGAGTCTGTGAAGTCGGCGAAACCGGCATCGCTGGCGTATCGGTGTGACCCATCGTCGGCGTCTGCGAAATCGCGGTAGTAACGATGTTGAGGTCGTTCCGCACCTGAGGCATCAATCTCGCCACGGTCGAAGCGCGCCCGCTTGTCCGTATCGCCCAAGAGATCATAGGCCGCCGTGACCTCCTTGAATTTCTGCTCGGCCTCCCGGTTGCCGGGATTGAGGTCGGGATGCAGTTTCTTCGCCAGGCGACGATAGCTCTTCCGGATGTCATCCTGGGATGCGTCGCGTTTGACGCCCAATGTCGTATAGGGGTCGTTACTGCTCACCGCCTGCTCCGTCGTCGCCGAGTGACGCCGGCCTTGGACGAGCCGTGCGTACTCCGTCGTATTCATCGGCGCACGAGCCGCAAGCTTCGCTGCGCGCATATTTCATCGGGAAAAAAGATAGCCCCATTCAGGCCTCGGCGAATTGACGATTGTCAATGTCACGCGGGCGCGTTTTCGGCATTCTCACCGGGATAGCATCCGTCTGGCTCCTGGAGCGAGCTGGAGGAAACCGAACTAACCGCGTTGCGTGCTCCCGGCGTGTCGAGGGTCGATAACAGTCTCACGGTTGGTCCGTAGCGCTGCCAATAATTCGACCACAAAAGGAAATTACCATCCGGAAAGGAGCATATCATGAGCGCGAGTCCAGTATCGGAATCCGCGAAATCCGAATCTATGAACGCTATGCTTGCCGAAAACTGGTGGGTGCTAGCATTCCGCGGCGTCTTTGCGATCGTTTTCGGATTAATTGCCTTTTTCTGGCCTGGCGCCACGATGCTGTCTCTGGTCCTCCTCTTTGCTGTTTATGCTTGTGCCGATGGTGTTGCCGGCATCATCTCGGCTATCCGGGGCGCCAGACGGGGCGAGCAGTGGGGTTGGCTATTATTGAATGGGATTCTCGGCGTTCTCGCTGGCACCATCGCGATCCTATTGCCATCTATCACCGTTCTCGTTTTTGTTATGCTGGTCGCCGCCTGGGCCTTGATTTCTGGAACGTTGATGTTGATCTCTGCCTGGCGCCTGAAAACCAGTCACGGTCGCTGGTGGCTGGTATTTGGCGGCGTTTGTTCGATCATCTATGGTGTCTTGCTGTTTGCTGCGCCATTGATTGGCGCCTTGGTCCTCACTTGGTGGGTTGGTGCTCACGCGCTGGTCCTCGGCGTTGCCCTCCTTATTCTTGCCTTCAAGCTCCACCGTCACCGCAATGAGCATGTCTATGGTGTGGCAGCTCACTAATCTACAAGTTGCCACCGGCCGACAAACGGCCTGGTTTCGCGATTCTAATCGTACGGAAACAAGCGAGAGGAGAGTGACATGGCGGAGATTCTGGCGCCGGGGACAATCGCACCCAATTTCAAGCTGAATGTAACGCCCGATCAAACCCTGTCTCTTCCTGAATTTGCCGGCCGCCCAGTCATTCTCGCTTTCTATCCCGCTGACTGGAGTCCCGTCTGCGGTGATCAGGTGACACTCTACAACCAGATTCTGCCGGAATTTCGCAAATTTGGTGCCGAATTGCTCGGCATCTCCGTAGATGGCGCCTGGTGCCACCAAGCCTTTGCGCGCGATCGAAAACTACATTTCGCCTTGCTAGCAGATTTCGAGCCCAAGGGCGCTGTTGCCAAAACCTATGGCGCTTACCGCGCCGATGCCGGCGTCGCCGAGCGCGCTCTATTTGTCATTGACAAGAAGGGTACCATTTTCTGGAGCTATCTCTCGCCGATGGCAGTCAATCCCGGAGCTGACGGCATTCTCAACGCGTTGGAACAGTTGGACAAGGCGGAGAAAGATCATGGCAATTCTTAGAGCACCCGTGACGACGCTTGATCATATCATCGGTGACGAGATGGCAGCGGTGACGCTGGTCGAATATGGTGACTATGAATGCCCGCATTGCGGGGCCGCTCATCCGATTGTCAAAAGTTTACAGCAGCATTTTGCCGATGACCTCCGTTTCGCATTTCGTCACTTTCCGTTGACCGAGATCCATCCAAGTGCCGGTCCGGCCGCGGAAACCGCCGAATTTGCAGGCGCCTATGAGCTATTCTGGGTGGCGCATGACAGCATCTACGCAAATCAGGATCGGCTGGGACTGCCGCTTCTATTTGCTTTGGCTGCCGATTTGGAGCTGCCGCAGCAGAGTTTACGTATTGCGCTTGAAACAGGTGTCTATGCCCCAAAGGTAAAACAGGACTTCCTGGGTGGCGTTCGCAGCGGCGTGAACGGGACACCATCCTTCTTTATCAACGGCCGACGGCATGACGGCCCATACGACTTCGCGTCGCTTGCATCGGCAATTGATACAGCGCGTTCGAGCGCACGCGCATTGCCGTAACCCACCTTTAGGCTGATGGTTCATTCGAGGTGCGGCTTGGGCATTCGTCCAAAATGTCGGCGCCGCCAAGTAGACTGACCAGATCAACACTATCGCGCTGGTGACAATCTTGCCACAGGCTCGCATCGGTGGTTCTTGCTTGGGTTCTATCCATGAGACGCGTCGAAATCGCCGCACGCTAAATATGCCTCCGTTAGTTTAATGAGCGTCGGCCTTTGCTGCGTCATGGGCTGCAGCCAAAGCCAGTCTGACCGCATCAAGCACTTCGTTCGCCAAGCTCATGTTGGTCGTTGCGATGGCGCGGGGGACACCGCGACGTCGCCGATCTCGGCGGCGACGGCGGCAGCCGGGTGGGGGTCTGGGGCGGGCCTATTCGCGGGTCTTGAATCGCCAGGACTCGTTGCCGGTCTTGATGAAAAGCCCGAGAGCCTTCTCGTCGAAATGTCGTGGTTCGTTACCCTTGGGTCGCCGCATGGCCTCGTTCCGCAAGCGCCGACGACGGCGCGTCCGCATGCGTCACGGTACGATTTCCGTGACGATTCGGTAAATCGGCTTGTCGAGATGTCCCTCTGTCGCATGAGGGCTTACTGCTCAACGCCGGCGCCGTCGACGGTCTGCGACGCAAGCTTCGGAAAGGCTTTGCTTTTCTCGCACGCTGACCTCTCGCCTGCCGCCGCCGAGGCCTCCCGGAGGCACATGAAAGCGCTTTTTCAGCCATTATCGGATTGCACTATTTCCAGTGAATCCATTTCATTATTTCGTCCCATGCGCAGTATTTCTGGCGGCCAACACAGTGTCCCCGATTTGGTTGACAGGTTACGGCCAATAGTTGATGATTTTACTCAGGATTGACTTTTCCATCGACAATCGCCATTTAACTGGCGATAGAACCATATTCCCGCAGCTCCGTTTTCGGTACCAAGGACTAGGCCATGAGCAATCCGGTTTTCGACCGCATCCGCGATGACATTTCCAGCAACGACGTCGTGCTTTACATGAAGGGCACGCCGATCTTCCCGCAATGCGGCTTCTCCGCCGCCGTGGTCCAGGTGCTGACCCATGTCGGGGTCAAGTTCAAGGGCATCGATATCCTGACCGATCCCAGCCTGCGCCAGGGGATCAAGGAATTCGCCAACTGGCCGACCATTCCCCAGCTCTATGTGAAGGGCGAATTCGTCGGCGGCTGCGACATCGTGCGCGAGATGTTCCAGACCGGTGAATTGCAGGAACTGCTGCAGTCGAAGGGCGTCGCCGTTAACCAGGCAGCCTGATCGACTGACCGATCCAACCGCATGCTGAAAAGCCCGGGCCTGCCCGGGCTTTTTGTTTGGTCGCGCTTCAGCAATCGAAACAGCCGAACAAGGGAAACGGCTTGTTAATTTAGCCCAGCTAAGTTGGCCTGAACGAGATGCGATACGAGCAATGCGTGTCAGTGGCGTTAGGTTGCTCGGCCTAGATGAATATTCCTAGGTCGGTCATTGCGGCGCATCCGGAGATTTTCCAGGATAAGGGAAAGCGGCCGTGCTCAAGAATCTGAAAATCCAACATCGCCTCGCCGGGCTCATCGTGGTGATGACCCTGGGCATCGTCGCCATCATGACTGTCAGCCTGGCAGAACTCAGCGACACGCTTTATGCCGACCGCCAGATGACCGTCCGCCAGCAGGTGGAAACCGCCATCAGCATTGCCAAGGCGATGCAGGATCAGGTCGCCAAGGGCAAGCTCAGCGACGCTGATGCCCAGGCCCGGGTCAAGGATGCCTGGCGGGCGGTACGTTACGGCCACAATGACTATCTCTTCGCCTATGCGATCGACGGCACCTCCATTGTCAATGCCAAGCCGGAAAACGAGGGCAAGAACTTCATCGACCTGACGGATCCGAACGGGGTCAAGCTGGTGGCGGAACTGATCAAGGCGGCGCAGGCCGGCGGTGGCTATGTCCAATATAGCTTTCCGCGCGCCGGCTCGACCGACCCGCTGCCGAAAGTCTCCTATTCGATGCTGGTCCCGGGCTGGAACTGGGAAGTCGGCACCGGTGTCTATATCGACGATGTCTCCGCCGCCTTCACTGCCATCGCCTGGCGCTTGGGCGGGCTCTGTCTCCTGGTCCTGGTGATCGGACTTGTCCTGGCTTTCATGATCGCCCGCGGCATCACCCGGCCGATCCGCGCGATCACCGATCGTATGGCGCGCCTTTCCGCTGGTGACCTGCAAATCGATATCGCCTATGCCGATCGCGGCGACGAGGTCGGCGATCTTGCGCGTTCGCTCGGTGTCTTCAAGGACAATGCCCAGCGGATCGAGGCCATGCGGCAGGAACAGGCGCTGGCCGATGAGCGCGCCCGCCAGGAACGCCAGGGGGCGTTGCTGGGGCTCGCCTCGCAACTCGAAGGATCGGTGGCCGGCCTCATCACCCAGATGAAGCAGTCAGCCGATCAGATGCAGCATATTGCCGGCGACATGAACAAGCTGACCGACCGCGCCTCGCAACAGTCGAGCCGTATCGCTGACAGTGCCAAGATCGCCAGCACCAATGTCCAGACCGTGGCGGTGGCAACCGAGGAACTGACCGCCTCGATCGGTGAGATCAATCAGCAGGTGACGCGCTGCGCCACCGTCACCCGCGATGCCGTCAGCGCCACGGAAACGGCGACCAGCGAGTTCACGGCCCTGACCGATGCCGCACGTAAGATCGGCGATGTGGTCGGCCTCATCAATGACATCGCCAGCCAGACCAACCTTTTGGCGCTCAATGCGACCATTGAGGCCGCGCGGGCCGGTGAAGCCGGCAAGGGCTTTGCCGTCGTCGCCTCCGAGGTGAAGCAACTGGCGACCCAGACCAGCAAGGCGACGGACGACATTGCCGAGCTGATCAACAGCATCCAGAGCATGACCCAGCGGTCGGGGGCGTCG
>Ga0209455_1000438_pt1 | contig 32196 bp, 27 predicted proteins | sample AraplaCol_mCL_r2_FD_184275 | JGI IMG/M metagenome (GOLD analysis project Ga0209455, IMG submission 184275) | Arabidopsis root microbial communities from North Carolina, USA - plate scrape CL_Col_mCL_r2 (SPAdes) (version 2) | ecosystem: Host-associated > Plants > Roots > Endosphere | place: USA... | reverse complement strand
TGAGCATCCGGTCGTCCATGCTGTAGAGGGCCGCCAAGCCACGCCGTGTTTCGCGCATCTGCTGGACCCGTGCGGCGATGAAATCCATCAACGCCGACGGCCAGCGGCGCTTGGCCGGCGCGTCCTGAAGGATCGGCGTGGCTTCTACCACGTCGGTGACGCGCCGGAAGGCTTTCACTGTCGAAATCGGCTGCGGCTGAGAAAGATAAGCATGCATATCGGTTCTCCGTTCTGCCTCGGTATATAAGCTGTAGCGCCTCAAAGTTTGGTTTGCAGTCTCACCGTCATTTTGCGCATTGGCGCGGCTGCTTTCATTGAATTCGAGCCACATCAGATAGGCCTCTGGATGGGTAGCTGCTGCGCCAGAGGCGAAGTCGATCACCAGTTGTTCGATCATGCGCGAAAAGAAGCGCCCGACCGGTCCACCCGGCGGTACTGCGGTGGAAGACGGTTGAATCGTTGCCGGCCGATCGCCGTCGTTGTTGATGATGCTCACCGGCCGATACAATGGCCGCGGCGAAGTGTCCTTGGTGTTGCGGTTTTTTAATCCTTCCACTGGTCCCCTTGCGGCCTTGAGCAGCAAAGGCGGTTGGGGAATCTGATATCTCTGCATTGCTATCTCCCGTGGAGTTTGTGGCAGAGATAATCTGTGGTCCGCGTGTTACGGTATCGTCTCGATATTGGGGAAATGGGCTACAGTGGTAATCCAGATACGTGTTGCAGTTTGATGAAACACAACACGAAGCTGTCCTCTCGCGGGCAAATAGCGCGCGAGAGGACAGCGTTGATGTGAGAGCTTTAGGAACACGGATAATTTTCCAACAGTTCGGCGGGAATTGCCGCTTCGGCGGCAGCAACAAATCAATGGCGTATAAAAAGAAGATACAAAGCCTGAAAAGTTAAAAAGACAGATTGAATTGAAAAATCAGAGGGACTGAACGGGCAGCGTGAAGACATAGCCGATACCGCGTTCCGTCTGAATGATGCGCGGTGCAATCGGATCGATTTCCAGTTTGCGTCGCAGGCGTAAAATCTGCACGTCGATACTGCGATCGAATATGTCCTCGTGTACACGCGTGGCCTGCAGCAGATATTCGCGACTCAATGGCCTCTGGGGTGCGTCCAGAAAAGCCACCAAGAGCGAATATTCGCCTTTGGTCAAAGGCACGACAGCGCCGTGTGGATCCGTCAAGCGACGGGTCAGGCGATCGAGTTGCCAACCGCCAAAGCGGTATCGGCCACGACCGGGATCACGCTGCGGCGCTGCCCTGCTGGCTTCGCGCCGCCGCAACACGGCACGGATGCGTGCCAGAAGCTCGCGTAATCCGAACGGCTTCGTCAGATAGTCGTCGGCACCAAGCTCCAGACCAACAACACGATCGACTTCATCACGGCGATGTCCGGTGGTGATGATGATTGGAACATCGGAATGGGCTCGAATCTCTCGTAAGATATCCAATCCGTCCTCCTGGCCGAGACGCAGATCAAGCAGGATCAGGTTCGGCTCGCTTTTTGCCAGATGTCGTGACATCTCGTCTTGTCCACTGGCGGTGTCAGTTCGAATATTATGTTCCTCGAGATAGCTGGCGATCATGCGTTGTAGGGAAATATCGTCGTCTATAACGAGGATGCGGGTGGGATCGTTTGTGGCTTCATTCATGTCTTGCTCATGCTTATCAATTGCACGACAATCATGTGTTTCAGTTTTATGAAATACCTCCCTGCCATGCGGCTCATATGGCGTGATTGTTTGTCCGATAGGTTTTAGTTGAGGCGCCCCTTTTGCGCCGTAATTTGCAGATGTTGTCGCCATTTGAACCCTTCAACGTAAGCCGTTCTGGTTAGTGACGTTCATCACACGGTCATAATGGTTTTTGTCTGGGATGCCCCGTGTGTTCCGGTATTTCGCGTGAGCCCGCCTGTGACTATCGACATGAGATTATCGAACTGTGATCACTGAACGCTGACGCATTGGTCCGCGCAGATCCGTAAGTTTCAAAATATCTTTCACGTCTTTGAATCCAGATTGCTTCTGAATCCACGCCGTTCCTGAATCAGTGTTCTCGGCCAGGACATCAATGTCCGGGCAGATTGGTCGTCGCTTACCTCAGGTTTACAGGATGCCGCGTGTAACGCTGAATAAGGGCATCCATCACTTGCGGCCAAGGCGGTGCAGGAAGACGCAACGTATGAGGCGTCGCTGGGTTACTGCCGGGGCCGAAAAGAATCAACCTATAGGGTGTTCTAAATGGGGCGTGAGTATGACGCCACGAATGAATACTGGGCTGTGATAAAGAAGAAACGAGATTGTGACAATCCCATACATGCGATGAGATGCGGTGGAGCGTCGCATCGAATGCAAAAATCGACGTGACATTGGCGGCCAAGCCCTGTCATTGCGCATTCGCGCAACGCCACCTGAGAATTAGCTGGAATAAAAGCAGGGCCGCCTCGGTCGCACTGGGCGGCCTTTTTCTCATCAACAGCTGCCGTTTTTCTCATACTCATATTACAACAGTAACAAGAGCTGCCGCGTAGCGCTCGACGCCAGCGATGATCGGGATTCTTGAGGATCCGCATCGAGAATGACGATGATCGAGTCGGAGCAACATCGGTCGTGAGTCGCGATCATCGCGCGACTCTGACAGTAGCCCCCGGATAGTACTGGTACCCCACCCGGTCGTCGGTCGATGCGGCCGTATCGTCCTCAGTCCTGCGCCAGCTTTGGCCAGGTATCGGCCAGCCGATATCCCTGCGGCCAGGGATCGTCGGGATCGAGCATCAGCTGCTGCGTGCCAGTGATCCAGGCGCGCCCGGTGATGGTTGGAATGATGGCTGGCCGACCATTCAGATCCACAGCAGAATCGATGCTGCAATCGAATCGCGAGCCGGTGATCGAGCGTCCGATGAAACTCTCCCCGACCTGCATCAGGCCGCGGGCATGAAGAACGGCCATGCGGGCCGAACAGCCCGTGCCAGTGGGCGAGCGGTCAATCTTGCCGGGCCTGATGGCAACGGCATTGAAGCCGGAGAGGATGCCGCCATCCCGCTCCAAGGGCGCGGTCACCTGGCAGAAGGAGATGTGGTCCCAGTCCGGATTGGTGGGATGGGTGAAGCCAAGTTGTTCATTGGCGGCCCTGGTGATCTTCATGCCGGTCTCGGCAATGTCACGCGCCTCATCGGGTTTGATCGCAAAGCCGAGAGCCCTGCCATCGACCAGGACGAAGCTGTCGCCGCCATAGGCGGTATCGACCGTCAAGGTGCCGATCCCGGGGACCTCTATTTTTGCATCAAGCTTGACGGCGAAAGATGGAAGGTTGCGGATGGTAATGCGTTCCGCCTTGCCATTGCGGCAATGTGCGGTTGCCTCAATGACACCACCCGGTGCTTCCAACACCAGTTTGGTGACAGGCTCCGTCATCGGCAGGATGCCGCTGTCGAGAAGCACTGTTGCGACGCAGATCGAATTGGAACCTGACATCGGCGGCGTGTCTTCCGGTTCCATGATGATCCAGCCCATCTGGGCGCGCGGGTCTTTCGGGGGTACCAGCAGATTGACATGACGGAAGACACCGCCACGGGGTTCGTTGAGCACGAAGTTCCGGAGGGTCTGGTCCTCGGCGATGAAGCGGCGCTGCTCCCATAACGTGGCGCCCGGCGGTGGGGCGATGCCCCCGACGATCACATCGCCGACCTCGCCCTCGGCATGACAATTGACCACGTGAAGCGTTTTACTGCTGCGCATCGACACCCGTCTCCCCTGTTCTGGTCCTCCTATATCATGATGGCGGCGCGAGATCAGCAGGCGTCAGCCTGCTGATCTCAGACCAGTACCTGTCCTCAACCGGGGATCAGGCGTGGGGTTGTCGGGCAGCTTGGTCGGGCGATGGCAACTGAGGCTAGGCAACGCAGAGTGGGTTGGGCGTCAGTTGCCGCTCTGGGCTAGAGGGATGGGCGGTGCAGCATTTATGGTTCGACAGGTTCCGTACGTTTGCGGCCGGCTTCCGCAGCCCGTTCCGGGTCGTTACGGAAATTTCCGCCGCTCACCCGGCCGCCGCGACGCCCGGCTTCCGAGGCACGTTCCGGATTGTTTTTGAAATTTCCGCCGCTCACCTGGCCGCCACGATGGCCGGCTTCGGCCGCACGTTCCGGATTATTCTTGAAATTCCCACCGCTCATCTGGCCGCCTTTGCTGGCAATCTGGCGTTGCCGTTCTTCATCCATTGCACCAAAGCCCTTTTTTTCATTCGTCATCGAGAACCTCCTTTCGACCGGCAAGCGAGGGCTAGCCTTCGTCACTAACTAAGGAGCCGGCGGGGTGGATTGTTCAATCAAAGCGAAGTGAACACGGCAGTACGGTTCGTGTCGCTGCGTACACCCCTGCCAAGATGGGGATTTAGGCCCAAGATAGCGCTATGGGGCCAGAACCCAACCGCCCGGCTTCCAACTAGAGCGGGGGTAGATCGGGTTTGGTGAAAAGAAATTCTGCCGCGCTCTCCGCTTATCCGCCATCCAGGCAGTATGCGGTCGACCGGGTAGGGAACGGCGCAGCTTCCGGGAGGTTCCTTACCCGATAGCCGGCCAACCTTGTCGAAGGAAGGGTGGGAATTTGCTAAGATCTTCTTCGACCACATAAAAAGTGGCCGAACCAGGGCTTCCTGGCCCGACAGCGTTCAAGCTGCGCGGTTGAACGCGACAGGCGCGGATAGAACCGCATGAAAGCAGATATCGTCTAACGGCGCCGGCTCCACGGCCCAGGAGAGGATCATGAGCAACACATATGCCATCAGCGAAATCGTCGGTACTTCGGAAAAGAGTCTCGATGATGCGATCCGTAGCGGCATTGCCACGGCATCGAAGAGCCTGCGGCACCTCGACTGGTTCGAGGTCAGTGATATCCGCGGCCATCTGCACAATGGGCAGGTCGCGCATTATCAGGTAACCATGCGGCTCGGCTTCCGCTACGAGCAGGGCGGATCATAATCCGCTTATTTCGTTTCAGGCGACTGCAGGCAGCAGGCGGCCGTCCTCGGCAATCACGGCACCATCGCGAATGACGATGCGGTCGAGCGGGCGCCGGGCAATGGCATCGCCGAGCGTCTCGGCCCGTACCAGCATAAAATCTGCCCGGCAGCCGCTTTCGAGGCCGTAGCCACCTGATGCCGCGCCTTGCGGCAGGCGCAGGGCATGGGCTGCTTTGGTGGTGACGCAGTCGAAGGCGCCGGCAATATCGGCATCCTTGGACCAGTCCAGCCGCAGTGCCAAAAACAAGGCCCGCTCCAACATGTCGCCGGTGCCAAAGGGCGACCAGGCATCGCGGATATTGTCGGAGCCGCTGCAGACATTGACGCCGACCTCCCTCAGGAATCCGACCGGCGGCAGCGGGCTGTCGGCCGGGCCGGTCGTCATCAGCGAGATATCGAGATCGGCAAGGCGCCGGGCCAGAGCTTCGATCTGGCGGGGCGGCACGGTGCCCAGGTTGTAGGCATGGCTGATCATGACCTTGCCGGCTAGGCCAGTGGCCGCCGTGAAATCGGCAATGCGGGCGATCTGCCAGATGCCCAGTTCGCCCGGATCATGCAGATGGATGTCGATGCCGCAGCCGTGCTTGGTTGCGAGGTCGAAGATGAGGCGCAGTTGTCCCACGGGATCATGATCGATGCCAGCGGGATCGAGGCCACCGATCGTTTCGACACCCATCTCGACCGCACGCTCCATCAGCTCGATCGTGCCCGGGCAGGTCAGTACGCCTTGCTGTGGAAAGGCGACGAAATCGAGATCGACCAGATGCCGGTAGCGCTGCCGCAGCTCAAGCAGGGCCTCGACATGGCTGAGGCCGATCCCCGGATCGACATCGATATGCGAACGCATCTTCAGCGAGCCGAGGGCGATGCAGTGCTCAAGCAAAGCGGCGCCGCGCTGTGCGACCGGTGCCGCCGCCTGCATCAGGCGCCGTTCATTGGCGATATAGTCGGTCAGAAGCGGTCCGCCGGTCGCGGGCTGCCAATTGCCGCCCCAGAAGGTCTTGTCGAGATGGATATGGCTTTCGACCAATGCCGGCAATAGCAGCCGGCCACCGGCATCGAATATAGGGCAATCAGCCGATATGGAAAAACCGCCTCGAGAACCGATGCCGGCAATCCGGCCGTCGCGGCAAAGCAGGGCAGCCGAGCGTCCATCCAGCAGCCGTAGATTGTCGAACAGGGTCTCCGGCATGGGATGCTCGCAGTCTTATGAAGCCTTCATCCGTCTTATCCCATTCGGATAAGACGGGTCCAGCCAGGCAGGTGGCTGCTTCGCAATGCCCGTCGGCGCGAGCGGGAAAAAGCGCCGGTGGCGCCAGCCGGAAAATGCGCCAGTGGCGCCAGCGGGAAAAGTCGCCGCCGCGCAAGGCAAACTCGTTTGATGGCGTGGATATTTGCCAGCTAGGTTCGCCGCCGCCGGCTCACGGAGGCGCTTGAACAGCGGGTAGAGGACAAGCCGGATAATCAGTGCAAGTGAGGAAAATTGTCGCCCTTCGCCAATGGCTTAAAGAAGCCGATACAGGCCGGCAGCGAGAGGGATGTCTGTACGTCAGCTGGTTCGTGGCTCGGCAAGAGACCGAGGGGCCGGTTAGGCAACGCCAAATGATCCGTCCAGACCTGGCTCAATCTCATGCAGGCAGACAGGCCGCAACACTGGCCGCTTTGCGCGCGGCATGAAGGGCCTTGCATGAATCGTATGACCGTCCCTCAAACTGCCTACTTCAAACACGACCGGAACATAGTCTAATGTTGCAGAAATTTGTCGAAGATCTAGGCGGGGGTGAGCCTTGCGATTAACGGGGGGACTGAGCCAGGAGCGCATCGTACTGATCCTGGCAGTGGTTCTGTTTGTTGTTTCAGCCGTAACATTGAAGGGGTTCGTCGACGCCGACAACCTCATTGCTATCGTGCGCAGCGTCAGCGTGCTCGGCATCCTGGCGGTTGGTATGGCGATCGTGGTGATTGGCCGTGGCATCGATCTCTCGGCCGTTGCCATCATGGCGATGTCGGTCGCCTGGTATCTGCAGATGCTGAATGCCGGCACGTCCGACTTCAGCGCCTTTGCCTGGGCGATTGGCGGTGTGCTGCTGATCGGCCTGATCAACGGCTTCCTCATTGCTTATGCTGATGTTCCGGCGATCTTCGCCACTTTGGCAACCGGCGCCTTTGTCTTCGGCTTCGGCCGGTCGCATCTCATTACCCAGGATGCCGTGCCGGTGCCGCAGCAGCATTGGGTGGAAGGGCTCGGCCATCTCCGGGCCGGCGAGGTACCGGTCGAGGTGTTCTTCTTCGCGGCCGCATGTTTCCTCGCTTATCTCTTCCTGCGCTTCACCAAATGGGGCCGCTACGTCTATCTAATGGGCGACAATTTCCTGGCGGCGCGCAATATGGGCCTGGCGGTACGGCCGATGACCTTGCTGCGCTATGTGCTCTCGGCCCTGATCGCCTTCGCGGCGGGCATCCTCAGCGCATCCAGCCTGCTCAGCATGAACACCCGCATCGTCAATTCGACCTTGCTCTACGACATCATCCTGATCGTGGTGATCGGCGGTATCGGCCTCTCTGGTGGCAAGGGCGGCATGCGCAATGTCATCGTCGGCGCGCTGTTGATTGGCATCATGCAGAACGCGATGACCATCATCGACATCCCGAACATCTACCAGAACCTGATCAAGGCGGTGATCCTGCTGATCGCGATCATCGTCGACAGCCTGATCAATCCGCGCGACGAGCAGACGGCGCAGCAGGGCGATATCTGACAACAAGAGACCCAACGTAAATATCGATAAACGGGTGAGACAGGAGGGTATGACATGTTGAAGAGGTTTATTCGGAAATTGGCCGTGGTGGCGGGACTCGCCACCCTGGCACTCGGCGGCACTGCCGTCGTCTCGACGATCGGCAGCTCCGCTGCCATGGCACAGGACGATCCGGGACCGGCCGCCTATGCCCAGGCATTGAAGGGCAAGCGCGTTGTTCTCATTCCGCTCGCCATGGGCTTCGATCTTGCCCAGGGCTGGGCCTATTACCTGAAGAAGGAAGTCGAGGGCTTCGGTGGTGTCTTCGAAACCCGCGATCCGAACTGGGTGACGGAAGCCGGTGCCCAGGCGATCACCGAGTTGATCTCCTCTGATCCGAAGCCGGACGTGCTCGTAATCCATGCGCCCGACCTCAACTCCTATTCCAAGCTGCTGAAGAAGGCCCAGGATGCCGGCATCTATGTGATCCTGGTCGACAACCCGATGAATTTCCCGGCCGAAGCCTTTGTCGGCAGCGACTGGGATCGTCTCGGCCAGCTTGAGGCCGAGGCCGTCGTCAAGGGTTGCGGTGCGAACTCGTCGAAGAAGATCGGCCTCGTCCAGGGCGACCAGGTCAATTCCTCGAGCCTCTATCAGTATAACGGCATCATGAAGGTGCTGGCGAAGCATCCGGATTTCCAGGTCGTCGCCAAGCCGGATTCCAACTGGGATGCCACCACTTCGCGTAACGTGACGACCACCATGCTGCAGCAGCATCCGGATATCTGCGGCATCATCGACTTCTGGGATGGCGATGCGACCGGCGCTTCGGCGGCGATCCGCGATGCCAAGCTGCAGGACAAGGTCTTCCTCGTCACCACCGGTGGCGGCGAGAAGGTCGATTGCGACGCCCTGAACGATGGCACCTATGGCGCCGTGGTTATGACCGAGCTGCAGAACCAGTCGCGTGACATGAACGCGATCATCAAGTTCCTGCTGCAAAGTGGCATAAAGCCCGGCACCATGCATACCTATATCTATACGCTGGAAAAGGCCACGACCAAGGCCGACCTCAAGCCGGAGACATGCTGGGATCTGAAGGCGCTTCAGGCCTCGCAGAAACAGTAACGAATCGCGTATCAATAAGCGGGCGGCCGGCGATCAACCGGCCGCCCGTGACGTATTTTTTGGATCGAGTCATGACACCCAAGGAACGGCTGACCCGCCTGCGCTATAATTTCATTCCCGATCACCTGATCGGGGAAATCCTCACCAAGCGCTGGACCGACAATGCCATCCCGTTCCTGGCCCTGGTCCTGACCGTCGCCGGCTTCGGCACCGCCATTGCCGGCTTCTTCAAGCCGCAATCGCTGACCGATTCGACCCGACAATTGGGTGAGTTCTCCATCGTCGTCACCGGCATGACCGTGGTCATGCTGGGCGGTGGCATCGATCTTTCGGTGGGGTCGGTCTTCGCGCTGGCGACCTTCGCCGCCGTGTCCACCTTCTTCATTTTCGGCCTGCCGGTCTGGGTAGCACTGCTTGCGGCCCTGGCGACCGGCATGGTCTTTGGCAGCCTCAACGGCTTCCTGATCGGCTATCTGCGGCTGCGCGCCTTTCTGACGACCCTCGTCACCTTCATCATCGGCCGCGCGCTCTACGACATCCTGGTGGTGAACTTCGCCGCCCAAGTGCAGATGTCGACCATCTCCTCGGATCTCTGGGATTATATCGGCGACGGCGCCTTCCACGGCTTCTCGGTCGCCGTCATGACCGCCGTTGTCATCGCAGTCATCGCCCATATCGCGCTCACCCGCTCGCGGCCCGGCTGGCATATCCTCGCCGTCGGCGGCTCGCGGCGCTCGGCCTATAATTCCGGCATCCGGGTACGCGAGACGGTCTTCATGACCTATGTCATCTCCGGCATGTGTGCGGGCCTCGCTGGCTTCCTCATCGCCTGCCGCCTCAGCGGGGCGGGGCCGGGAACCGGGCAGGGGTTGGAGATCCTGGCGCTGACGGCTGCCGTGGTCGGCGGCAATTCGCTGGGCGGCGGCCGGGGGTCCATCGTCAAGGGCCTGATGGGCGCCATCATCGTCCTCGTGATGACCAACGGCCTCATACGCCTCGGCTTCGGCACCGGCACCAACCAGATGGTGCTCGGCATTATGCTGGCGGCCGCGGTGGTACTCGATATCCGCTGGCTGAAGAACCGCCACAAGGTGCTCAACGAGGTCTATGTGACGCCAATCCATCATCGGATGGGCGAGACGCAATCGGCGGTGCCGGGATCGGGCACGCCCTATGCCCTCGATAACCGCCTGGAGAAGGCGGAACATATCGGCCTCGGCGAGCTGGAAGGACCGGAGGATGTCGTGCTCGATGAGGACGACAATCTCTATTGCGGCACCCGCCATGGCGAGATCGTGCGCTTCTTCGCTCCGGATTATAAGCGCTCGGAAGTCTTCGCCCATACCGGTGGCTTCCCGCTCGGCCTGGCTTTCGACCGGGAAGGCAATCTCATCTCCTGTGTCGGCGCCATGGGGCTCTATTCCATCGCCAAGGACGGCACCGTCACCAAGCTCTCGGCCGAGACCAAACGCTCCTGGACCTCGATCGTCGACGATGCGCGGCTGCGCGATCCCAATGACTGCGACGTGGCGCCGGACGGCCGCATCTTCTTTACCGATTCCACCACGCGCTACGACGCCCACGAATGGGCGCTGGATTCGATCGAGAGCCGGCCGACCGGGCGTCTGCTCTGCTACGATCCGAAGACCGGCAAGACCACGACCATTCTCGACAAGTACCGCTATGCCAATGGCGTCTGCATCGCCCATGACGGCCAGTCGCTGTTCTTTGCCGAATCCTGGGCCTGCGCCGTGCATCGCTACTGGTTCGACGGGCCAAAGAAGGGCCAGGTCGAATGCGTCATCAAGGACATGCCGGGCTATCCCGACAATATCAACCGCGCCTCGGACGGTACCTATTGGATGGCCTGGCTCGGCATGCGGACACCAAGCTTCGATCTCGCCCTGCGCCATCCCAGCTTCCGCAAACGCATGACGCGGCGCCTGCCGCAGGATGAATGGTTGTTCCCCAACATCAATACCGGCGGCGTCGTCAAATTCGACGACAACGGCAAGATCATTGAAACGATGGGCGACCTTACCGGCAACGCGCATCCGATGGTGACCTCGATGCGCGAGCATAAGGGCTGGCTCTATGTCGGCGGTATCCTCAACAACCGCATCGGTCGCTATCGCATCCCCGGTGCCAATGAGGCCTGGACGGGGCTCAGCTCCTATTGGGGGAAACGGTCATGATCTTCGATCCGATCCTCGATTTCTTCCGTGGCAAGGCGGTCACCATCCCGCCGATGGACGGCGCCCTGAAGCCGAACACGGCTTTGGAAGAAGCCAATCTCGTCTCCGAAGTGCCGGTGCCGGACAATCTCGTGGTCGATGAAGAGGCGATGCTGTTCAGCAGCAATAACCGCCTCTTCTCGGTGCCGGCGGAATCCGAAGTGCGGGCGAGCCAGTTGGCGCGCTTCGAGGTGCCGATCACGGCACTCGCCGTCTCACCCGGCGGCCATATGGCGATTGGCCTCGATGACGGCCAGGTCCTGGTCTGGGACGGGCTCGGCGAGAAACGCCCGGTGAAAATGCCGACCGATTTCTCCTGCCCGACCGCCTTAGCTTTCGCCGACGAGGCGACGCTGGTGATCGCGCAGGGCTCCAGCCGCAACAGGCCCTCGGACTGGGCGCTCGACCTCATGCAGAAGAATGCCAGCGGCGCAGTCTGGCGGGTGGCGCTGGATGCTGGTGGCAATGATACGGCAACGCGCCTTGCCGGCGGCCTCGCTTTTCCCTACGGCCTGCTGCTGCGCGAGAATGGCGAGGTCATCGTCAGTGAGAGCTGGCGGCACCGCCTGCTGCGCTTGAAGGATGGCGGCGTCCAGCCGATCCTCTCCAAGCTACCCGGCTATCCCGCACGCCTGACCCCGGCGGGCGATGGCGGTGCCTGGCTCACCTTGTTTGCGCCGCGCAACCGCATGATCGAATTCGTGCTGCAGGAAGACGCCTATCGCCGCGACATGCTGGCGGAAGTGCCGCGCGAATTCTGGATCGCGCCAGCACTTTCTTCCGGCAGTAGCTTCCTCGAACCGCTGCAATGCGGCGGCGTGAAGACCATGGGTGTCCACAAGCCTTGGTCGCCCAGCCGTTCCTATGGCCTAGTCGTGCGCCTGGACAGGAACCTGCAGCCGATCGCCAGCTTCCACAGCCGCTCCAATGGCCGACGTCATGGCGTCACCTCTGTAGTGGAATTCGCCGGTGTACTGGTGGTGGCGGCGAAAGGCGGTAATGCCCTGCTGGCTCTACCGGATGTCGCCTATCTCGGTCTCGACAAGGCGGCGCGCGCGGCGGCAGTTGCCGGCAAGGCGGGAGAACGGCAGTGAGTGATTTACCCGTGAGCAACATCATCGAGATGCGCAAGATCACCAAATCCTATCGCGGCGTGCCCGCGGTCAAGGAAATGGATTTCGACCTGCGCCAGGGCGAGATCCATGCGCTCTTGGGCGAGAATGGCGCCGGCAAGTCGACCCTGACCAAGCTGATCGCCGGTGCGGTCGAGCCGAGCAGCGGCACCATCACCTATAAGGGCGAGCAGGTGCAATTCGCTTCGCCCTTCGAGGCCCTCAACAAGGGCATCGCCATGGTGTTCCAGGAAACGAGTCTGGTTCCCTCCATGACGGTGGCACAGAACCTCTATCTCGGCGAGGAGAAGTTCCTCAATCGGTTGCGCGGCGTCTATATCGCCGCCCAGCAGTTCCTGCAGTCGCTGAATTTCCCGGTCGACCCCGCCGCCACGGTGGCGAGCCTGGGTGCCGCCAAGCGCCAGATGGTGGAAATCGCCCGGGCGGTCCATCACAACGCGGAAATCATCATCTTCGACGAGCCGACGGCGACCCTGACGCCGGAAGAGAAGCGACATTTCTTCGCTCTCATGCGGCGCCTCAAGGCGCGCGGCGTCTCCATCATCTTCATCAGCCATGCCTTGGAAGAGGCGCTGAACCATGCCGACCGCATCACTATCATGCGCGACGGCGAGCTGGTGGTGACCGGCGATTGCAAGGAGTTCAACCGCGAGAAGGTGGTGCGCGCCATGGTCGGCCGCAGCCTTTCCGAAGAACTCTATGGCGAGCGGCGGGAGGAAGAGCATCTGCGCCGCCCCGGCAACAAGGTGCTGTCGGTGCAGGACATTTCCATGAGCAATGTCGTGCGCAACAATTCCTTCTCGATCTATGAGGGCCAGATCACCGGCGTTTTCGGGCTGATCGGTTCCGGCCGCACCGAAACCTTCAAGGTGATCTCCGGCATCTATAAGCGTGACTTCCTGCGCGGCGGCGATATCGAGCTCAACGGCAAGCCGGTGCGCTACTATGTCCCGCGCGAAGCGGTCCGGGACGGCATCATTTATGTGACCGAAGACCGCAAGGTCGAAGGTTTCTTCGAGACTATGTCGATCGCCGAGAACCTCTATGCCGGCGCGCTGGCGGCGGGGCTCAACAAGAAGTCCTATATCAGCCTCAGGGAAATGGCCGAGATCGCCAAGCAATGGACCGGCGCCCTCAATGTGAAGGCGATCAACGACAATGCCCGGGTGGTCGAGCTTTCCGGCGGCAACCAGCAGAAGGTGGTGATCGGCAAGGGTCTCATCCAAAAGCCCCGCATCGTCATCTTCGACGAGCCGACCCGTGGTGTGGATGTCGGCGCCATCGCCGAAATCCACCAGCTCATCAACAAGCTCGCCGATGCCGGCCTCGCCGTGATCGTCATCTCCTCTTATCTGCCGGAAATCATGAAGCTCTCCGACCGCATCCTGGTCTGTCGCCAAGGCCGCATGGTCGAGGAATTCTCCCCGGTCGAGGCGACGGAGGAGAAGATCATGTATGCGGCGGTGCATTGAGGGGCGGCTTAAGCCGCGTCCTATATCCGCAGGATCAGGCTCCCCTGGTTGCGCCCGTGTTCCAGGTCGTCCTGGGCCTGGGCGGCCTCGTACAGCGGATAGCTCTTGGCGATCGTCGGCACGATGCCGGCGCCGATGGCGGCGACGGTCTCCATGGCGGCCGGGCGATAGGTTTCCGGATCGCTGCTATAGCCCATGACGCTGGGCCGCGCGAAGATCAGTGAGCGTTTGGGGCCGATCTCGCGGACATCGATCTTCGGGATCGGGCCAGCAGCCTGGCCGATGCTGACGGCGGTGCCGAAAGGGCGCACGCAGGCGAAGGTCTTCAGCAAAGTTGTGCCGCCGATCCCGTCATAGGCGGCATGGACCAGCCGGCCATCGGTGATGCGGGCGACTTCAGCAGCGAAATCGGCGTCGCGGCCGATGATGACATGATCCGCCCCTTGCGCTCGCGCATAATCTGCCTTGGCCGCGTTACCTACGGTGCCGATGACCGTGGCGCCGTCGCGTTTCGCCCATTGGCAAAGAAGAGAGCCGACCCCGCCGGCCGCACCCTGCACCAGGATCCAGTCACCGGGTTGCACGCGGTAGACGCGTCGCATCAGCATCTGCACGGTAAGCGCCTTCAGGAAGCCGCCAGCGGCCGTTTCATCGCTGATCGATGCCGGCAGCTTGATGGCGCGCCAGGCCGGCAACAATCGTTCACTGGCGTAGCCGCCGATAGCCCCGCCATAGACAATACGATCGCCGGGTTCCAGGCCGGAGACACCGGCGCCCAATGCCGTGACATGGCCGACTGCTTCGACACCAAGCACAGCGGGCAGCGGCAAGGGATAGAGGCCCTGACGATGGTAGATATCGAGGAAATTGACGCCGGCCATGCTTTGGGCGATGCGGATCTCGCCAGAGCCCGGCCTGCCGATTTCCGTTTCCGCTTGTTCCAGAACGCCGATATCGCCAGCGGTTTTCATGCGTATGACCGTTGCCATCCTGTCCTCCGTCCATTTGAACGTCTATGGAATGAAGTGATTTTACGGCCGCCGCACATCATGCAAAATTGCATAGATCTGCAAATATGATGTGAGATTATTCACAATATGGATGCATCTGTTCTGGCCTCACGCAGCTTCGACTGGGAGGACCTGCATCATTTCGCGGTCTTTGCCCGCGAGAAAACACTGTCGGCGGCGGCAAGGCGGCTCGATGTCGATCACGCCACCGTGGCGCGGCGCATTGTTGCCCTGGAAACGAGCCTTGCGCTCAAGCTGGTCGACCGGCGTGCCCGCTCCTATGAGCTGACGGCCGATGGGCGGCGGGTTGCCGCCATCGCCGAACGGATGGATGACGAAGCCTATGCGCTCGGCCGTGCGGCGCGCTCGCTGCAGAAGGGCCTGGACGGGGAGGTTGCCATCAGCGCGCCGCCGGCCTTGTCATCCTCGCGCATCGCACCGTGCCTGGATCGCCTGCGATCGGCGCATCCCGGCATTATTTTGCGCCTCATTGGCGAGAAGCGCGCGGCGTCTCTCTCGCGCCGTGAAGCCGATCTTGCCATCCGTCTGTCCCGCCCGACGGAGGCCGGGCTCATTGCGCGCAAACTCGGCAGCCTGGGCTTCGCGCTTTATGCAACCAACAGCTATCTGTCGTCGCTGCCCAGCGCCGGGTATTGCTTCATCGCCGGCGATCGCGACTTCGATGATCTGCCGCAGCAGCACTGGGTGAAGGCAGTTGCCGGCAGCCGACCGATCGTGCTGCAGGCCAATGACCAGCTCAGCCAGCTGGCTGCCGCACAAGCGGGTGTCGGTATCGCCGCCCTGCCAATCTATCTGGCCGACAACGATCCGATGCTGGTCCGTGTCACCGCGAAACCGGCGACGATCAGCCGCGATATCTGGTTGGTGGTGCATCGCGACCTGCAGAAATCGCCGCCGGTGCGGGCGGTGATGGACTTCCTGGCGGATTGCTTCGCGGATATGCCGCGCTGAGCGGGTCGGGGGGAGCGGCGACCGCTATTAGGAAGCCGAACGCTGCCGGCTCAGATCGGCGATGAGCTGCGGCAGCAGCCCCATATCGTTGAGGATATGCCCGGCGCCGAGGCCGAGCAATTTGGCATCGTGGCCGGCGGGGATGTGACTGGCACCGACGAAGCCGATCACCGACATGCCGGCGGCCTTGGCGGCGGTGACGCCGGGGCCGCTATCCTCGACGACGATGCAGCGTTCCGGCGGCACCATCAAACTATGGGCCGCCAGCAGATAGACATCGGGGGCGGGTTTCGGCCGCTCCACATGATCGGCGGTATAGATGCGATCACCGATCAGATGCCCGATCTCGGCGCGGCGGATGGCATTGCGGACCCGGCTTTCCGGGCTGTTGGAAACGACGGCAACGGGCAGCCCCGCGGTTTCCAGGGCTTGGCGGATGCCGCGAATGGGCTCGGCTTCCAAGGCGAGGCGGCGGTCCAGGTTGTTGCGCAACTCCTCGCTGAAATTGACCGGCAGGGCCTCGCCCAAATGATCGGCGACGCGGGCCAGCAGCACCTCGGTCTGGGTGCCGAAGCCATTGACCAGGACCTGCTCCGCGCCGCGCCCTGGATAGAGGCTGCTGATGGTCTCCACCAAAATGCGATCGGCGACGATTTCGCTGTCGACGAGCACGCCGTCGCAATCGCAGATGAGGAGATCGAAGGCGCTGTGGCGCGATTTCATGGACATGCTACCCGGTCGGGGCCAGTCCGGTCGGCGGCGATCAGCCTGGCGGCGAAAACGCGAAAGATTAAGAACTGATCGTTGCATTTGTCAACAGAGTGAACAAAATGCAAAGTTTAGAAGCGGTGATAAGTCCGGGACATGGCTTGTTGCGGTATGTTGATGACAGCAGTCTTTCTCATATCGGGCACGGGATAGGCCGGCGGGATATAACGAGACAACCAAAAGGGGCGTGCTGCTGCGCGCCGAAGATCACGGAAAGAGCGTGGCCCTTCCGCCGGCAGATGGCGGGGCGCCGCGCGGCGGGGAGGCAATGACGGCTTATATCATCGGTCTCGATTTCGGCACGGAATCGGCGCGCGGCGTCCTCATCGATGCGGCAACGGGTGCCGCCATCGCCAGCCATGTCCATCCCTATCGCCATGGCGTCATGACGACGGCTTTGCCGAGCGGCCGCAAGCTGCCCCGCGATTGGGCGCTGCAGGCTGCCCCCGATTACGCGGAAGCAGCGGAGGTGGTGCTGACGGCGCTTGGCAAGGGGCGGGAGATCCGCTCGATCGGTCTCGATTTCACCGCTTCGACCCCGTTGCCTTGCCTGGCGGATGGCACGCCGCTGTCGGTGCTCTATCCCGACGAACCGCATGCCTATGCCAAGCTCTGGAAGCATCACGCGGCGATCGCCTGGGCGGATCGCATCACGGCGGCGAAGCCGGATTTTCTGCGTCATTACAGCAACCGCACCTCGAGCGAATGGGTGCTGGCCAAGGCCGGGCAGATCGCCGATGAGGCGCCGGAGATCTGGCGCCGGGCCGAGCGCTTCATCGAGGGTGGCGATTGGATGGTCTGGCAGCTGACCGGCATCGAGGCACGCAGCAAGTGCCAGGCCGGCTACAAAGTGCACTACCAGGAACCGCAAGGCTATCCGACCGGCGTCGTGCCAGGGCTCACTGAGAAATTATCGCCGCCGCTATCGATTGGCCGGCCGGCCGGCAGTCTGACCGATGCCTGGCGGCAGAAGACGGGTATTGAGGGACCGGCAGTGGTTGCGGTTGCCGTGATCGATGCCCATGCGGTGATGCCGGCGGTGGCGGCGACGCAGCCCGGTGTCATTGTCGGTGCGCTCGGCACCTCGGCCTGCTACATGCTGCTCGACAGGAGCTGCAAGGATATTCCCGGCATCGAAGGCGCGGTGCTCGACGGTGCCATTTCCGGCCTCTGGTGCTATGAATCCGGCCAGGCGGCTTTCGGCGATGTGCTCGCCTGGTTCATCCGCAATTTCCCGCGCGGCGCCGATGAGGCCGCCAGTTTCGCCGCTTATAACGAGGCGGCCGCGCAATTGCCGAAGGACGATATGCGCCCGATCGCCATCGACTGGTGGAATGGCTGCCGCGTACCTTTGGGCGATTCCGCGCTGAGCGGCCTGATGGTGGGGATGACTCTGCGCCATACGGCGGTCGATCTCTATCACAGCCTCATGGAAGCGCTCTGCTTTGGCGCGCGTCGCATTGTCGATACTTTCACTGATGGCGGAGCCGCAGTGGAACGCGTCATCCTCACCAGCGGCATCGCCGAAAGGAACGCGCTTCTCATGCAGATGATGGCGGATGTGCTGGGCCGCGACATCGAGGTCCCTGCCATCGCCAATGCGACGGCGACGGGTGCCGCGATCCATGGCGCGGTCGCGGCCGGGTTGGTGGCTGACTATGATGCCGGCGCCGCCTTGTTCGGTGCGAAATCGGCCAAGCATTATCATCCAGACGGAGCCGCGGTGCCGATCTATGAGAAGCGCTATCGGCACTATCTCGCCTTGTGCCGGGACAGCCGTATCATCGATGTGCTGCACGATCTGGCGCATCCCATGGCCACCGATCCGGCCGGCAACAATCAGGTCGCTCATCGTGTCCGCGCGTAAATCAGATCTCGCCGCCAAAGTCGCCTGGCTCTATTTCGTCGGCAATCACACCCAGCAGGAGATCGCCGAGACCTTGCATGTCTCGCGTCCGACGGTGCAACGCCTGATCGCCAGCGCCACCGAGAGCGGCTTCGTGCAGGTGCGGATCAGCCGCCCGACCCATGACTGCATGGAGGTGGCGGAGGAAATCAGCAAGCGCTTCAAGCTGACGCAGTGCGACGTGGCGCCGACGGAGGGCAGCAGCGACACGGCAGCCATGCGGGCGATTGCCGTCACCGGTGCCGCTGTGCTGGAGCGCTATCTGGCACATCCCGGTCTGTCGGTCCTGGCGCTCGGCTCCGGCCGTACCATCAAGGCGGTGGTCGATGAAGTGGCGGATACGCCCTTGCCGCAGCTGAAGATCCTGTCGCTGGCTGGCGCCATCGCGCTGGACGGTGCCTTCAACCGCTATGACAGCGGCCTGCGTCTCGCCGATCGCACCGGCGGCAAGCATTATCTGCTGCCGATGCCGGTGGTGGCGCCGACCATCGCTGATCGCGATGCCTGGAATGAGCATCGGTTGCATAAAATTCTCGACCAGCTTTACGAGCAGGCGGAAGCGGCCTTCATCGGCATCGGCACGGTTGCGCCCGGCTCACCGTTGATGGAGGACGGCTTCATTGGCGAAGACGAATTGCTGGAACTGATCCGCCTTGGTGCCGTCGGTGAAATTCTCGGCTGGCCGCTCGATGCCCAGGGGCAGGTGGTCGCATCACCTTTGTCGGAGCGTGTGACCAGCCCGCGCCTGCCCAAGCTCGCCATGCGACCGGTGATCGCCTTCGCGGCAGGGCGACGCAAGGTGCCGGCGATCCTGGCGGCCCTGCGTGGTGGTTGGCTGCGGGGCCTGGTGACTGATTACGATACCGCGCAGCTCATCCTGCAGGCCGGTTGAAGAGGACGCGACAGTCCGTATCGCTTGTCATGAAATGTTCTTGCTTCACAGTGTTTTCCGCGAAAGCTTCACGAAAAAGCGAGTTGGCTTCCGAGGTCGTGCGTCCTAGCCTTCGTCTGAATGGACCGTCAAAGGAGAGCCACATGGACCTTCGTCCCTCTCGCGATGCACGCCGGCGCGCCGATCGACAGATGAGCATCCAGGTACGCGCGCTCAACGACAAAGCTACCGAGTATTTCGATCTCGCGCATGCTGAGGTCAACCATATCGCAACGCGCTACGAACGCCTGCAAGCGCGCGCCCGGCATGTCATGGCGAAGAGCTGACCCAGCGATCAGCCGTTTCTGGTTTTGCGAAGATGGGCGAGGGCGTTTCCTTGCCCATCTTTTTTTGTGCCGCTCCGCATGCGTCGTGCGGTGACTTCGTCCAGGCGGAAAGCGCATTTACGACAGCAGAGCTGCCGCATTAGTAAACCTAGTTCCGCTAGGTTTTGTGACGTTGCCCCAAAACAGTCGCCCGGGCCAAACGACACCCTTGACACCGCTACCGGGTTTGATGATCATTTGATCCAATAATGAACAAATGACGCATCTTCAAATCCGGGGAGGAAAATATGACCAAGAGGCTCTTGGCCGGGACTCATTTGGCCGGTCTTGCCGTCACCGCTCTATTGGCGGGGACCGCAGCCGCGCATGCCGAAACCGATCTGACCATCGCCACGGTCAATAACGGCGACATGGTGGTGATGCAGAAGCTCTCGAGTGAATTCGAGAAGGCGCATCCCGATATCAAGCTGAAATGGGTGGTGCTGGAAGAGAATGTGCTGCGTCAGCGCGTGACCACCGATATCGCCACCAAGGGCGGCCAGTTCGACGTGCTGACCATCGGCACCTATGAAGTGCCGATCTGGGCGAAGCAGGGATGGCTTGCTTCCTTCGACGATACTCCCGCCGATTACGATGTCAGCGACATTCTCGAGCCGGTGCGCCAGGGCCTCTCTTACAACGGCAAGCTCTATGCGCTGCCGTTCTATGCCGAGAGCTCGATGACCTATTACCGCACCGATCTCTTCAAGCAGGCCGGCCTCACCATGCCGGACAAGCCGACTTATGACCAGGTCAAGGAATTCGCCGACAAGCTGACCGACAAGTCGAAGGAACAATACGGCATCTGCCTGCGCGGCAAGGCCGGCTGGGGCGAGAACATGGCTTATCTCTCGACCCTGGTGAACACCTTCGGCGGTCAGTGGTTCGACGAGAAGTGGAATCCGAAGATCGATTCGCCGGAATGGAAGAAGGCGCTGACCTTCTACGTCAATCTGTTGAAGACAGACGGCCCTCCGGGCGCCAGCTCGAACGGCTTCAATGAAAACCTGGCGCTGTTCGCCAATGGCCATTGCGCCATGTGGATCGACGCCACCGTCGCCGCCGGCATGCTCTATGACAAGAGCAAGTCGAAGGTCGCTGACTCGGTCGGTTTCGCCCAGGCGCCGGTCGCCGATTGGCCGAAGGGTTCGAACTGGCTGTGGAGCTGGACGCTGGGCGTGCCGGCCTCGTCGAAGAATGTGGCCGCTGCCAAGCAGTTCATCGAATGGGCGACCTCAAAGGAGTACATCAACCTGGTCGGCCAGAGCCAGGGCTGGGTTGCTGCTCCTCCGGGCACCCGCATCTCGACCTACAGCAACGAAGACTACAAGAAGGCGGCACCCTTCGCCGATTTCGTGCTGGAAGCGATCAAGAGCGCGGATCCCGTCCATACCACCCGTGATCCCAAGCCCTATGTCGGCGTGCAGTTCGCCGGTATCCCCGAGTTCCAGGCCATCGGCACCCAGGTCGGCCAGCTTGTGGCCGCGGCCCTCACTGGCCAGAGCACGGTCGATCAGACCCTGAAGACGGCCCAGAGCAGCACCGAACGGGTGATGAAGAAGGCGGGATACATCAAGTAAACCTTGTCTCCCCGACCGGAGAGGCCCCCAGTCTCTCCGGTCTTCCTTTCTTCGAAGCCTCAAAAGACGGATCGGTCGTCTGAACGGCCGGCAACAATGACAAGGTCTCGGTGTTGAGACCGCACCATCCCTGATATGCGACGATCCGACGATGATCGCCTTATCGATGCCGGCAGGAGAAGCCGGCGGCAGGATGACAGCCGGGGAGGCACAACATCATGGATATGACCCATTCCGCATCCTTATCAACCATGATCGGCGGCCAGAAGGGTAGGGCGGTACGCACGCTGCCGTTGATGGCGCCCTCGGTCGGCCTGCTGTTTCTGTGGATGATCGTACCGCTGGTGATGACCCTGTGGTTCTCGTTCCAGAACTACAATCTCGTCGATCCCACCAATAACGGCTTTGCCGGCCTCGACAACTATACTTATCTCATCACCGACCCCGCCCTCTGGAGTGCGCTCGTCAACACGCTGGTCCTGCTGGGCTCGGTGCTGGTGATCACCGTCGGCGGCGGTACCCTGCTGGCCGTGCTCTTCAACCAGCCCTTCTTCGGCCGCGGCATCGCCCGCGTCCTGGTCATCTCGCCCTTCTTCGTCATGCCGACGGTGGCGGCCCTGATGTGGAAGGACCTGATGATGCATCCGATCTATGGCGTCATCAGCTCGGTTTTGCGCGGCATCGGCCTTTCGCCCATCGACTGGTTCGCCGATCTGCCCATGGGCTCGGTCGTGCTCATCGTCTCCTGGGAATGGCTGCCCTTCGCGCTCCTGATCCTGCTGACCGCTCTGCAATCCATGGATCATGAGCAGAAGGAAGCGGCCCGCATGGACGGTGCGCGCGCCGTCACCATGTTCTTCTTCATCACCCTGCCGCATCTTCGCCGGGCGATCGGCGTCGTCGTGATGATGGAAACCATCTTCCTGCTATCGGTCTTCGCCGAGATCCTGGTGACGACCTCCGGTGGACCGGGTGACGCCACCACCAATCTCGCGTTCCTGGTCTATATCAAGGCGTTGTTGCAATTCGATATCGGTGGCGCCTCGGCCGGCGGCGTCATCGCCATCATCCTCGCCAATATCGTCGCCGCTTTCCTGGTCCGCAGCATCGCGCGGAATCTGGAGGTCTGAGCCATGCAGCAGCAATTCCGCCAGAAACTGATCATCAGCATCGTCGCCTGGGCGATTGCCATCATCATGTTCTTCCCGATCTTCTGGATGGTACTGACCGGCTTCAAGACCGAGGTCGATGCCGTCGCTTCGCCGCCGCAGCTCTTCTTCAAGCCCACCTTGGAAAGCTATGCCGAAGTGCAGCAGCGGGCGAATTACGTCTTCTTTGCCTGGAACAGCATCCTGATCTCGGTCGGCGCCACCATCTGTGCCATCCTGTTGGCGGTGCCCGCCGCCTATGCGATGGCCTTCTTCCCGACCAAGCGTACCCGCAAGACGCTGCTCTGGATGCTGTCCACCAAGATGCTGCCGCCGGTCGGCGTGCTGGTGCCGATCTATCTCCTGATGCGCGATGCCGGCCTGCTCGACAACCGCCTGGCGCTCGTCATCGTCTACACGCTGATGAACCTGCCGATCGCCGTCTGGCTGCTCTTCACCTTCTTCAAGGAGGTACCGCATGACATCCTGGAAGCGGGGCGCATGGATGGGGCGAAGCCGCGCCAGGAGATCTGGATGATCCTGTTGCCGCTGGCTTTGCCGGGCATCGCTTCGACGGCTCTCCTCTCCGTCATCCTCTGCTGGAACGAGGCCTTCTGGAGCCTGAACCTGACCTCGTCGAGTGCCGCACCGCTCACCACTTTCATCGCTTCCTTCTCCAGTCCGGAAGGCCTGTTCTTCGCCAAGCTTTCGGCCGCTTCCACCATCGCCATTGCGCCTATCATGGTGTTTGGCTGGATGAGCCAGAAGCAGCTGGTACAAGGCCTTACCTTCGGCGCCGTCAAGTAGAGGACCGTTATCATGGCAACCTTGTCATTGCAGAATATCCGCAAGCTCTACAGCACCTTCGAAGCGATCAAGGGCGTCGATCTCGAAATCGAGGACAAGGACTTCACCGTCTTCGTCGGTCCTTCGGGTTGTGGCAAGACGACGCTCTTGCGCATGATCGCGGGCCTCGAGGAGATCAGCGGCGGTGATCTCCTGATCGACGGTCAGCGCATGAATGATGTCGGTCCGGCGGATCGTGGCCTCGCCATGGTGTTCCAGTCCTACGCGCTTTATCCGCATATGACGGTCGCCGATAACATGGCTTTCGCCCTGCGGCTGGCCGGCGTGCCAAAAGCGGAGCGCAATGCCAAGGTGCTGGAAGCGGCCAAGACCTTGCAACTCGACCATCTGCTGCATCGCCGGCCCAAGGAGCTTTCCGGCGGCCAGCGCCAGCGCGTCGCCATCGGCCGCTCGATCGTGCGCAATCCCAAGGTCTTCCTGTTCGACGAGCCGCTCTCCAATCTCGACGCCGCCTTGCGCGTGCAGATGCGGGTCGAGATCGCCAAGCTGCATGAGCGCCTCAATGCGACGACGATCTATGTCACCCATGATCAGATCGAAGCCATGACCATGGCGACCAAGATCGTCGTCCTCAATGGCGGGCGCATCGAACAGGTCGGCTCGCCGCTGGAACTCTATCACCATCCGGCCAATATGTTCGTCGCCGGCTTCATCGGCGCGCCGAAGATGAACATGCTGGCGGCGCAGGTGACGGCCGTTGGCGCCAATGACGTGACGGTCACGGTGGCCGGCGGCATTGCGGTGCGTGTGCCGGTTTTGCCGACAGGCCTACGGGTCGGCGATCAGGTAACGCTCGGCCTGCGCCCCGAACATCTCGTCCTTGGCGCCGAAGGCATTCCGGGCCGCGCCGTCGTGGCGGAGCATCTCGGTGCCCAAAGCTACTTTTATGTCGATCTGGGTGATGGCCAGACGGTAATCGTGCAGGCCGATGGCCAGAACCGCACCCAGGTGCATGACCAGGTACGTCTCGCCCCTAATGAAACCGCCTGCCACCTCTTCGGCCAGGACGGCATGGCCTTGCCGCGCTCGACCCCGCCGGCCAATGACCTAGCCCCACCGACGCCGATCCGTGCCGTACGGTAATCGGATCCCTTTACCTCCCCGCACAACACTCGAACAGGACTGAACACCATGTATCTCGATAAGCTGAAACTCGATGGTCGCGTTGCTGTCGTCACCGGTGGTGGCCGCAATATCGGCCTCGCTTGCGGCCAGGCCCTGGCGGAAGCCGGGGCGACCGTCTTCGTCACCGACCTCGATCAGGCCCTGGTCGATAGCGGTGTCGCTGGCATCAAGGCACAAGGCGGCAAGGCCGACGGCATGGTGATCGATGTCACCAAGACCAGCAGCGTCAATGCTGTCGCCGCGGAAGCCATCAAGCGCCATGGCAAGGTCGATATCCTGGTCTGCAATGCCGGCATTGCCCGCAGCGAAACCCCGGCCGAGAAGGTCGAGGACGAGCATTGGCTGAATGTCATCGACATCAATCTGAATGGCGTCTTCTGGTGCTGCCGTGCCTTCGGCAAGCATATGCTGGAGCGGAAATCGGGTTCGATCGTCAATATAGGCTCGATGTCGGGCTTCATCGTCAACAAGCCGCAGGAACAGAGCTATTACAACGCCTCCAAGGCCGGCGTGCATCACCTGACCAAGTCGCTGGCGGCGGAATGGGCGCCGCGCGGTGTCCGCGTCAATGCCGTGGCTCCCACCTATATCGAGACCTCGCTCACCAAGTTCGGCATGGAAGACGAACGCCTCTACCCAACCTGGCTACAGATGACGCCGATGGGCCGGGTCGGCCAGCCGGACGAGATCGCCTCGGTGGTGCATTTCCTTGCTTCCGACGCGGCGAGCCTGATGACCGGCGCCATCGTGGTCGCGGATGGCGGTTACACCTGCTGGTAAGGGGCGTTCATGGTTGACCTCGGCCAGCGCCGCCCGCTGGGGCGGACGGAAATCACGGTCGCCGCCCTCGGCTTCGGCGGCAATGTGCTCGGCAATCTCTATGGCGCCCTGGATGAAGCGGCGGCGGTCGATACCGTCGCCGCCGCCTATGAGAGCGGCGTGCGCTTCTTCGATACGGCGCCGCTTTACGGCCATGGTCTCAGCGAGCACCGGCTGGGCGCCTGCCTGCGGCATTATCCGCGCGACAGCTTCGTCCTCTCGACCAAGGTCGGGCGCTTGCTGAAGCCGCATGGCAGGATACCCCCGCCGAAGCTCGATCCCAGCCAGGGCGGCATCTTCACCGATGAGCTGCCGTTCCAGCCGGTCTTCGATTATTCCTATGACGGCACCATGCGCTCGGTCGAGGACAGCCTGCAGCGCCTCGGCATGAACCGGGTCGACGTCGTGCTCATTCATGACGCCGATGAATGGACCCACCAGGCGCTCTATCGCCAACGCCTCGACGAGGTGAAGCAGGGTGCCTTGCGGGCGCTGGAAAAGCTGAAAGGCGAGGGGACGATCGGCGCCTTCGGAGCCGGGGTCAACCAGGCGGAAGCCTGCGAGGACCTGATGGATCTCGGCAGCTTCGACTGTTTCCTGCTGGCAGGGCGCTACACGCTCCTCGAACAGGATGCGCTCGACCGCTTCCTGCCGCGCTGCGTCAAGGAAGGAGCCTCGATCATCCTCGGCGCTCCCTTCAATTCCGGCATCCTGGCGACCGGCGCCATCCCGGAGGCGCGCTACAACTATCTACCGGCACCGGAATCGGTCAGGCAGCGTGTCGCGGCGATCGAGCAGGCTTGCAGGAAGCATGGCGTCACGCTCGCGGCAGCGGCCCTCCAGTTTCCCTTGGCACATCCCGCCGTCTGCAACATCATCCCCGGCGCCCGCTCGCGGGCCGAGGCTGAACGCAATGCGGTGCTGATGCAGGAGAAGATCCCGGTAGGGTTCTGGCAGGATCTGAAATCGGCGAAGTTGCTACGAGCGGACGCGCCGGTGCCGGCGTGATTCTGTCGGGTGAGCGGCCGAGCTTGCTGACGAAGGATGGTCGATGTCCGATCGGTTGCTGCCATGGGCCCTCGGGTCAAGCCCGAGGAAGACATAAGGGATATGGGTTGCAATGGAGAACCATGAGGGCGCTATGGGCGACCTCAATCTCTCCTGCCATTGCCGGGCTTGATCCGGCAATCCATTTATCCGTTAGCTGGTTTTCTCCAGCGTTGGTTCTGGTGCCCCCATTTCATCAACTCGGCCAGAACCGATACCTCAGTCTTGTCGTGGTTGAAGTCCGCGGCAAGGCCTTCATAGAAGGCGGCGATGCTGTTATAGATACCGCTCTCGATCTGGCCCGCGCCGATGAAATGGGCGATCTCGCGCAGTTCCGGCGCCCATCTTTCGGCCTTGGAAAACATATCGGGAATAGCGCGCCGGAACGATGTCAGGAGCTGTGGCTGGCTCACCGATAATTCGGCAATCAGCGCTTCCTCGCATCCCGTGCGTTTCGCCGCGAGCATCATGGCTGCGCCGAGAGCGGTGAGGCCCTTGGTGATCCCGGCATAGCTCATCTTCAGTGCTGAAGCTGCGCCGATCGGCTCGTCCATGATCTTGAAGCGGATGCCGCAATTGCCCAGCTTTTCGATCGATGACGCATGTGGGCCGCTGGCATAAAGCACGGGCCCCGGGCCATCGCCTGCGGGCGGACCGCCAATGATGCCGCCATCGACAAAGCGAACTCCGGCGCCATCCAGGATGGCAGCAACCTTCTGGACCGTGTCGGGACTAACTGCATTCCAATCGATATAGATCGGTGCCTGCTTTGACCCGGCGATCAGCCGGGCAATGCGCTCTGCCGCGGTGACGGCCTCCTTGGGCGGAATGATTGAGAAGATGTAATCGGCATTCGCCAAGGCTGCTTCCGGCACCAGTTCAATCCCCGCATTGCGGGCGCGGGTTTCACTCGCAGCACTGCGCCCGGTCGGCGAGATGACACGGAGGCCGTGCCGAGCAAGCCGCGCACCGATTGCCGCTCCCATATTGCCCGGTGACACGATGGCGATGGTGAAAGCGCTCATGCTCTATCTCCGTCCAGATGGGGAATGTCAGGAAACATGCAGCCATTGGGTGGGAGGCTATGCTAGCTGCTTTGGAAAGATTTAGATCCCGGCCGCCGGAGATGGAAGATGCATTGCACCGTGAGGCGATCACAATTGCTGGCGTATCGATTCAAGGCAGGAAGGGGCGGGGAGGGCGGATTGGTAAACCGCCCCTTCACCCTGTCCCTCTCCCGCGAGGGGAGAGGGACGCTGCCGCTAGTGGCCTTTTGGAAGGTTTAACGCCCGCCGTTGCGGGTAAAATACGTTGGATTTAACGGAGCATGTGTTGTTGGTGCTTCGTTTCTCAGGCTGCGCGTTTTTTTATGAAAGCAAGCTCAGCGGAGCCGCTACCGGTTGCTAGCCAGAAAAGCGAGAGCGAAGCAACAGCGTTCCCTCTCCCCCTGTCGGCGTAGGCCGACATTCGTCGGCGGGGCGGGAGAGGGACAGGGTGAGGGGCCCGTCGCATTCTCCGCCGAGATCAAATTCGGCTTTAAGCCGCTTCGACAGCCAACCCCTTCAATACCAGCTCCGTATGCAGCTCGATCAGCTGTTTTGCACTGAGCCTTCCATCTGGCCGGTACCAGGTGCAGATGCCGGTCAGCATCGCGAGCAAAGCATAGGTCGTCACCTGGATATCTGTCTTGCGGATCAGCTTGCGCCGGATGCCAAGTGTCAAAATATCTGCAAGCGTCTTTTCGTAGCGCTCCCGCAACGCGACGATCTCGGCATGGCTCTCCGGCTCCAGGCTGCGCAATTCGAAATTGATGACAAAGACCTCGGCTTGCCGTGTCATATGATAGTGGAGATGGAAGGCGATGAAGGCGCGCAGCCGCACCAATGGATCGTCGATGCCGGCGAGGGCCTGGTCGAGAGCCGTCAGCAGATCCTGCATATGACCGCGCAGCAGCTCCATCAGCAGGTCCTGCTTGGTGCTGATATGGTTATAGAGCGAACCCTGCTGCAAGCCGACCTCGCCCGCCAGCTGGCGCAGGCTCATGCCCTCATAGCCATGGCGCCGGATCAGCGCGAGCCCGGCCGTACGGATAGCCTCATATGTCCTGGCGCCGGATGAACCGGCCGTGCGCGCCATATTGCAGCTCCGTTTGACGTTCCGCTGGTGTCGGCAGTTCCGCCTGCCAGATTCAGCTTGCCGCCTCATTAAAACGAACGTACGATTGTTTTTATCTTAAGGCGATTTCGCCGGAAAGCCAAGGTCTTCCCCGATTTTTCGCCGGGATTGTCAGACTCGGCTTGCACGGTTGACGATGGCACGCGGCCCGGCTGTATTGATGCTTGTCGCTGGCAGCAGGCGGAACGGAAGGTGGCATGGCACGTATCGCAGATACGGTTGATCGCCGGTCCGATATGTATCGGCAGAACGAGACAGCGCTTGCCGCTGCGGTGGCCGATCTTGAGTCCAAGCTGACGGCGATCGCCCAGGGCGGCGGCGCCCAGGTGCGGCAACGTCATCTCAGCCGGGGCAAATTACTGCCGCGTGACCGCATCCGCACCCTGCTCGATCAAGGCTCGCCCTTTCTCGAGTTTTCGCAATTCGCCGGCTGGGAGATGTATGACGACGACATTCCGGCCGCCGGAATCATCACGGGTATCGGCTGTGTCAGCGGGCAGGAATGCGTCATCGTCGCCAATGATGCCACGGTCAAAGGCGGCACCTATTATCCGGTGACGGTGAAGAAGCATCTGCGCGCCCAGGCGATCGCCCGCGACAATCATCTGCCCTGCATCTATCTGGTCGATTCCGGTGGCGCCAATCTGCCCAATCAGAGCGACGTCTTTCCCGATCGCGAACATTTCGGCCGCATCTTCTATAATCAGGCGACCATGTCCGCCGCCGGTATTCCGCAGATCGCCGTGGTCATGGGCAGTTGCACGGCGGGTGGAGCCTATGTGCCGGCCATGGCTGACCAGAGCATCATGGTGCGTAAGCAGGCAACCATCTTTCTCGCCGGCCCCCCGCTGGTGAAGGCGGCGACGGGTGAAGTTGTCAGTGCAGAAGACCTCGGTGGCGCCGAGCTGCACAGCCGTACCTCCGGCGTTTCTGACTCCATGGCGGAGAATGACAGCGAGGCCCTGGGGCTCGCCCGACGCGCGGTCGCCAGTCTCAACCGGCTGAAACCGCAGCGCCTGAAGATACAGGCGCCGGCCGACCCGCTCTATGATCCAGCCGAGATCTACGGCATCGTCTCGCAGGACCTGCGCAAGCCTTATGACGTGCGTCAGATCATCGCCCGGCTGGTGGACGGATCGGAATTCGATGAATTCAAACCGCTCTATGGCACCACGCTCGTCACCGGCTTCGCTCATATCTGGGGCTATCCGGTCGGCATCGTCGCCAATAACGGCGTGCTGTTCTCGGAATCGGCGCTGAAGGGTGCGCATTTTATCGAGCTTTGCGCCCAGCGCGGCATCCCTCTCATCTTCCTGCAGAACATCACCGGCTTCATGGTAGGGCGCAAATACGAGGCCGGCGGCATCGCCAAGGACGGCGCCAAGATGGTGACGGCGGTGGCCTGCGCCCGGGTGCCCAAATTCACCGTCATCATCGGCAACAGTTTCGGCGCCGGCAATTACGGCATGTGCGGCCGCGCCTATGACCCGCGCTTCCTCTGGACCTGGCCCAATGCCCGCATCTCGGTGATGGGCGGGGAACAGGCGGCCAATGTGCTGGGCCAGGTACGACGCGACGGCATCGAGGCCAAGGGCGGATCATGGAAGGCCGAAGAGGAAGAGGCCTTCAAGGCGCCGATCCGGGCGCAATACGAGCGTGAAGGGCATCCTTATTTCGCCTCGGCCCGCTTGTGGGACGACGGCATCATCGATCCGAAGGAGACGCGCATGGTCCTTGCCTTGTCCTTGTCCGCCGCGTTGAACGCTCCTGCCGAGGAGACACGCTTCGGCGTGTTCCGGCTATGAGCCTCCTGGTTGTGCATCATGAGGGCACGGCCTTTCTGACCCTCGATCGGCCGGCCCTGCATAATGCCTTCGACGACAATCTGATCCGCGATTTGACCACCGCTTTCACCGATGCCGGCCATGACCCGGCGACGCGTTTCATCGTGCTCGGTGCCAGCGGCACGACCTTCTCGGCCGGCGCCGATCTCAGCTGGATGCGGCGCATGGCGGCCTATACGCCGGCGGAGAACTTGGCTGACGCGCGCGCACTCGCCAATCTCATGCATGTCATCGATCTCTGTCCGAAGCCGACCATCGCCCGGGTGCATGGCTCGGCCTTTGCCGGCGCCATCGGCCTCATCGCCTGCTGCGACATCGCTGTGGGGGTTCCGGCTGCGCAGTTTGCCATCACCGAGGTGCGGCTTGGCCTCATTCCCGCGGTGATTTCGCCTTATCTGGTGCGGGCGATGGGTGCAAGGGCAGCGCGGCGCTGGATCCTGACCGGCGAGCGTTTCTCGGCCGAAGAGGCCATGGCGCTCGGCCTGCTACATGAGGTGGTGGAACCGGAGGAACTCGATGCTGCCGTGCATCGCCATCTCGATTCCCTGCGCCTGGCCCCGCCGGGTGCCCTGGCGGCCGCCAAGCGGATCGTCGAGATGGTCGACCGGCCGATCAACGAAGCGGTGATCGAGGCGACAGCGCAGGAGATCGCCACCGCCCGCATCGCCCCTGAGGGCCGCAAGGGCATCGCCGCCTTCCTGGAAAAACGTAAACCCGACTGGCAGGCGTGACGGGATGTATCGGCGTGTCACTCTTATCGCTGGTCATGAGATGCCTGTTCAGCCGTGCCACTTGCCCCCTCACCCCAACCCTCTCCCGCGAGGGGCGAGGGAGTGCGGCGGGTCTCTTATGACGATCGCGCATCGTTTGTTCCCTATAGAGCGAATCAGCCGAGTTCGATTGAGTTGGCCTTCGAGGCTGAGGACAACAGCGTTCCCTCTCCCCTCGCGGGAGAGGGACAGGGTGAGGGGGAGCCGCTCGGTGAAACGAAGTGAGTGCCATGACGATCTCTCTTAAACCCATCCGCAAGATCCTGATCGCCAATCGCGGTGAGATCGCCTGTCGCGTCATCCGCACGGCGCGGCGCATGGGGATTGCTAGTGTGGCGGTCTTCTCTGAGGCGGATCGCGTGGCCCTTCATGTGGAGCAGGCGGATGAGGCCTATCCGCTGGGTGGCGTGACGGCGCGCGAAAGCTATCTTGCCGTCGATAAGGTATTGGCCGCGGCCAAGGCCAGTGGTGCGGATGCGATCCATCCCGGCTATGGCTTTCTCTCGGAGAATGCCGGTTTCGCCGCAGCCTGTGACGCGGCCGGTATCATCTTCATCGGCCCATCAGCCGAGACCATCGAGGCCATGGGCTCGAAGAGCGCTGCCAAGCGACTGATGCAGGCAGCGGGCGTTCCCCTGGTGCCCGGCTATCACGAAGAGGATCAGAGCCCGGTCATTCTGGCGCAAGCAGCCGATCGCATCGGCTATCCGGTGCTGATCAAGGCGACCGCAGGTGGCGGCGGCAAGGGGATGAAGATCGTCGGGCGGGCGGAGCAGTTTGCCGAGGCGCTCGCTTCCGCCCAGCGTGAGGCGAAGAATGCCTTTGGCGATGACCGCGTGCTGGTCGAGCGCTATCTGACGAAGCCGCGTCATATCGAGATGCAGGTCTTTGCCGATGCGCATGGCAATGTCTTGCATCTCTTCGAACGCGATTGCTCGATCCAGCGGCGCCATCAGAAGGTGGTGGAGGAAGCGCCGGCCCCCGGTATGACGGCGGCGCGGCGCGCGCAAATGGGTGCGGCAGCGGTGGCGGCGGCGCGCTCGGTCGATTATCGCGGTGCCGGCACGGTGGAATTCATCGCCGAGGGCGATGACTTCTATTTCATGGAGATGAACACGCGGCTGCAGGTGGAACATCCTGTGACCGAGGCGATCACCGGCCTCGATCTCGTCGAATGGC
>Ga0209455_1000434_pt1 | contig 32609 bp, 36 predicted proteins | sample AraplaCol_mCL_r2_FD_184275 | JGI IMG/M metagenome (GOLD analysis project Ga0209455, IMG submission 184275) | Arabidopsis root microbial communities from North Carolina, USA - plate scrape CL_Col_mCL_r2 (SPAdes) (version 2) | ecosystem: Host-associated > Plants > Roots > Endosphere | place: USA... | reverse complement strand
GAAGTGCCCGAGGTGGTTGGTGCCGAGATCCAGCTCGAACCCGTCCGCCGTACGGGTGAGCGTCCGGGCGTAGACGCCGGCGTTGTTGATGAGCAGATGGATGGGGCTCCTCCACTCCGCGGCGAACCGGTGGACGGACGACAGGTCTGCGAGATCGAGCGGCCGCACCTCGGTCGTGCCCGCGATCCCGGCGGCGGTGGCGGTGCCCTTCGCCTCATCTCTCACGGCGAGAACCACGTGCGCACCGGCGGACGCGAGCGCCCGGACGGTCGCGCGCCCGATGCCGCTGGAGGCCCCGGTGACGATCGCCGTCAGGCTCGTCAGATCGGGGAGGGATGATGCGCTGTAGTCGGCCATGATGGCAAATGTAGACAATGACTACATTGTTGTCAATGACTACATCCCGGTAGGATCGGCGGATGGACTCCACCTATCACCACGGCTCACTGCGCGCGGCGCTGCTGGCCGAGGGGCGCCGCCTCCTGGTGGACGAAGGACCAGCCGCGGTCACGCTGCGGGAGCTCGCGCGCCGCACGGGCGTGAGCCACGCGGCGCCCAGCAGGCACTTCGCCGACCGGGATGCCCTGCTGGCGGCGCTCGCCGCGGAGGGCTTCGACGAGCTCACCGCCGACCTCCGCCGATCCGCCGGGGACGACGACCTGGCGCAGGGTCTGACCGCCTACGCGCACGCTCATGTGCGGTTCGCGATCGAGAACGGTCCCCTCGTCGCGCTCATGTTCGCCCGCAAGCCGCTGCCCGGCGAACCCGATGCGGAGGCCGCCGCTCGCTTCTACGCGCTGGGGGCGGAGCTGCTCGGCGAGGCGCCGGGTGAGCCGGTCGGCCCCATGCCGTACGTCCTGGCAGGGACGCTCGAGGGAATCGGCGCGCTCGTGGTCGCCGGACGTCTCGACCCGGACCGCGTGGACACGGTCGTCGACGAGGCGGTGGCGATGCTGCTCCCGCGGGTTCGGGAGCAGCTCGCCCGGCGTGGCGGCTCCGCCGACTCAGTCGGCGGTTCGAGCGTCGGTCAGTGAGCCGGACTCCCGCTCCCCGCCGCCGTCGCGTCCATCGCGTCCCTTCCGCGTCTTCCGCAGGCTGAGCACCGCCGCGACGGCGATGACCAGGCCGATGAACGTCAGCGAGAACCAGATCGGGATCTCGGGGATCCACTTCACCGGCTCGCCGCCGTTGATGAACGGCAGCTCGTTGACGTGGAGCGCGTGGAAGACCAGCTTCGCGCCGATGAAGGCGAGGATGACCGCGAGGCCCTGCGACAGGTAGACCAGCCGCTCGAGCAGGCCGCCGATGAGGAAGAACAGCTGGCGGAGGCCCATCAGCGCGAACGCGTTCGCGGTGAACACGATGTACGCCTCGCTGGTGAGTCCGTAGATGGCGGGGATGGAGTCCACCGCGAAGACGACGTCGATGAGGCTGATCGCGACGATGGTGAGCAGCATCGGCGTGACGAAGCGGCGGCCGTCCTTCTTGACCGTGAGCCGGTCGCGGTGGTACTCGTCGGTCACCGGGAGGTGTCGGCGCAGGAACCGCATAGCGCGGTTGTCGGAGGGGTCGGAATCGTGCGAGGCGAACGCCTGACGCCAGGCCAGGAACAGGAGCAGCGCGCCGAAGAGGTAGAAGATCCACGAGTAGTTCTCGATCAGCGTCGCGCCCACCGCGATGAAGATGCCGCGCAGCACGAGGGCGATGATGATGCCGATCATCAGCACCTTCTGCTGGTACGCCTTCGGCACGGCGAACGCCGACATCAGCAGCAGGAAGACGAACAGGTTGTCGACCGACAGCACCTTCTCGGTGAGGTAGCCGGCGAAGTACTCGCCGCCGTAGTTCCAGCCCGAGACGAGGCCGACGCCGACGCCGAACAGCAGCGCGAGGCCGATGTAGAAGGCGGACCAGCGCGCCGATTCGCCGATGGTCGGCTCGTGCGGCTTACGGACGTGCGCGAAGAACTCGTAGACGAAGAACGCGATCGTGATGGCGATCGTGATGATCCAGATGAGCGGGGTGACCTGCACCGGGACTCCAAGGGGATAGGCGTTGCGATTTCGCCAAGGTCTCCTCCGCCCCGGCCGGCGATGCGGCGGCGGGACCAGCAGCCCGGGATGCGATGGCGCACCCGTAATGACGGACTCACTGCTAGGCGGGAGTACTCCCCTTGATGCCTCCACTGTACCGGCGGGGCGGCCGGCCCGGCTGGGAATCCGCCGGGCCGGCGTGGAGGCATCCGCCGCGCGGCGCCGCCTTCAGCGCAGGGCTGCGAGTGCCTCCAGGATGGTTTCGGCCACCGGCCCGGGCTGCGAGACGCTCAGCGCGTGGGATCCGCCCGGCACCTCGCGAACGCCGCGCGCGCCGGCCCGCTCGGCGCCGACGCGGTGCTCCGCCACCGGGATGTTGAGGTCGGCGTCGCTGAAGACGCACCAGCTGGGCACGGTCTTCCACGCCGGCGTGTCCGTCGGGAGACCCTCCGCGAGTGCCGCCTGCGCGACCGGGCGCTGCGTCACGGCCATCAGGGCCGCCGTGCGGTCGTCGACGTCCGCCGCGAACTGGTGGTGGAAGGCCTCGGGCCGGATCGCCAGGTCCACCCCGCCGTCGGCGAGGGGGTAGGAGGCGAGCGCGTCGCCGAGGGTGCTTCCGGGGAACTCGCCGGACAGGTCCAGCGCGCTCTGGGCGTGGTCGGGCACGAACGCGTCGACGTAGACGAGGCCGACCACGGCGTCGTTCTTCGCGCCCGCCTCGGTGATGACCATCCCGCCGTAGGAGTGGCCGACGAGGACGACGGGACCGCCGATGCCCGCGACGACGTCGCGCACGTACGCGGCGTCGCCGGAGAGGCTCCGGAGCGGGTTCGCGGCGGCGATGACGGAGACGGACTGCGCCTGCAGGCGCTCGATGACGCCGTTCCAGCTGCTGGATTCGGCGAAGGCGCCGTGCACGAGCACGACGGTGGGCTTCTGATCGGTCATGGTGGTGTCCCTTCGGATCGTGGGGCGCCGACCTGGCGCTACAGCGATGACCGCATAACGGGGTGGTTCGTGACAAGGCTTGCCGTTCGGGGCAGTCCCGGCTAAGACCAGCGGTCGAGCTTCGCCGGGTTCGTCACGACCCACACGTGCTCGATCCCGTCGGCGTCCCCGTCGAACGCGAGCACGGCCACCGGCCGCCCGGCGCGCTCGGCCAGCAGACCCGCGCGCCCGTTCACGGACCGGATGTCGAGACGCAGTGCGCCGGGCGTGCCCAGCGCGACGCGGAGGAGCGTCAGCGCGGCCGTCGTCCCGACCGCCGGTCCCGGGGCGGCTCCTGCCAGCCCGCCGGTGTCGACGACGACGCAGACATCGGGAGCGAGGAGCCGCGCGAGCGCGATCGGGTCGTCCGCCCGGTAGGCGTCGCGGAACGCGGCCGCGTGTTCGGCCCCGGCGTCACGCCGCGCCCGCCTGCCGCGTCGCCTCACCGCGTTCGATCGCCTCATCCGCTCGTCCTCCACCGGGGTCGCCGTCGTCCACGGGTTGCAGCCTGTCCTCGAAGAAGACACGCGCCAGCGCTGCCCTAATCCGGTCGCCGATCCGCAGCCGCCCGTCCTCGTCCGGATGCGCCTCCTCCGGGCGCGCGGCGACCGGCCCGGCCAGGCGGTAGCGCTCGGCCGCATCCACCCGCGCGTGCACCTCGACGTACTCGCCGCCGGGCGGCCGGACGATCCGCCCCGTCTCGTAGCCGTGCAGCAGGATGTCGCGGTCGCGCTTCTGCAGCGCCAGGCAGATGCGCCGGGTGAGCAGCAAGGCGATGATCGGGCCGGCCACCACGATCCCCTGGTACAGGGCGACGACCGACTCGACCGTGACGTGGAAGTGCGTGGCCACCAGGTCCGCGCTGCCGGCTCCCCACAGGGCCCCGTAGAAGACGAGGGCGGCGACGCCGAGCCCGGTGCGCGTCGGCTCGTTGCGCGGCCGGTCCAGGAGGCGGTGCTCGCTGTGGTCGCCGGTCACCCACTCCTCGACGAACGGGTAGACCGCCACGGCGAGGAGGAACAGCCCGACGACGGCGAGCGGGACCAGGACCGCGAGCGTCCAGGTGCGCCCCAGCCACTCCACCTCCCAGCCGGGCGGGACGAGGCGCAGCGCCCCGTCGAGGAAGCCGGTGTACCAGTCCGGCTGGCTGCCCGCGGACGCGTCGCCGGGCGACGACGGCCCGTACAGCCAGACCGGGCTGATGGTGACGGTCGCGGCGACCAGCAGCAGGCAGCCCGTCACGACGGCGAACAGCCCTCCCGCACGCACGGCCAGGTTGGGCCATACCGGCAGCCCGACCACGCGATCCTCGGCGCGTCCCGGCCCGGCGAACTGCACGGGCCCGTTCACGTAAGCGCTACGGGCGCGCGCCGCGATCAGCACCACCAGCAGCGCCGGGACCACGGCCACGTGGATCGGGTACAGGTTCTCGATGATCCGCCCCGGGAACTCGCCACCGAACAGCAGCGCCGACAGCCAGGTGCCGACGACCGGGATGCCGAGCACGATCCCCTCGACGATCCGCAGGCCGGTGCCCGAGAGCATGTCGTCGGGCAGGGCGTAGCCGCTCCAACCGCCCGCGAGCGCCGTGATCAGAAGGCCGAACAGCAGCAGCCAGGAGAGACGTCGCGGCCGCCGGAACGCGCCGGTGAAGAACGTCACGGCCAGTTGCAGGATGAGAGCCGCCGGAAGCAGCAGCGCCGCCCAGTGGTGCGCCTGCCGCACCAACAGGCCGCCCGGCAGCTCGAACGAGATCGCGAGCGTCGACTGCAGCGCCTTCGACATCTCCGCGCCCGCCAGCGGCAGGTACGGCCCGTCGTAGGTCACGCGCTCGCTCGAGGGCGTGTACACGAACATCAGGATGAAGCCGGTCACGAACAGCACGACCACGCAGGCGAGGGCGACCACCCCGAAGAGGTTCGTCCAGTGGAGCGGCGCTCGCCGCATCCTGAGCTCGTCGCGCAGCGCGGCGGTGCGGCGGCCGACGGAGGTACCCGAGACGAGCCGGGAGAGGCGCGCGGTGACGGCCGGGCGGGCCCTGCGATCGACGGGCATCAGAGGCTCCCGGCGAGCTCGCGCTCGGTGGGGTCGCCGCCGGTGAAGGCCCGGCGCGGATGCTGCACCGACAGCAGCGAGACGATGTCGCGCCCGAACACCACGGCGCTCGCCCACACCAGCAGCACGCGCACCTTCCGCTCCCAGGTCGGGATCGCGAGCACGTGGTAGCCGCGGTGCATCACCCAGGCGAGGAACCCGGTGATCACGATGCCGCGCCACTGGAAGATCCCCTTACCGAGTCCCAGTGTCGCGACGACGCCGAGGCTGTGGTGCACGTAGTCCTTCGGCTCCTCGCCATGGAGCGTGGCGACGATGTTCTTCGCGAGCCGTTTCGCCTGACGCACGGCGTGCTGTGCGTTCGGGACGGTGATCGCGCCTTCGATCGGCGAGGCGAGGTCCGGCACGGCCGCGTCGTCGCCCGCGGCCCAGGCGTCAGAGACGATGCCGTCGGGCGTCGCGACCCGCAGGTCCGCGCGCACCATGACGGAGCCGCGCGCGGTCACCGGCAGGTCGGTGTTGTTCGCGACCACGGGGTTCGCGCCGTTTCCGGCCGTCCAGACGATCGTGTGCGCGTCGAACTCCTCGCCGGTCGACAGCACCAGGTGGCCGCCGTCCGCCGACACCAGCTGAGCGCCGAGGTGGATGCGCGCCCCGCGCTGCTCCAGCGAGCGCACCACCCAGCGTCCCGGCTCGTCGGTCACCTCGGGCAGGATGCGGTCCCGCGCCTCCACCAGGTGGAACGACAGGTCGGAGAACCGCAGCTCGGGATACGACTTCAGCAGTGCCGTCGCGAGCGAAAGCGTCTCGCCGAAGCCCTCGACGCCCGAGAAGCCGCCGCCGACGAACGCGACGGTCAGCAGCCGTGACCGCTCGGGCCCGGGAGGCAGCACGGCGGCCCGATCGAACGCGTCCAGCAGCCGGTCGCGGATGGCGACCGCCTCCTCCACGTGCTTCATGCCGATGGCGTTCTCGACCACGCCCGGGATGGGGAATGTCCGCGTCACCGCGCCCGCCGTGACCACGATGATGTCGTAGCCGAGCTCGAACGGTTCGCCGTCCACCGGGCGCACCGAGACCGTCTTGGACGCGTGGGAGATGCGCGTGACCGTTGCGTGGATGAGGCGCGTGCGCGTCAGGTGGCTGCGCAGCGGGATGGCCGCGTGCCGCGCCTCGATCGACCCGGCCGCGACCTCCGGCAGGAACGGCTGGTAGGTCATGTACGGCCGCGGGTCGATCACCACGATCTCGGCCTCGTCGCGCCGGAGCTTCTTCTCCAGCTTCCATGCGGTGTAGAAACCGGCGTATCCGCCGCCGACCACCAGGATCCGACGCATCGCAGCCTCCCTGTCTCAGCTCGATTCCTTCATGAGCTAAGACAAGACAGGGTCGCGATCTGTGACAGGTCAGGCGGGGACGGGCAGGCGCTCGAGCTTCTGCGGGTTGAGGACCCACTGCAGGCGGCGGATGCCGTCCGCCGTCACGTCGAGCGCGACGAAGGCGACGACGGCGCCGTCGCGCACGAGCACCGCCGCGGGTCCGCCGTTCGCCTCGACGACGTGCACGGTCCCATCCCAGAACCGGGTGTGGAACGCGTGCACGTACTTGGCGACGGTCTCGCGCGTGAACACGGGGATGCGGGACGCGCGCGCCAGGCCGCCACCGTCGGAGTAGCTGACGATGTCGGCGGTGAAGATGCGCTCCAGCTCGCCGATGTCGCCGGACTGGGCCGCCTCGAGGAACGCCTCCAGCATCCGGCGCTGCTCCTGCAGCCCCGCTTCGCGGACGTGCCGCTGCTCGGCGAGGTGCTTGCGCGCGCGGCTGACGAGCTGCCGCGCCGACGCCTCCGACCCCTGGATGATGTCGGCGATCTGCGCGTACGGGTAGTCGAACGCCTCCCGCAGCACGTACGCCGCGCGCTCGGTCGGCGACAGCGATTCGAGCAGCACGAGCACGGCGAACTCCAGCGCCTCTCCCCGCTCGGCGCCGAGCAGCGGATCGGCGCTCGTGTCCACCGGCTCCGGCAGCCACGGGCCGATGTAGGTCTCCCGCCGCACGCGCGCCGACTGCGCCTGGTTGATCGCGAGCCGTGTGGTCGTGGTCGCCAGGAACGCGGCGGGCTCGCGCACCGCGGACCGGTCAGTGCCCTGCCACCGCTCCCAGGTGTCCTGGACGATGTCCTCGGCGTCGGCCACCGTGCCGAGCATCCGGTACGCGATGCCGAACAGGCGTGGCCGGACCGCCGCGAACGTCTCCGCTGCGGCGGTCAGGTCGTCTGCCGTTGTCTCCCCGGGCATGGCCGAATGCTAGCGAGCACCCTCCAGCCAGCGGGAGTACGTCGTGCTCCCGAAGCGCTGGTCGGTGATCGAGGGGTCATTCCCGGGGACGAGGGAGCGGTCGTCGACCGTGCCGCCGAAGTAGCCCGCGGCGGGGTCGGTGAAGATCGTGCGGTGGTCGCCCTGGGCGGCGAGCAGTCGGCGTGCGAGATCGTCGAGGCGCAGCGGCTCGGGGCCGGCCAGCTCGATCACGGCGTCCGTCGGCTCGGCCGTGGCGACCTCCGCCAGCGCGGCCGAGACGTCCGCCGCCGCGATCGGCTGCATCAGCACATCCGAGAGCACCGCCGTGTCGCCCTGCGTGGCGCCGTCGGTCAGCGCGCCGATGAACTCGAAGAACTGCGTCGCCCGCACGATGGTGAACGGGATTCCGCTCTCGCGCACGATCCGCTCCTGCGCGACCTTCGCCCGCATGTACCCGATGTCGGGCAGGCGGTCGGCGCCGACGATGGAGAGGACGACGTGGTGGCGCACGCCCGCATCCTTCGCGGCCGCGGTCAGGTTGCCGGTCGACCGCTCGAAGAACTCGAGCACGGGCCCGTCTTCGAACGACGGCGCGTTCGGGGTGTCCACGACCACGTCGGCGCCCTGCAGCGCCTCCGCGAGCCCGACACCGGTGACCGTGTCCACGCCGGTGGAGGGGGAGGCGGCGACGGCATCGTGTCCGCGCTCGCGCAGCAGCTCCACGACCCGGCGGCCGACCAGCCCCGTGCCTCCGACGACGACGATCCTCATGACGTTCTCCGTTCCGGCCCGCGGTCCGTCCACGGGCTCACGCGCTATGACCGGACAGGGTGTGGCTTTGTGACAGTGTCGTCGTGGCGTCTCCCTCCGCCTGGGGATTCCGGATGCCGATCCCCGACACGACACCGCCCACGATCAACGCGAGCGCGGCCGCCGCTGCCAGCTCGTGGAACCCGGCCGTCGCCGACATCGCGCCGCCGGCCGATCCCGCCAGCGCGACGGCGACCAGCCCCGCGACCCGCGACACCGCGTTGTTGACGGCCGACGCGATCCCGGCTCGCGCGGAGTCGACGGCGCCCAGGATCGTCGCGGTGAGCGGAGCCACGGTGATGGACATCCCGAGGCCGAGCACGGCGACCGCGGGCAGCACCTCGGTGAGATAGTCGGCGCGGTCGCCGATGCGCAGCATGAGCAGGAAGCCGGCCGCCGCGACGAGCGGTCCGACGGTCATGAGCAGCCGCGGCCCGACCCGTCCGCTGAGCCGGCCGAAGAACGCGGAGAGCGCGATCAGCAGGATGCTGGACGGCACCATCGCGAACCCGGCGAGCGTCGCCGAGTACCCGGCGCCCTGCTGCAGGAAGAGTGCGAGCGCGAACGTGCCGACCGCCACGCCGCCGTAGATGAACGCGGTCGAGACATTGCCGACCGAGAAGTCGCGTGCGCGGAAGATGCCCAGCGGCAGCATCGGCTGTGAGGTCCGCCGCTCCCGGGCGACGAAGGCGGCGAGGGCGACCACGCCGACTGCGAGCGCCCCGACGATCACGGGAGAGCCCCATCCATAGTGCGGGTGCTCGATCAGGGCGAACACGGGCAGTCCGAGTCCGACGACTCCGAGGGCGGCGCCGAACCAGTCGACGCGGGCCCCGGCCGCTCGCACGGGATCGGCAGGCAGCCCGCGGAGAAGCAGGAGCGCGACCGTGATGGGCAGCAGGTTGATGCCGAACACCCACCGCCACGAGAGCGTGTCGACCAGCACGCCGCCGACCACCGGCCCGGCGATGCTCGCGAGCGACGTGATCGCGGTCCAGGTGCCGATGGCCCGGCTCTGCGCCGCGCCCGTGAAGCCGCTCAGGATGAGCGCGAGCGAGCTCGGGACGAGCAGCGCCCCGGCGACGCCCTGCGCCGCGCGAGCGACGATCAGCACACCCGCGGTCGGCGCCAGCGCGCACAGCGCGGACGCGACGGCGAACCCGACCAGCCCCCAGAACAGCACGCGGCGGCGCCCGAACAGGTCCGACAGCGACCCGGCGAGCAGGATCACCGACCCCAGGGTGAGAAGGTACGCATCCACCACCCACTGCTGTGCGGCCAGGCCCCCGCCGAGGTCGCGGCCGATCGCCGGCAGCGCGACGTTGACGACGCTGCCGTCGAGGAAGGCGATGAAGGTGGCGAGCACCGCCACCGCCAAGACCGTGCGCTCTGGCGCGGTGATCCAGCGAGCCATGGATTCCCTCTCCGTGGGGGTTACGAGGCCGGGGTGTACCGGCGCAGACTCAGACCGGACGGCGGTGCGGTCTGTGACACGGGTGTCACATCCGCGGGCCGTGCCCTGTCCTAGCTCATGGACGGCCGCACCGGCCGACGTCACCAGAGCCAAGGAGACAGGGACATGAAGATCGTCGTCATCGGCGGAACCGGCCTGATCGGATCGAAGGTGGTCGCGAAGCTGACCGCCCACGGCCACGAGGCGGTCGCCGCCTCGCCGAACTCGGGCGTGAACACGCTCACCGGTGAAGGAGTGGATGCGGCGCTCGCCGGCGCCGATGTCGTCGTCGACGTCTCCAACTCGCCGTCATTCGAGGAGAAGGCCGTGATGGACTTCTTCGTCACCTCCACCAACACGCTGCTCGCCGCGGAGCACGCGGCGGGCGTCCACCACCATGTCGCGCTCTCGGTCGTCGGGACGGAGCGGATGACGGACAGCGGCTACATGCGGGCGAAGGTCGCGCAGGAGCAGTTGATCCGCGAGTCCGGCATCCCGTTCTCGCTGGTGCACGCCACCCAGTTCTACGAGTTCGTCACGTCGATCGCCGATGCCGCGACGGACGGTGAGATCGTGCGGGTGGCACCGGTGTCGATCAAGCCGATCGCCGCCGAGGACGTCGCGACCGCCGTCGCGCGCACGGCCGCGCACGACCCGCTGAACGGCGTGCTCGAGGTGAGCGGCCCGGAGGAGTTCCTGCTCACCGACCTGATCGAGCGCGGTCTGGCGGCGCGGGGTGACGGTCGCCGCGTCGTCGCGGACCACGACGCCCGGTACTTCGGCGCGCACTTGACCGACCGGGAGCTGCTGCCCGGGCCGGATGCCGAGGTGTTCCCGACCACGTTCGAGCAGTGGCTGGACGCGCAGGCGGCGGTCACGCACTGAGCCGTGGGTCCGGCCCAGCCGTGAGGTAAGAGCGGAAACACCGGGTTTCAGGCGGTCCCTCTCCCCGGGGACAGACGCCAAGCAGACCACGGCTGGTCCCATCCACCGCCGGACCCCCTCCACGAAAGGAGATCGTCATGCCCGACACCCGTCGGCTCTTGCAGCTGGGCTCTGGCCGCCGCGCCGTCTCCGCGTTGCGCGCCGCCGCATCCGCCCGCGATCTGCGACGCGTCCGCGCGCTGCTCGACCCGGACGTGTCGGTCGTCGTCGACTCCGGCGAGCCCGAGCGCGCGAGGGTGCGAGTGGTGCGGGGAGTGGAGGATGCGTCCCTCCTCCTTGCGCACGGCCTCGGCGCGCAGCGCGGGCTCGAGGTGGCCGAGCGCTCGGTGAACGGCAGCCCCGGCCTGCTCCTCTCGCGTGACGGCCGCCGCACGGCGTCGATCGCCGTCGACCTGGTCGGCGGGCTGGTCAGCGTCGTGTGGGTGCGGCTCGACCCGGTGCCGCTGCGGCGGGGGAACGTCGTCTGAGGTCCCTGCTCGGAGCAATCGCTCGGATGTCTCATAGGAAACTCTGGCCTTCTCACGGCTGAGACATAATCCCCGCTTGCCCGCTTCCGAACCGCCCGCGGTGTGCTGTCCTCATCCACCCAGCGAGAGGACCGCCATGAACGCCACCACGAACCGCCGCCGTCTCCGGATCGGCCTGTCCGCAGCCGTCGCGGCGACGGTCGTCGCCGGATCGGCGTTCGGTGTGGCGGTCTCCGCCTCCGCGGCCGGTCCCTCGGCCGTGGCGTCCGTGAGCGCGTCGCCCGACATCCACACAGCGCTGGGACGCGGAGGCTACGGGTCGGGATACGGCTACGGGTCCGGCGGGTCGTCCTCCGGCTCCACCGCGACCAGCACCCTCGGCTCGGCCACCGCCGCGCAGGAGATCGGCGTCGTGGACATCACCTCCCAGCTGACCTACGACCAGGCGGAGAGCGCCGGGACGGGCATCGTGCTCACGTCGAGCGGCGAGATCCTCACCAACAACCACGTCGTGGAGGGCGCGACCAGCATCAGCGTCACCGTCGTCTCCACCGGCGCGGTCTACACCGCCGCCGTGGTCGGCACCGACGCGACCGATGATGTCGCAGTCCTGCAGCTGACCGGTGCGTCCGGCCTCCAGACCGCGCACCTCGACACCGCAGGCGACACGGCGGTCGGCGAGGCGGTGACGGGTGTCGGCAACGCGGGCGGAACCGGTGGCGCGCCCTCCGCGTCGCCGGGGACGGTGACGGCGCTCGAGCAGACGATCACCACGCAGGCCGAGCAGACGGCGGCTTCCGAGACACTGCACGGCCTCATCCAGACGGATGCCGACATCCAGGCCGGCGACTCCGGTGGTCCCCTCTTCGACGCGGCCGACCAGGTCATCGGCATCGACACCGCCGCCGCCGAGGGCGGTGAGACGACCGCGGGCTACGCCATCCCGATCGAGGACGCTCTCGCGATCGCCGCCCAGATCGAGTCCGGCCAGGCGTCGGCGACCGTGACCATCGGGTATCCGGCGTTCCTCGGGATCGAAGTCGCCTCCGCGGCCGAGGAGTCCGCGGCGGGATACGGCTACGCGTACGGCTCGACCGGCACCGCGGGTGCGACCGTCTCCGGCGTCATCGACGGCGGCTCGGCGGCCGCCGCCGGACTGACCGCCGGCGACACGATCACCGCCCTCGGTGGCACGACGATCGGCTCCGCGCAGGACCTGACCGCCGCCCTCGGTGCGCTGAAGCCGGGTCAGACCGTCAGCGTCTCGTGGACGGATGCCGCAGGCGGCGCGCACACCGCCGACGTCACGCTGGCCCAGGGTCCCGTCGCCTGAAGTCAGACCGGCGCCAGCGCCTCGAACGGCCCGTCGGGAAGCGTCACCTCGATCGCATCCCCCGGCTTGACGACCCCGCCCGCGAGCACGACGGCCATGACCCCGGCCTTCCGGACGACCTCACCGGCGGCGTCCACGCCGACGACCTCCTTCAACAGCCCCGGCCGGAAGCGGTCGATCTGCACGCACGGATTCCGCAGTCCGGTCAGCTCGACGACCGCGTCGTCGCCCAGGCGCAGCCGGGTGCCGCGCGGCAGGTCGAGGATCGCGAGGCCCGAGGTCGTGACGTTCTCGCCCAGCTGCCCCGGCTCCACGGCGGCCGTCACCTCGTCGAACAGCTCCGAGTGGATGAGGTGGACCTGGCGCAGGTTCGGCTGCGTCGGATCCCTCCGCACCCGAGACAGGTGCTGCACCGTCTCGCCGAAGTGCGCATCCCCTTCCACCCCGAGCCCGGCGACGAGCGTGATAGCGTCCTCGGCGCTCTTCGAGAAGCGGTGCTCGGCCGCTCGATTGACACCGGTCACGCGTGCGCTCGTCATGGGTCCATTCTGGTCATAAGGCCTGCGGAGGTGGATGTGACGACGACGACGATCGAACGCGACTGCGTGATCGCGGGCGGCGGCCCGGCGGGGATGGTGCTGGGATACCTGCTGGCCCGCGCCGGCCTGCGCGTGACCGTGCTGGAGAAGCATGCCGACTTCTTCCGCGACTTCCGCGGCGACACCATCCATCCGGCCACCATCGGCCTTCTCGGCGAGCTGGGCCTCAGGGACCGCTTCTTGCGCCTGCCGGTCAACCGCATCCCGAGCCTGGACGCGGTCGTCGACGGCCACCGCATGACCCTGGTGGATTTCCGGACGCTGCCGAAGCCGAACGACTTCCTCGTTCTCGCGCCCCAGTGGGATTTCCTGAACTTCCTGGCCGATGAGGCGAAGGCGTTCTCGACCTTCGACCTGCGCATGAACACGGAGGCGACCGGCCTGATCGTCGAAGGCGGCGCGGTTCGCGGCCTGCGGGCGAGCGGAGCGGAGGGCGACCTCGAGTTCCGGGCCACGCTGACCGTCGCTGCGGACGGGCGCAGCTCGGTGCTGCGGGATGCCGCGGGCTTCGTGCCGGAGGAGTTCGGCTCGCCGATCGACGTGCTCTGGTTCGACCTGCCGAAACCGGCAGACCCGCCCCCGCCGACCCTGGCCTACCTCTCGTCCGAGGGCATGGTGCTGACCATCGACCGCGGCACGAACTACCAGTCGGGCATGGTGATCCGGAAGGGCGGCTACGCCGAGCTGCGCTCGGCGGAGCTCGCCGACCTGCGCGCGCGCATCGTCGGCGCGGCGCCGCTCCTGCGACCGGTCGTCGACACCCTCGCCGACTGGGACCAGATCAAGCTGCTGTCGGTTCAGATCAATCGGCTCCCGCGCTGGTGGCGTCCGGGCTTCATCGCGATCGGGGATGCGGCGCACGCCATGTCGCCGATGTTCGGCGTCGGTGTGAACTACGCCATCCAGGATGCCGTCGCCCTCGCCAACGCGATCGGCGGCGACCTGCGCTTCGGCTTCGCACCGTCCGACACGCTGGCCGCGGTGCAGAAGCGGCGCGAGAAGCCGGTCGCGACGATGCAACGAGTGCAGCGGATCGGCCAGAACGCGATCGCGAGGCAGCGGCGGGGGCACCGGATCGCTCCGCGCTGGGCGCTGCGGGTGCTGTCGCCGCTCATCCGGCCGCTCGCTGCGCGGTTCATCGGCCTGGGCCTCGGCCGCGAGCACGTCGACGCGGGGTCCTGGCGGCGAGAGGACCGCGCCCGCTAGGGTCTCCCCATGCGTGAGCCTCGGGATGCGGACCGACGTCGACGACCGTGCCTCGCGTGGCTGGTCGTCCTCGGCTCGCTGGCGGTCATCGCCGGCGTCGCGTGGATCCAGGCCGCGAAGACCGCGGCTGACCAGTACGCCCAACGCCCGCAGCCCATGCCGACCCTGCCGGTCCACGTCTATGCGCAGTACACGCAGCACGCGATCGTGCCGGACTACTCGGGCCTGTGGATGGGCTTCGCGGTGGTCGGTGTCGGGGTGCTGATCCTCGCGGCGGGCATCGTCGGCGCCATGAGAGACGGGCTCACCGAGCGGACGGCGTGATCAGCCCGTCCAGAAGGATCCCGATCATCCGCCCTGCACGCCCGTCGGAGTCGCCGGGGTGGTCGTCGGCGAGGCGGCTCAGCGCGTGGATGAGGTCTTCGGCTTTGACGTCCGGGCGGATGGAGCCGTCCGCGGCGCCCGCGTCGAGGATCTGCTGCACCTTCGGGGCGAGCACCCCGAGGAACTGCCCGGGCAGCGGCGCGTAGGCGGGGTCGCCGGAGTGCAGCGCGCTGGCGAAGCCCCGCTTGGTCGCCACGAAGCGTCCGAGGCTCTCGGCCCAACGGCGCAGCGCCTTCGCCGGCGGGTACTCGGCGCCGAGTCGTTCGGCCTCGGCGGCCGTCGCCTCCAGTTCGCGCCGGAACACCGCGATGATCAGGTCGGAGCGCTGCGGGTAGTTGCGGTAGATCGTGCCGACGCCCACACCGGCGCGGGCGCTGATCTCGCGCATGGGCGCGTCCACACCGAGCTCGGCGAACGCCGCCTTCGCGGCCTCCAGCACGGCCTCGGTGTTGCGCACCGCGTCGGCGCGCCTGCGCCTCGGCTCGGCGGCCTCCTCGGCGATGGACATGAAACTCCTCCGTGACAAACGGAACAACGTTCCGTATAGTTGCGGACGAGTGTTCCGCTTAGTCGAGCCTACCGCGTCCGAAGCGTGAGCACTGGATGGAGGACCACATGAAGTACCGCCCGCTCGGCCGCACCGGCATCCACGTCTCGCCTTTCGCACTCGGCGCGATGATGTTCAGCTCGTTCGGCAACAGCGATCAAAACGAGGTCGACCGGATGATGGGCCGCGCCCTCGACGCCGGCATCAACCTGGTCGACACCGCCGACGCCTACGGCGACTCCGAGGAGATGGTGGGCCGCGCCCTGAAGGGACGGCGCGACGACGTCGTCCTGGCGTCCAAGTTCGCGCGCCCGATCGGAGACGACCCGAACCACCGCGGCGGGTCGCGCCGCTGGATCATGACCGCGGTCGAGAACTCGCTGCGCCGCCTCCAGACCGACCACCTCGACCTCTACCAGATGCACCGCCCGGACCCGCAGACGGACATCGAGGAGACCCTGTCGGCCCTGACCGACCTGGTGCGCAGCGGCAAGGTCCGCGCGATCGGGTCGTCCGACATGCCCGCCTCCGAGATCGTCGAGGCGCAGTGGGTGGCCGAGCGTCGCGGCCTCGAGCGGTTCCGCGTCGAGCAGCCGCACTACTCGCTCCTCGACCGCGGCATCGAGCGGGAGGTGCTGCCGATGGCGCAGAAGTACGGCATGGGCACCGTGATCTGGAGCCCGCTGGCCAGCGGAATGCTGACCGGACGCGTCCGCCGCGGGCAGGAGAGCGACCTCCGCCGCACGCAGCTGTTCGCCGCCCTGCGCGACGAGCGCCGCATCGACGCCGTGGAACGGTTCATCCCGCTCGCCGAGGAGGCCGGCATCCCGCTCACGCACCTCGCGCTCGCCTTCGTGATCGCGCACCCCGGTGTGACCGCCGCACTGATCGGCCCCCGCACCCCGGAGCAGTTGGACGACCTCCTCGCCGCTGCCGACGTCGAGCTCACCGACGATCTCCTCGACCGCATCGACGAGATCGTCCCGCCCGGAACCGGCGTCGGCCGGATGGACCAGGAGTACAACACGCCCCCGATCGTGGATACCGCGCTGCGCCGCCGAGCCGTTCCGGAGCGATCGGCGGCGTGACGGCGTCGGCGGTGGCCGAGAGGATGGGGGTGTGAACCGCACCGACCGCCTGTACGCCCTCGTCGAGGAGCTGCGCGGCGTCGCGCCCCGCATGCGCAGCGCGCGCTGGCTCGCGGAGCGGTTCGCCGTGTCCATCCGCACCATCGAGCGCGACCTCGCGGCGCTCCAGGAGGCTGGGGTGCCGATCTGGGCGGAGAGCGGCCGCGCCGGCGGGTACACGCTCGACGCCTCGGCGACGCTGCCTCCGGCCAGCTTCACCGCCGACGAGGCACTGGCGCTCCTCGTCGGCTTGGGGCGGCTTCGGGGTGGCCCGCTCGGGTCGGCCGCGACGACGGCCATGCGGAAGCTCCTGGCCGTGATGCCCGACGAGGAGGCGCGGCGGGCGACCGTCGCCGCCTCCCGCATCCACCTGCTCGAACCCGAGGAGGAGCGACCGCCCGTCGTCCCGGAGCTGGCCGCGTCGCTGCGCTCTGACCGCGTCATCCGTCTCGCCTACCGCGACCGCGCCGGTGAGGCGAGCACCCGCGACGTCGAACCGCTCGGCTCGATCGTGAAGGGCGACACCTGGTACCTCATCGGATGGTGCCGGTTGCGGGATGGGGTGCGCGCTTTCCGCGGCGACCGCATCGTCTCGATCGAGCTGACCGACGAGCGGCCGCCGCGGCGCACGCTCAGCCGCGAGGACCTGGACATCCCGTTCGGCACGCTGCGCCCGGTCGTCGACGAGCTGCGCTGACGATCTGCGGAAACACCGACAGGACGGTGTCGCCGCACTCGTGCAGGCTGCAGACGTCGCCGAGTGCCGGCGCACCGTCAGTCAGGAGATCGTCATGTCGTTCGCATCCATCCGCATCGTCACCGAGGACGTCGACCGCCTAGCCGCGTTCTACGAGCGGGTGCTCGGTCGACCCGCCGAGCGGCCTGCGCCCGTCTTCGCCCAGTTCGCGGGGGAGGGCGCCACGCTCGCCATCGCCAGCACCGCCACCGTGGCGATGCTCGGCGACGCCGTGCGACCCTCGGCGAACCGGTCCGTCATCGTCGAGTTCGAGGTCGGCGATGTCGACGCCGAGTTCGAGCGGTTGGGTGTGGAGGATGCGGACGTCGTTCTGCCGCCGACCACGATGCCGTGGGGCAACCGCTCTGCGCTGGTGCGCGACCCGGACGGCAACGTCGTGAACCTGTTCGCGCGTCCCGCGCCCCTCACACCCGGCTTGTGACCGAGTCTCCCGCCAGCCGTTGCGACAGCCACACCGGGATGATCGCGAGGATCGTCAGCACGGCCGCGACCACGTTCACCACGGGAGCCTGGTTGGGGCGGAAGAGGTTCTGGAAGATCCAGATCGGGAGCGTCTGGACCGCCGGTCCGGCGGTGAACGTCGTCACCACGATCTCGTCGAAGCTCAGCGCGAAGGCGAGCAGCACACCGGCCGCGAGGGCGCCGCGGACCTGCGGCAGCGTCACCCAGAGGAACGTCTGCCAGCCGCGCGCGCCGAGGTCCGCGGACGCCTCCTCGAGCGAGCTCCCCATGCGTCGCAGCCGCGCCTGCACGTTGTTGTAGACGATCACGATGCAGAAGGTGGCGTGGCCGATGATGACCGTGGCGATCCCGAGAGTCACGCCGAGCGGCCCGAGGACCGTGGTGAACGTGGATGCGAGCGCGATGCCCGTCACGATGCCCGGCAGGGTGATGGGCAGGACGACCAGGAAGTTGATGCTCTGCCGCCCGAAGAACCGGAAGCGCTGCACCGCGAACGCGGCCATCGTCCCGAGCACCAGGGCGATGCCCGCCGCGCACAGACCGCAGAGCACCGAGGTGGCCAGCGCATCCGCCGCGCCACGGGAGTGGAACGCGTCCTCCCACCACTGCAACGTGAATCCGGGTGGCGGGAAAGAGAACGTCCGGGAGCTGTTGAACGAGTTGAGCACGATGAGCAGCAGCGGCACGTACAAGATGACGAGGCCGAGCAGCATGCAGATCCCCGTGATGACCCGGGCCGGCGTCGACAAGAGCTTCACACGTTCTCCAATGCGCCGGTGCGGCGGACCGCGAGCAGATACAGGACGACCGCGACGAGCGGGATGACGGACAGTGCCGCCGCCAGCGGCTGGTTGTTCGCCGTGACGAGCTGCCCGTAGATGAGGTTGGCGAGCAGCTGCGTCTTGCCGCCGACGATCCCCACTGCGATGTAGTCGCCGAAGCTCAGCGCGAAGGTGAAGATCGAGCCGGCCACGATCGCGGGGAACACCAGCGGGAACGCGATCGTCCGGATCGTCCGCCAGGTGGACGCGCCCAGGTCGTAGCTCGCCTCGAACAGCGAGTCCGGCACCCGGTCGAAACCAGCGTAAACGGGGATGATCATGTACGGCAGCCAGAGGTAGGCCAACGTCATGATCGTCGCCGGCAGCCCGAAGCCCGGGGTGTACCCGCCGGTCGCCACCGCGATCGGGCCGCCGGGCTCCACGAGGATGCGCCAGGCGTACGCCTTCACCAGGTAGCTCGCCCACAGCGGCGTGGTCACCGCCACCAGGTAGAGCGCCCGCCGGCTCGGCTTGGCCACCTTCGCGATATACAGCGCGATCGGGAAGGCGACCACGGCGTCGATGAGCGTCACGCCCAGCGACACGAGCAGGGTCCGCAGCGCGACGGTGCCGTAGAGCGGATCCGTGAACAGCGTCGCGTAGTTCTCCAGTGTGAACGTCGGGACTACGGCGCCCGTGAAGCCGTCGACCGTCCAGAAGGAGGAGACCAGCAGGACGGCGATCGACCCCAGGTAGATGACGACGAGCCAGAGGAGGGGCGGCCCGAGCACGAGGCCCAGGCGAGCCCTCATCCCTTGATCTCCTGCCACTTGTTGACCCACTCGCTGTAGGCGGTGCAGTTCGTCCCGCTGCCGTCGACGCACTTCTTCTGCGGCGTCGTCCAGTAGTGGATCTTGGACGCGTAGTCGGCGTCGGTCGCGTGGTAGGTGGTGCAGAAGTTCGGGTCGGTGGTCTCCTGGCAGGCCTTGGTCTGGGCGGGAGCCTCACCGAACCACTCGGCGACCTGCGCGTTCGTCTTCGGGGACGTGATCCAGTTCATCCACTGGTACATGCAGTTCGGGTGCTTCGCCTTCGACGAGATCATCCAGGTGTCCGACCACCCGGTCGAGCCCTCCTTGGGGACGGTCGTGCCGACCTGCACCTTGCCGTCGCTCTGGATGAGGTTGGCGATGACCTGCCACGACGTCCCGACCTCGCTGCTGCCCGACTCGAACGACTGCACCGACTTGGTGTAGTCGGACCAGTACTCACCGATGTTGGCCTTCTGCTTCTTCAGCAGGTCGACCGCGGCATCCAGCTGCTTCTCGGTGAGCGAGTACGGGTCCTTGATTTCGAGCGACTTATCATGCGCCATCAGGTAGAGGGCAGCGTCGGCGATGTAGATCGGGGAGTCGTACGCGGTGACCTTGCCGGCGTACTTCGATGCGTCGTCGAACACGGCCGACCACGAGTCCGGGGCGGGCGTGACGGTGGCCTTGTTGTACATCAGCACGTTCGCGCCCCAGCCGTGGGGGATGCCGTACATCTGCCCGTCGACCGAGTTCCAGGCCTTCTTCTTGAGGAAGTCGGAGATCGTCGCGTAGTTCGGCACCAGCTTCGTGTTCACCGGGGCGACCTGACCGCCGTAGACGAGGCGGAGGGTGGCGTCACCCGACGCCGAGACGCCGTCGTACCCGCCGGTGCGCATCAGCTGCACCATCTCGTCGGACGTGCCTGCGACCTTCGCGTTGACCTGGCAGCCCGTCTGCTTCTCGAACGGCGTGACCCAGTCGACGCTCGGGTCGTTGCTGCCGTCCTCGGCGTAACCCGCCCAGACGATGATGTTCAGCTGTCCCTCGTTGGCGCCGAGCTTCTTCGCCATCGGGACGTTCGGCACGGACGCGGAACCGCCTCCACTCGAGCCGCCGCTGGAGCACGCGGCCAGCACCAAAAGGGCCGCAGACGCGGCCGCGAGTGCGGCGGCCGGGCGCATGACGCGCTTCGTTGAACGGATCATGATTCTTGCCTCTCTTCTTCACCTCTGCTGCGAGGTACGTCTGCGGTGTCCGGGGCGGCGCCCGCCAGCTCCCGGAGGTCGTCGTCGTTCCACGAGACGTGCACGCGGGTGCCGCGGTCGAGCTCGCCGCGGTGCGTGCGGTCGTTGTGCTCCAGCACGGAGATCCGCGGTCCGGCATCCAGGTCGACGACGCGGCGGATGCTGTTGCCCGCGTAGACGGACTCGACGAGCGTCCCGGTGGCCGTGGGCGAGCCGGTGGAGTCGGGCACGGTGCTCAGCGTCAGCTTCTCCGGCCGGATGGAGAACTCCCCGTCCCGGCGCAGCACCGACTGGGCGTGCTCGCGGTCGAACAGGTTCGAGGTGCCGACGAAGTCCGCGACGAAGCGGGAGACCGGGTGCTCGTAGAGCTCGCGCGGCGTCCCCAGCTGCTCGATCCGCCCGTTGTTGAACACGGCGATGCGGTCGGACAGCGTCAGCGCCTCATCCTGGTCGTGCGTGACGAAGACGAACGCGATGCCCAGCTCGTGCTGCAGCTGCTTGAGCTCGACCTGCATCTGCTGCCGCAGCTTGAGGTCGAGGGCGCCGAGCGGCTCGTCGAGCAGCAGCGCCTTGGGCTGCACCACCGTCGCCCGCGCGAGGGCCACCCGCTGCCGCTGGCCGCCCGACAGCTGCGAGGGCTTGCGAGTGGCGAAGCCCTCGAGGCGGACGGAGGCGAGCGCATCCATCGCCCGCCGGCGCCGCTCGGCCCGGGCGACCCCGCGCACGCGCAGCCCGTAGGCGACGTTGTCGAGGACGTTCATGTGCGGGAACAGCGCGTAGTCCTGGAACACGGTGTTCACCGGGCGGGAGGCGGCGGGCTTGTCCGTCACATCCTGCCCGAACAGCTCGATCGTGCCCGAGGTCGGCTGCTCGAATCCGGCGATGCAGCGGAGCACCGTCGTCTTGCCGGACCCGGACGGGCCCAGCATGGAGAAGAACTCGCCCGCGGCGATCTCCAGGTCCAGGTGGTCCACGGCCGAGACCGAGCCGAAGAGCTTGGTCAGCTGTGTCAACCGGATAGCGGGCAGTTCGGGCACTCGGGGCTCCTTCGTCGGTGAGCAAATCGTAGACGATCCGCCGCACGACGAAAAGCTTTGTATTCAGGCGTGCCGACCAAGGATTCCGAAGGTTTTTGAAAGCACCGGAACCGATTCCGCGCCGTGAGGCACCCCCGCCGCTACACGCAGCTGGGCTGATACGCCGGGTTCGCCGGACCGTTCGGCGCGCTCAGGGCCTGCAGAACCAGCTGCTGCACCACCGGATCGTTGGGCGTCTGGTCGTGCTCGATCGGGTCGGCGGGACACTTGTCCTGGATGACGAGGTTCGTCACCTGCGATGCCGAACCGGCCAGCGCCTGGCTCTGGTAGGGCGTGACGACCTCGTCGTGCGTGGTCGAGATGACGGTGTAGCTCGGACCTTTCACCGTGTCGCCGATGGAGTTCAGCTTCTGCAGGAACGCGGAGCCGGCCGTCTGGTCGGCGCACGCCGGGCACGCGTTCGGGTCGGCGCTCGTCAGCGCGGGGAGGCCATCCGGGCCCGGGACGATGACGCCTCGGGTGCCGTGGTTGGAGGGCGCGATGCCGATCAGCTGGTGCACCTTCTTGGCGCCGCCGAGGAAGCCCAGGTAGTAGCGCGGCATCATCCCGCCCTGGCTGTGCCCGACGATGTCGACCTGCGAGGCCTTCGTGGAGGCGAGCACCGCGTCCACGAACGGTGCGAGCTGCTGAGCGGACTGCGCGATCGGACCGGAGGCCGCCACGCCGTTGTACTCGCCGTAGTCCAGCGCGTACACGCAGTAGCCGGCCTGCTTGAGCTTCGGCGACATGGTGGCCCAGTTCTTGGCCATGCTCTCGAACGTGCCGGGCACCAGGATCACCGGGTACGGGTGCGCCGCGGACGGCACGCACGACCAGTCGTTCGCGCCGGGAGGCGACACGGACACGGTGTCCGCCTGTGCCGGGACGGCGAGCGCGAACGCCCCGAGGGTCGCCGTAGCGGCGGTGACGATCAGCTTCTTCAGTATCGACATCGGTACCTCTTCCATCGCAGCTCGCTTGGGGGACGCGAGCTCGGCGGAGGACGGTAGACGCGCGGCTCCGAGGGATCAAGCGGTTCTGAGACGGTTGGGAGAGGGTGCGCAGGAGGCCCTCAGGCAACCGTCCGCACCGCCCGCGCGCGCAGCACCATCGCCGACGCGATCGCCAGCACCACGATGCCGATGGACTCGACGATCACCGTCTCGGGGACGAGCGTGAACGACCACGACTCGGTGATGCCGAAGAGCCCGACCGTGAGAGCGAGCAGCAGGGCGGCGAGGCTCGCGATCAGAAACAGCAACCCGAGCACAGTGACCGCTTGCAGGAGCCGGCCGCGCGTGACGAGCATCCCGATGGCGAGCACGATGCCCGCGATCGCGTTGAGGATGAAGAACACCCCGAGGATCCCGCCGACTCCGTCGAAGACCAGGAACAGGTGGATCCCGCCCGCTGCCGCGAGGAGGATCGCGCTCAGGATGCGCATGACCCAGGGGAGGCTCAGGGTGCCCTGACGGCTGTCGCTCATTTCTCTACCCGCTTCCACTTCGCGCCTCCACCCGGCGAAGGCGTCATGGGGAACACGAGGCGGCAGCGGGAAAGGTTCACCGGCCGCTAGCATCGGCTCATGCCCGCCGCCGCCTGGGATCCCGGGACCCTCCGCCAGGCCGCCGGCGGACTCGTCGCGCTGACCGTCGCCACGTTCCTCGCGGTCACCACTGAGATGCTCCCCGTCGGTGTGCTCCCGGCGATCGGGCGCGACATCGGGGTCAGCGACTCGGTGACCGGACTGCTGGTGACGGTGTACGCGTTCATGGTGGCAGTGCTCGCGGTGCCGCTGACCCTGTCCACCGCCCGGGTGTCGCGCAAGGGACTGCTGACCTCCACGATCGTGGGCTACACGATCAGCAACGCGCTCGTCGCCGTGGCGCCGAACTTCGGAGTGCTGGCCGCCGGGCGCGCCTTCGGCGGTGTCGCCCATGCCCTGTTCTTCTCGGTCAGCATCGGCTACGCCTCGCGGCTGGTCCGGTCGGCGTTCACCGGACGGGCGCTCGCCATCGTTACCGCGGGTGCGGCGGCGGGATTCGTGCTCGGTGTGCCGCTCTCGACGTCACTCGGGAACGCGGTCGGCTGGCGGGCCGCCTTCGGGGTGCTGGCGGGAGTGTGCGCGCTTACGGTGGTGTTCGTGCTGGTCCTGCTGCCGGCGGTCCCCGGCGGCGGGACGGAGCACACCGGCGCGGGGGCCGGAGCGCGTCGCGTGCGGCTCGGGATCGTGTCCACCGCCAACGCCGTCGTCTACCTAGGGCAGTTCACGGTCTACACGTTCGTGTCGGTGCTGCTCCTCGGGGCAGGGCTGCCGGAGGCGGGGATCGGCCCGGTTCTGTTGGGGCTCGGCGCGGTCGGACTGCTCGGGACCTGGTTCGCGGGGTCCATGCTCGATCGGCGGCCGCGGTTCGTGGTGCTGGTGCTGCTGAGCGTCCTGGCCCTGGCGTTGGTCGCGGTGGGCCTCGTCTTCCCCGCGCTCGCCGGGACGCTCGCGGCGGCTGCGTTCTGGGGTGCCGCGTTCGGCGGGGTGGCGTCCGTGTTCCAGACCGCCGCCATCCGCACCCGCGGCGCGACCCCGGAGGTTGTCGGCGCGCTCGTGAACTCGACGGCGAACATAGGGATCGGCGGAGGCGCGGCGATCGGCGCCGCGGTGCTCGCCGGGCCCGGCGCCGGGTGGCTGCCGTACGCGGGTGCGGCGCTCGTGCTCGTCGGCCTGGTGATCGTCCTGGTGGCCCGGCGGTCGTTCCCGTCCGAGCCCTGAGCGCCGGCGTCACCCGTCGAAGGCGTCCAGGAAGCGGTTTCGGAACGCATCCATCCGCCAGACGGGCGCCGAGGGCGACGGCAGCATCCCCGGCTCCCACTTCCAGGAGGCGATCCGGTCCAGCACCGCAGGGTCCCTCGCGATGACGCTGACGGGCACCTCGTGGTTCGCGCGCTCGCCGCTGACGACGGTGGCGGGCTGGTGGTCGCCGAGCACGACGAGCACCAGGTTCGGGTCGCGGGTCTCGGTGAGGAACGAGAACAGCGAGCCGAGGGAGTACTGCACCGACTGGCCGTAGAGCTGCTGCACGTGCGCCGGGTCCTGCCAGACGATGCTGGGGCTCAGACCTTCTCCCGGCTGCTCGTCGTAGACCGAGCCGTCGCCGATCGCATTCCACGGGAGGAGCTTCGGGAGCGGGGTCCAGGGTGTGTGCGACGAGACGAGGTCGATCTCCGCCATGACCGGTGCATGCGGCTTCTCGAGCACGGTCCGGTCGAAGTGGGCCAGCGTGTACTGGTCGGGGACGCGGGCGTAGCTGAACTTCGGTCCGTGATAGCCGACGTTTTTCGCGTTGAGCTGGGCCCCGAACCGGTAGAAGTCCGAGCCGACGGGCCACGGCTTGGTGTCGGACGGGACGTCGCTGACGGTGTCCCAGCCCGCCTTCCGGAACGCGGTGGCCAGGGTGAAGCGGTCGCCGGAGGTGATCTGGTCGTACTTCTGCTGGCTGTCGATCCACAGGCCGGTCTGGAGCGCGGAGTGCGCGAGCCAGCTGACGCCGCCGAAGGTGGGGGAGTCGAGGAACGCGCTGCGTTCGCTGTAGCCGTGAGCAGCGAGCTGCGCGTTCCCCTGTCGCAGGACGGCGTCCACACCGGGGGAGAACGAGCTGCCCTGGACCGCGACCTGGCCGTAGCTCTCGACGAAGGCGACGATGACGTCCTTGCCGCGGAGCCCGGTGAGGAGCTGCGAGGCGGGGAGACCCGCGTACGGATCGGTGGCGGCTTCCCGCGCGAAGACCGCCTGGTCGCGGCCGGCCGCCTCCACCTGGGCGACGCGCGCGGCTGCGGTCGGGAGCGGGTCGGCCGCGGCGACGGGCTCGCCCGGCACGAGCTGGGCTCCGACCAGGGCGACGACGAGCCATCCCGCCGTCACGGCCGCCGCGCCGAGGGCGGTGGCGCGGAGGTGGCGGCGGAGCAGCCGCGCGAGCCGGAGCAGGGAGGCGGTGACGGCGACGACCGCGGCGACGGCGAGCAGAGCGACGAGCAGGAGCAGGAGCAGCGCGCCGACGGCGCCGGCCGAGTCCTGCACCACGCCGTAGCCGTCGACGAGCTCGGTCCAGCCCGACACGGGGTCGAAGGGACGCCCGACCGTCGCGGTGAAGACACGGTCCAGTGCGGCGCTGACGGTCGCCGCGACCAGCACGAGGGCGACGACCGCGGCGATGACGCGGCGCAGCCAGCGCCACGGGACGAACGCCAGCACGGTCAGGGCGAGCACGGTGACGAGCGGGATGCGGACCAATGCCAGCGCGGACCCGGACGCGATCACGCCGGGCGCCGTCGCTGCGGCGAACAGCACGACGACGGCCGCCGTGGTCGCGAGCGCGGAACGGACCGGACGGACGCGGGCGGCGGTCACGAGCGCACCACCCGGCCGTATTCGAGGGGACGCAGCTCGACCTCCTCGAACCGCGCCGACAGGGCGTACCGCAGCAGCACCACATCCCCGATCGGATGGGCGTCCACCAGCCGCGCGCGGTTGTCGGCCGTCCACGGGAAGTCGGCGTCTCCGACGAACCGCGGCGCCCGGCGGTCGCCGACGAACAGCGGCGCGACGGCGAGATGGAGTTCGTCGACGAGGTCGTCCGCCAGAAACTGCGTCAAGGTCTTCCCGCCGCCCTCGACCATCAGTCTGCCGGCACCGCGTGCGCCGAGGTCTGCGAGCAGGTCGCGCATCCGGACAGTCCCGCCGAGCGGTACGACCTCGGCCGCTCCCCCCAGGCGCCGGCGGATGCGCGGCGCCTCGTCACGCGGGCAGTAGACGAGCTTCGCGGTGTCCCCCTCGGTGAAGAACGCGGCGTGCGGGTCGAGGTCGCCGCTCGCGGTGACCGTCGCCTTCCAGGGCGAGTCTCCGAGGCCCGCCTCCGCGCGCCTGCGCTGCCGGTCGCGGTCGCGCACCAGCAGACGCGGGTTGTCCAGCCGAACGGTGTGCGCCCCGACCAGGATGACGTCGCTGCGGGAGCGGACCTCATCCACCCGGTCGAAGTCCGCCGGGTTCGAGAGCGCCAGCCGGGGCGGCCCGGCGGTGTCGAGGTAGCCGTCCAGCGAAACCGCGCAGCTGAGGGTGACGTAGGGGGTGTCGATCATGGTTCCTCCCGGAGCCGAGGGACGCGACGAAGCGGGTGAGAAGGGATGCGACCGCGGGTGCGAGCCGGAAGACGACCACCCCGGGCAGCACCGAGATGACGGCCAGCACACCGAAGACGGTGGCTGCCGACACGCCGGTGGCGGCACCGGCGCCGGCGACGGCGAAGGCCCAACCGGCGACGCCCTCGCGCGGCCCCCAGCCGCCGACCGAGAGCGGGATGGATGCGGCGAGCAGCACCACGAGCGCGAGGACGAGCATCCGTGCAGGCTGGACGTGCGCGCCGACGGCGACAGCAGCGACGGCGAACGTGGTGACGTGGCAGGCGACGACCACGAGGGAGGCCGCCACGACCTGGATCGCGGCGGCGGGCGAGCCCAGCCCGGCCCGCAGCTCCGCGGCCTCGCGACGCAGCACGCCCCGCGCCCGGGCGCTGGCCAGAGCGGTGACGGCGATCGCCACCACGGCAGCGGCCAGGCCGATCCCGATCACCGGGAGCAGCCACCTGGCGAACTGCGGTCCGACCAGCACCAGCACCACGACCTTGACCGCGAGCTGGACCGCCTGGCCGGCGGTGCGCTCCACCGCCACGGCGCGGGCCGCGGCGCCCAGGCGGTCGGTGCTGCGGCCGTGGTCCACGGCGCGCTCAACGTCCCCGACGATCCCACCCGGAACGACGCTGTTCACGAACTGGGACCGGTAGTACATCCCGACCGCGGTGCCCCACCGCAGGTCGGCGCCGAGCCGGACGGCGATCAGACGCCACCGCCACGCGGCTGCTGCCGTCGCCACCGCGCACAGGACGATCGCCACGATGACCGTCGTCAGGTCGACGCTACGGAGGCCGTGCAGGAAGGGGGCGCCGCCGAAGCGCAGGACGACCGCGACCAACACCGCGCCGCCCAGGACGAGGCGGACGATGACGCCGACCCGACGGGAGTGCAGCATCCGGCCCAGCATCGGACGCGGTCGGACGGCGGTCATCGCGGCCATGCCAGCACATCCCGGTGGTAGACGACGGCCGAGAGCCCCCCGCGACCGGCTTGGGACGTGCGCAGCTCGCGGTAGCCCGCGATCCGGGTCGCCAGTTCCGGCGACTGCTCCTCCGCCGCGCCCAGCCAGCCGTCGAACCACTCGCTCAGCAGCCGCGGTTCGTCGTCCGAGAGGCGCCAGGTGGTCAGGGCCGTGCGGACGTTCCATCCGGCGAGCCGGAACAGTCCGTGGACGATCGGTGCGCCGTATCGGCCGAGGAGGCCACGGCCCTGCACCGATCGCCGCTGGTGTGCGTTGAACGCCTCGGCGACGCGACGGTCCCGCACGTCCCACGGGCGCAGGTCGACGTCTCCGGTGACGCTCAGCGAGAACAGGGCGGCCGCACCCGCGGCGACGCAGGCGTCCACGATCGCGTGCGCCTCGTCCGCCGTCACAACATCCAGGAGCGCGGAGGCGGTGACCAGCGACGCGCCCGTCAGCGCCTCCGCATCGAGCCGGTCGAGCTCGTCGACGCGGGTGCGGATGGCGACCGGTGCGCCGTGCAGGTCGCGTGGACGCGGGCCCTCGAACGCCTGCGCCGTCAGGCTCGCGTTCCAATCGTGGAGCACCCAGGTCTGGGGACCCGGCAGCAGCGGCGCCAGCCAGCGCATCATCGACCCGGTCCCGCTTCCGAGGTCATGCACGGTGAGCGGGCCGGCGGGCAGGATGTCCGGCAGGGCGCGCGCGAGGTCCAGCGAGCGGGCGCGGGCATCCTCCGCCTCGCGCAGGGCGAGCCAGTCGGGGCTGACCTGGATGACGTCGCTCACGAGGCCGCCGCCCTGGTCACTCCGGCCGGGTGGGAGTCCGTGCTCTCGATGCGTCGCAGCGCCGCCGTGACCGCATCCACCGCAGCCGTCCAGGTGCGGCGCGCTCCCCGGGCGCGGAGGGCTTCGTCGTGCAGAGCGCGGCGGAGTTCGGCGCTCACCCACCACCGCTGCAGCACCACCCGGATCGCCCAGGGGTCGTCCGGCGGCACGATCATCGCCGCATCGTTCACGCCGATCGCCTCGGGCAGGCCGCCCACCTCCGTGACCAGCACCGGGATGCCGTGCGCGAGCGCGTCCGCGACCGCCATCCCGTAGCTCTCGAGACGCGAGGGCTGGATCACCAGGTCGGCGCGCGCGTATGCCTCCGCGAGGGCGTCGCCGCTGAGCACCCCGGCGAGGACGACCCGGTCGGCGAGGCCGGCCGCTTCGATGCGCGCCCGCAGAGCGGCCACGAACCCGGGATCCGTCGTGAGCGAACCGGCGACGGTGCAGGTCCATCCGGGCCGGTCGGCGAACCCGCTCAGGGCCTCGACCAGCAGGTCCTGACCTTTGTGCGGGGCGATCGCGCCGACGCAGAGCAGCCGGCCTCCCGACGGCGACGGGGAACTCGGCGCGCTCTCGTCGGTGCCCGGATGCGCGACCGCGATCGCGTGCGGTTCCGCCGCATCCTGCGCGATCAGTTCGGCGCGGGTCCACCCGCTCGTCGCGATGACCTGGGGGGCGGCGCGGTAATCGGCGCGTTCGGCGTCGCCGAACTCGCCGTCGATCATGTGGGTGAGGATCGTGCAGCGCAGGCGCCGGGCCTCGGCAGCGACGGCGCCTGTCTCGCGGGCGACGAGGAGGCCGTCGACCACCACCAGCGCATCGCCGGGGACGCCGGCGAGCGTCCGCCGGAGCGCGCCGACGCGCTCCGCCACCGGCAGCATCCGCACGTTCCACCCGGACGCCTCCAGCCCGTCGCGCAGGCGACGGTCGTAGACGTTCCCTCCGCTGACCCGCTCCGGGTCGTCGACGGTGTCGGGGACGGCGAAGAACACGGTGCTCACAGCGACCTCGAATAGCTCGCCCACGCGATGTGCGATTCGTGCAGGGTGACGGTGATCGAGGTGAGCGCGCCTCCGAGGTCGCCTGCGCGTTCGGCCAGCCGGTCGGCGATGGTGCGGCAGAGCACCTCGGTGGTCGTGTTGACGCCCGCGAAGTCCGGATCCTCGTCGAGGTTTCGGTAGGTGAGCGCTCCGGTGATGTCCGCCAGCGCGCTGGAGGCGCGGCCGATGTCGACGACGACCCCGTCCGCATCCAGCTCGTCGGCGCCGAACGAGGCGTCGACGACGAACGTGGCGCCGTGCAGCCGTTGCGCGGGGCCGAAGACCTCGCCGCGGAAGCTGTGGGCGACCATCAAGTGGTCGCGGACGGTCACGGTGTACGGCATCAGGCGTCGCTCCAATCGATCGTGTGGCAGAGCTCCCCGCTGGGTCCCTCCGCGAGCCGCGCCATCACCCCCGGCAGCTCCCGCCAGGACGACGAGCCGGTGAGGAGGGCGTCGAACGCCGGATCGCGCAACAGCTCGAGCGCCAGCGCGAGCCGGTCGCGGGTGGTGCGGGACCCCCGGCGGCGCTGAGCGACGGCGCCCACCTGGCTCGACCGGATGCTGAGGCGTCGGGAGTGGAAATCGGCGCCCAGGGTCAGCGTCGCGGGCCGGTCGCCGAACCATCCCGCCTCGATCACTTCGCCCTCGGTCACGACCGTTTCGAGCGCGAGCTGCAGCCCGGCGTCCGACGCGCTCGCGTCGATCACCAGGTCACGTCCGGGCGGGGCGTCGCCCGGCGTGGCGAACGGGACCCCGAGCCGGGCGGCCACGGCGGCCTTGGCCGGATCGACATCCACGAGCACCACCTCCGCGCCGGGGATGCCCGAGGCGAGACGTGCGATGCAGCATCCGATCATCCCGGCCCCCACGACCGTGATCCGGTCTCCGACCAGCGGGGCTGCATCCCACAGCACGTTGACGGCCGTCTCGACGGCGCCCGCGAGAACGGCGCGGCGGGCGGGGACGTCCTCCGGGACGGGGACGACGTCGTCGGCGCCGACGACGAACGCCGACTGGTGCGGGTAGAGCGTGAAGACGACACGGCCGACCAGGGCGGACGGCCCCTGCTCGACGACGCCGACGTTGAGGTAGCCGTACTTCACGGGTCCGGGGAACGCGCCCTCCTGGAACGGCGCGCGCATCCTCTCGTACTCGCTCGGGGGTACGCGACCGTCGAACACCGTCGTCTCGGTTCCGCGGCTGATGCCGGTGTGCAGGGTGCGGACGAGCACCTCGCCGTCTTCCGGGGCCGCGAGCGGGACCGGGCGGAGCGCGCCGGCACCCGGCCGCTCGACCCAGAACGCCGTCGCCTCGCGCATCCGCGGACCTCCCATGAACCTTCGGTGCACCTGTCGCGTGTTAAACGCGAGAAGGTGCTCTCCTGGAACACGAGGTGGATGTGAGAACGGTTCAACGCGAAGCGATCGGATGGGCCGCGCTGTGGGGAATCCTGGTCCTGCCCCTCGCCGCCCTCGCCGCCGGCGGGGTGTCATCGGTTCCCATGACGGCCTGGCTGACGGCCGTCGCCTACCTCGTCGTCACCACCCTGTTGCTGATGCGCGGCCTTCGGCGCCACGGCGCGGTGCACTTCGGCCCCGCCAACGCGGTCACCTCGCTGCGCTCGACGATCGTCGGCCTGATCGCGGGCCTGGTCGTCGCCTCCTTCGTCGCCCCTGTCCCCGTGTCCCTTCTCGTCGGTCTCACCGTGCCCGCCCTCGCCCTCGACGCGGTGGACGGATGGGTCGCTCGCCGCACGCGCTCCACCAGCGAACTCGGGGCGCGGTTCGACATGGAGGTGGACGCGTTCCTGCTGCTCGTGCTGAGCACCTACGTCGCCCGCGACCTGGGCCTCTGGGTGCTGACGATCGGCCTGCTGCGCTACGCCTTCGTCGCGGTGGGCTGGATGCTGCCGTGGTTCCGCGCGCGCCTGCCGTACCGCTACTGGCGCAAAGTGGTCACCGCGGTCGCGGGGATCGCCCTCGCCCTCGCGGTGGCCGGGGCGCCCGTGCCGGTCGCCGCGGTCGCCGTCGGGGTGGCGCTGGCGCTGCTGCTCGAGTCGTTCGGCCGCGACGTGGTGTGGCTGGTGCGCCGGCGCGCGGCGACGACGAGTGTGCTGAGGAGCGCCATGATGGAGACATCCCGCCGGCGCCCGCGGGGTTAGCATGGCGACCGCGCCGCTCTCGCGGCCGCTGGCCCACCCTGAGCATCGTGAGGACGCCGTGACCGATCAGACCCTCTCCCGCCCCGGCGCCACCCTCGCCTACGAGGTCGACGGAACCGGCCCCATCGTCGTGCAGGCGCACGGCCTCACCGCCGGCCGGGACGCCGACCTCTCCATCATCGACGTGCGCGGTCTTGCGTCCCGCGGGCACCGGCTCGTCCGCTACGACGCGGCCGGCCACGGCGGATCCCCGGGCTCGGACGACCCGGAGCGCTACCGCTGGCCGGTGCTGGCAGACGACCTGCTCGCCCTGCTCGACGCCGTCGGAGCGGACGGACCGGTGGATGCGGTCGGCGTCTCGATGGGGACGGGCACCATCCTGACCGCCGCCGTGCGGCATCCCGAGCGGTTCCGCCGGCTCGTGCTCGCGCTGCCGCCGACCGCGTGGGACACCCGCGCCGGCCAGGCCGCCATGTACCGGCAGATGGCCGACCTGATCGACGAGAAGGGCTGGGACGCGCTCACCGAGTGGATGGCGTCGTCCCCCGTCGCGCTGCCGCCGGTGCTGGAGGAGCGCGGCGTGGGCCTGCAGACCCAGCTGCGACCGGAGACCGCGGCGACCGTGCTGCGCGGCGCGGCCCTCTCGGACCTCCCGGAGCCGTCCGCCATCGCCACCCTGCGCATGCCGGTGCTGCTGCTGCCCTGGGCCGGCGACCCCGGGCACCCGCTCTCGACCGCCGAGCGCCTCCACGAACTGCTGCCGGACTCGGAGCTGGTGGTCGCCGAGCACGCGGCGGACGCCGACACGTGGCCGGAGAAGGTGGCGGCGTTCCTCGAGTGAGGCCGTGAACCACCCACCGGATCGGTATGGTTCAGGTGTGACGAGGATCCTCTTCGACCAGACCGTCGACACCGATTAAGGCCAGTTCTCGCTCGAGTGGGGCGACGACATGTGGGACGGAGACGCTGACCGGTTCTTCGCGGGCCAGTCCAACGGCTGGGTGGCAGCTGCGGTCCCCGATGTCCTGCATCTGGTGATGGGGGAGGGCTGGGGGGACGTGGCGCATCTGGCGCGATGACCT
>Ga0209455_1000433_pt1 | contig 32647 bp, 30 predicted proteins | sample AraplaCol_mCL_r2_FD_184275 | JGI IMG/M metagenome (GOLD analysis project Ga0209455, IMG submission 184275) | Arabidopsis root microbial communities from North Carolina, USA - plate scrape CL_Col_mCL_r2 (SPAdes) (version 2) | ecosystem: Host-associated > Plants > Roots > Endosphere | place: USA... | reverse complement strand
AGCATTCCCGACCTGCGGCGCATCGTGCTGGCTGTAGGCACGTCCGCGCTGGCGGTGCCGGTGACCCTGTTCATGGTCAGCCGTCTGGCCGACGTGCCGCGTTCGGTGTTGATCCTCGACCCGATCTTCCTTGTCCTGCTCATGGGGGGCAGCCGCTTCCTCTATCGCGCCTGGAAGGACGGAGCCTTGTTTTCGCCGAGCCAGATGAATGCGGAGCCGGTGATCATCATGGGCGCGGGAACCGCCGCCGCCGCCTTGCTGCGCGATCTTGCCCGCAATCCGAACTGGCGGCCGGTGGCCTTGCTGGACGATGACCCGCGCAAGCAAGGGTCGCGCCTTCTCAACGTGCCGGTCGTGGGCGGTTTCGCAGATATCGCCGCGCATGCGAAGCGCCTAGGAGTAGAGCATGCCATTGTGGCGATGTCGTCGGTTTCCGCCGGCGTGCGCCGCAAGGCCACCGAAATCGCCGTCGATGCCGGGCTCAAGGTCATGATCCTGCCGATGTCGAGCGATCTGCTGGACGGCAAGATCTCGGTGTCGCAGATGCGCCGTGTCGAGCTGGAAGACCTGCTAGGGCGCGACCCGGTGCAGCTCGACGATGCAGGACTGTCCAGTCTGTTTGCCGGGCAGACGGTATTGGTCAGCGGGGCCGGCGGTTCCATCGGTTCCGAATTGTGCCGGCAAATCGCTCGTTATGCGCCGGCGCGCATCGTCTTTCTGGAACTGTCCGAGTTTGCGCTGTACCGAATTGAGCAAGAGTTCTCCAAGATCTTCCCGAACCTCGCGGCGACGTATCTCGTGGGCGACGTCAAGGATACGGCCTTGCTGGAGCGTGCATTTTCCGAGCATAAGCCCGCCATCGTGTTCCATGCCGCGGCATATAAGCACGTTCCCTTGATGGAAAACGCCAACGCCTGGCAGGCGGTGCGCAACAACGTGCTGGGCACGCTGTGCCTGGCGCGTGCAGCTGCGCAACACGGCGTGCAAGAGTTCGTGCTGATCTCGACCGACAAGGCCGTCAATCCGACCAATGTGATGGGCGCCACCAAGCGCCTGGCCGAACTCGTCTGCCAGGCCATGCAATCGATCGCACCGGCCACGCGGTTTGTCATGGTGCGTTTCGGCAATGTGCTGGGCAGCAGCGGCAGCGTGATCCCCAAATTTCGCGAGCAGATACTCGCAGGCGGCCCGGTTACCGTGACGCACCGGGAGATCACACGCTACTTCATGCTGATCCCCGAGGCTTGCCAGCTGGTGTTGCAAGCGGGACTGCAGGCAAAGGAGGCCGAAGAGGGCGGCCGCATCTTCGTGCTCGAAATGGGCGAGCCGGTGCGGATCTACAACTTGGCGCGCGACATGATTCGCTTGTCTGGCTATACCGAGGAAGAGATACAGATCAAAGTCACCGGCCTGCGCCCGGGTGAGAAACTGTATGAAGAGCTACTCGCAGACAGCGAGCAGACATTGGCTACGCCACATCCCAAACTTCGCATCGCGAAACCTGATCAAGCGATGGGAGAAGCATGGTTGCAGGAAATAGAAACCTGGCTATCCATCCCGTTCCATGAAGAAGCCGCGACCAAGCAGCGTTTGAAGCACTATGTGCCGGAATATTTCCCAGCTCATGCCTAGATCTTGGGATAAACCTGCCCGTTATAGAAAGGATGTCGAGATCTAAGGCGCTCGAAAATTGCGTCATCGTCTCCGGGAGCTATGCCGTCAAATGTAGATCGGAATGCCTCTAGGGAGCGCGCCTCGGCCTCCTGCAAACGAACGTTTTGATCGCTTGGGGCTGGAACGATATCAATGAGAAAATTGGCGCCGTAGATGAACGAGAATATCGTGTGGGATCGATCCGCATGATAGGCGCTCGTTACAAGCAATATCCTTGACCAGTTTCTTGGGATAGCCAAGTTTCTCTTCGTGAATACAGCGTCGCCAACCGTATCTCTTGGATTCGTTTCGGTGATTATGGCTGACTCGGTTACATGAAGTTGATCTATTGCGTAGCGCTTCATGGCATCAGCAATACAGATATCGGAGTCGCTTCGATATGCCCAACCGCATGTAACCAACGATGAAACGTCGCTGCGTCTAAAGGCCGAAACGGCAGTGTCAACACGGCTGCGAGTTTCTTGATTTAAGATGCCATTCTCATCCATGAGATTGGCAAGCACGATTACAGCATCATATTTCTTATTGTCGGCCATATGAGCAAGAAGATTCTATTTTTGACGAATAACACTACCAGTCAACCATTGATTCAATGGCTGGCCGAGCGGGCCGATGTAACGGTCTGCGGTGAGAAAATTGGTCCAGAGGATATTCACAGACTAAAGCCGGATCTTGTTGTTAGTTATTCCTATCGACACATCCTTAAGCGTGATGTGCTGAATTTAAGGCCAGGGACGTTTGTAAATCTTCATATTTCTTATCTTCCTCATAATAGAGGAGCGGATCCTAACGTATGGTCGTTCCTTAAAAATACTCCGAAAGGCGTCACTATTCATCTTATTGATGAAGGTCTCGACACGGGCGACATATTATTGCAAAAACAAATTACATTTGATGAGCAGCATGATACGTTGAATGGTTCGTACAATATTCTTCAAAAAGAAATTCAAAATCTATTCATGGAGAATTGGCAAAATCTAAGCGATGGAATTATTGAAGCCAAGGTGCAAGAGGGAGAGGGTAGCTACCATCATTCAAGAGAATTTGCTGCTATAAAACAAGAATTAATGGGTGATGAAGGATGGGACGTGACGATCGAAACACTCCGCATGCGGTACGAGGCATTATCATTACGCAAATTGGGAATGTGAGCAGAAGCCTGTTACCAATGACATAATATGAAAGCATTGGCTAATCTATATTATATTTAATTTTAATGATTAAGATAATTAAATCACTACCTAGACTTATAAAGCAACGCTTGCGGCCGCAGCGCTATTTCAGTCTTAATGAGCTTGATCGCAAGCTCGAGAAATATGTCGACTTTGATAATGGCTATTATGTCGAATTGGGCGCAAACGATGGGATTTCCCAATCCAATAGCCTATATTTTGAAAGACATCGCGGCTGGCGTGGTGTGCTGGTGGAACCCGTCCTGCATAATTTCATGGCATGCCGACGCAATCGATCAGAAAAGAATTCGATTTATTGCGCCGCCTGCGTCTCATTTGACTATCATGAGGACTTTGTTCGCATCGCCTATTCTAATTTGATGACAACCCCTTTGTCTCTTGTTTCGGATATCGCTAATCCACGTGAGCACGCCGTACTGGGGCGACAATTTCTCCGTCAGGAAGAGGAAGTGGTTGAATTCGGTGCAATTGCTAAGCCATTGAATTCATTGCTTCTCGAAGCAAATGCTCCTGCAATTATTGACTTTCTTTCCTTGGATGTGGAAGGGGCTGAACTTGAGGTTCTGCAGGGCATAGATCATCAAGTTTTTTGTTTTAAATATATACTCGTTGAATGCCGAGATTTGTCTAGATTAAGACTCTATCTTGAGGAAAAGGGCTATAGTTTGATTGATAAATTTTCAGAGCATGATTATTTATTTGCCGCACAAGAAAAATCACTTGATAAAGAATAAGCCAAAATTAGGCAATTTTCACTGATAGACTCTGTCCTGATTCGCATTCATGTCGAGTGGTTTTCTTGCTTATCAGGATTCCAATGCTCATCGAATGGAAGTGTGCTCATTCCTGCATAAAAATAGAGATTACGACGTCCCTCATGAACTGATTCGAATGTCTTTACATGAGTGAAGCAGGGTTCCATAAGATTCAACAAGTCAACCTTGCTCTTGAATGCATATTTCTGGCCCGCATTGAATTTTTCTTGAATGATTACATGCCCGGATAGAACGCCATTTGGGGCAAGACGTTGGCTGATTTTTTTCATTAGAATACCAAGCTCATCGAGCTCAAAATATTCAAGGGCGCTATCCCACACGATATTGTCATAGATGCCCTCCGGCATGTTTTTAACAATATCTACAACGCGAAATTCGATATTTCCCCGGGCATGGTTGCGCTGTGCCAATCTTATGACTAAAGGGTCAATATCCACTGCAAGTACATTGCTGGCACGCGCCGAGAAGAAAAAATTTGTGTAAAACCCGTCACCACAGCACAACTCAAGAACACGTGCTTTAGGGCGGATAGCCAGCAAGCTAAAGACGCCGCGCTCGATACCCAATGAGTTGCCAGTTCTCGGCCAGTGCCAATAGAGATCAAGATTGTGATCGAACCAGTTGGGTATGGAGCCAGTTTGCCACTCTAAAGCAAACTGGAGGTGGTGGAAAAACGCAGTCAGCCTACGCAGGCCTGCATTCACAATGCGCACAACGGACAGGCCGCCGAGCTTACGTATTAAGGTCAGGATTCGAAACATAATCAGGTCGCGAGCTTCCTGATTCCCGTGCATACGCGTTCAATGTCGACGTCGGTCATCTTCGTGTAAATCGGCAAGGACACCATTCGTTCATATGCTTTTTGACTCACAGGGAACATTTCCGGCTTTAGCTCGTACGTGTCTCTCCAGTACGGATGCAGATGCAGGGGAATGTAATGAACGCTCAGGCCTATTCCTGCTGCATAAAGTTTTTCTATAAACACGTCCCTCCCGATGGACATCGAATCCTTCAGGCGGATCGGATACAGATGCCAGGAATGCTTTTCTCCTTCGTCCGGCTCCTTGGGCAGGATCAAAGGTAGATCCTTCAGGAGTTCCTGATAGCGCGCAGCGACATAAGCGCGCTTGCGTTGGAATGCATCGGCTTTTTTGAGCTGATGAATACCCAGCGCCGCGGCAATGTCGGTCATGTTGTATTTGAAACCCGGCGCGACGATTTCGTAATACCAGCTAGGGGTCTTGGCGGTGAAGCGGTCGAACGCATCCCGGCTGATGCCGTGCAGGCGCATGACTTTCGCCCGGCTTGCGATGTCAGGATCTCGCGTGACCAGCATGCCTCCTTCCCCGGTCGTGATGGTCTTGTTGGCGTAAAAACTGAATATCGTCGCGTCGCTAGATAGCGTTCCGATCAGTTTTCCCTGGGACGTGCTCGGCAGCGAATGCGCGGCGTCTTCGATGACGCGCAAGGAATAGCGCTGCGCAATGTCCAATATCGCCCGCATGTCGGCGGCTATCCCGCCATAGTGGACGGGAATGATAGCCTTGGTCTTCGGCGTAATGGCCTGCTCCACCTGCTTCGGATCGATGCACAAGCTGTCGGCCAATACGTCGACGAAAACCGGATGCGCACCCAGGTATCGAATGACTTCCGCGGTGGCCGTGAAGGTATGTGTTGTGGTGATCACTTCGTCGCCAGGTCCGACACCGACAGCCTCCAGCGCCAAATGCAATCCCGCGGTCGCGGAATTCACGGCAATTGCACTAAGGCTAGGATCGCCCAGAAACTCGACAAAATCGGCTTCAAAGCGCTTCGCCTTGGGGCCCGTCGTGACCCAGCCGGACCGCAAGCTATCGACGACTTCCGCGATCTCTTCTTCGCCAATTTCTGGCAGGGCAAATGGCAGAAAGCTCAAAATTCTTGCTCCAATAAATTGATTCGATTCAAGACGCTCAGGCGGCTTTGTTGAGGACTTGCTCGTAAAGCGCATGATACGCGGAGCCAACCACCGGGTAGGAAAAGCGCGACACGGCCTCGGCCCTCGCCGCATCGGCCATGCCGGCCAGACGTTGCGCATCGCTCAGCAGCCAGGTGATTCCGTGGGCCAGATCATCCGCATTGAAGGGCTTGGCGAGATAACCGGTCTTTTCATGCGTGACGATATCAGGCAGTCCGCACACATCGAATGCCGCAATCGGAAGGCCGCATGCGAGTGCCTCGATCCCCACGTTAGGAAGATTGTCGACCCGCGAAGGGATAATCACAAGGTCGACGGCGCTATAGAGCATTTGCATGCTCAAGTCGTCATGCAGGTGCCCGACATAATGCACGGGGAAGCCCAGATCGAGTGGCACTCTCGGGGTAAATTCCCCAAAAATGACCAGTTCTATATCCGGCTGTCCACGAAGCTTGTCCAAGGCCGATTGCAACAAATCAAAACCTTTGTGAGGGGCGTTATTCGCCCCGGAAGTTCCAAACAATAGAAGCTGTTTGTCCTTGGGGAGCCGAAACAGCTCCCGCGCCAGCTGCTTGGAAAATGGATACCAGCGTTCGGTATCGACGCAATTGGGAATCACCGTCACCGGCCAGCCGCGCATCAAAGCGCTTCGGCGCACGCAATCGGCCATCCAGCGGCTTGGTGTGACTATTTGCATGGGCTTCCAGGCACGCCGTTTCCGCAGCCAAGTGAGTCGGTTCAGGTCGAGCCCCGATTCGTAGGCAGGACGATTGGTCTTCAAATAGCCTTCGAATGGCCGAGCGTCCTCGGTCACGTGTTCCGCACCGGTGATTCCCCACATGTCCTGAAGCGTCCATACCAAAGGCTTCTTGATGCGCGGAACGTCCTCGATGGATAGCATCTCTCCGTTTACCCAGATCAGATGAACCAGGTCTGTGTCCGATGCATTCACAATGCCTGGCCATTTAGACGGGCAAAGCGCGGGTGAGTGCAGGATGGGGTTTGCCGTGGTCAACGTCCGGCTTAGCGTCGTACCGGCGAATTGGCGCAATCTTTCGCGCAAGCGTGCCCACCGGCCGCGCGCTCCTTGCTGTACGGACCAGTCACCCGTTGCGGCGTGATCCACCAGTAGCGTGGAATCGATATTCATCCGGCGCAGCGCGGTATGGATGCGATACGCAGCCCTGGCGGCTCCGCCGGAGCTGTCCGAAGCATTGAGGATGCTGATCTTCATCTTTCAGCCTCGGTTCGATTTCGACCTGAGCGAGCGCAGCGATCTGCTGCCCCAGCCAAGAACGGGGCCGATCACCGGCAAGCCGCGCAAGAATTCCCGGGCAAATCGCAGCCAGGAGATTTCGAATACATATTTGCTTTCCCAGTTATCGGATAGCACATCGCGGACAATGGCAGTGGGATGTTTGAGCGGGAAGACGAGTTCATCATTGCCGGCCGCGGCGATCACGGGATTGACCGCCGCCGTGTGCGTCGACATCTCGCCTATTCCAAGATTGTTGACCAGATTCCGAGCTGGGAGAATCGTCAAGCCATTGTGCTTCCAGCAGGAAAAAAGCCAGCGATAGGCCCAGGAATCTATTTTTTTATCCTCGTATGCCATATCAAAAATGCGCTTCCAGTAGCGGCGGACCAAGCGATTTCCGTTGGCAGCAATTTCGGGAAATTTCCTGTCGGCCTTAAGCGCCGGCCAGGCGGCCATGTCTCGATCGTAAAGAGTCCATGCCCGCCGCCAGCTCGCCCATCCCCAGCAGTGGGCATAGGCGCTGAAAAAGTAGCTGTGTTCCAGATCATGCTGCGCACCGTAGAAATGGTTGGCCGCTATGCACATCACTCGCTCATCGTCTTTGAAGCGCTCCAGCATTTCCTGGGCAAAGGGAAACCAAGACTGGCTGGGCAGGCAATCGTCCTCCAGGACGATGCCGTACTCTTCTTCGGAAAAAAACCAATCCAAGGCGCCGCTGACAGCGCGACGGCATCCCAGGTTGTCGTCCCGGAACAAGGTCTTGATCTCGCAATCCCAATCTACGGCAGTGGCGATGGCGCGCGTTTCAGCACATCTTTGTGCCTCGCCGGACCGACTAGGGCGTGGCCCATCCGCTGCAACATATAACCGCTTGGGGCGTGCCTGACGTATTGCCTCGAATACAACGCTTGTTGTATCAGGGCGGTTAAAGACGAGAAAAAGAACAGCGCAATCCATTTAATTAATCTGTTTTAGGTTCAATTAATATTTTTCTGCATGCCATGTCCATAAATGGCTAATTGCTGAAGATGATTGGCGCGGTACTCCAATAAAGATTTGCGAGCCGCTTCAAGATCGCGCTCGGCATTTTTGGCGCGCTTGGGTTTTCTTATCAAAAGAGTGGTGTCATCGTGCCTTACTCTTGCCGATGGCCAACGGCTAACCAATGACGCGATCAGGTTGTACATGCCATGGCGAGCAAAAAAATGATAGCAAACATGATAAATTTTACCAAGCAGATTGGTACTGTTTCTCGGTGTCGCGGTCGCGAAAAACTGTCCCTCGAATGCAGACGTCACCCATTGAACTAGAAAGTCGTCATCAAAATAACCGTATTCGGTTGCCGAGAATATGGCCGATTCGAGGTCTGCCTTATTTTGAGGTTGCCTTGAAAATGCAGCCAATGGATACATCAAGCATGTTGGGAAGATTGAAATAACGGGCTTCCCCAATAGCAAAGTTTCAAGACCGATGGTCGACCAGGAAATGATGACGAGATCGGCTTTGGATATCACATAATAGGAGGATATCTTGCTATCGCCATATATAACAAAAACATTCTCCGGGATATCGATTTCGTCCAGTAATTTTTTATATTTACGATGTTCTTCCGATTCGAAGTGATCGCGTTTATTTGCAGCCATGCGCGGGTGCAATCTAACTACAAAACCGACTTCTGGATGTTGTTTTGCCGTGTGCAGCAGATAACGAGCAAACTCCTCCTGCGATCTAAAATCTCCAGGGGAATACAAATTTCCGTTATTCAACGCCCGATGCGTTTGAACATGCGGTACTAGCTCGTCTTCGCTGCTGAGAAAAAAGGCATGTATCCTCGTAAAGCGATCTATAAAAGCATTTAGTTTTCCGAGTTCTGCATTCGTCTCGGTGTCTTGTTGCAGCGAGGTATATGCATTGAAATCCTTGCCATCGATACGTGCCCCGAAAGTTTGCAATATTTCCTTGACCTCCCGAGGGGTGGAGGGTGCATCGGCGCTGATCGATGAAACGGCAAGTAAGCCTTCGGGGTCTAAAATCAACCGGTCTTTTACCAGAGAAACTTTGTTCAGAATGTGCTGGGAAGTCGGCTGAGGTTCAATACTGACGCAATGAATGCCTGATTCTTCAAAGAAAATCCGTACCAACGTGTTCTGGCTGTAATTGCCATTCGTATAGAGCACATGGGTGATTTTTTCCTGGGCGTGGAATCGCTTGAGTGCTCTCAACAAGGCAAGTTGATCCTTGACGCTGGCGACGAATCGCTTCATCGTGGCTTCGTCAAGTATGGAAAGGTCTGACAGCTTGGTTTGAATCGCAAAATCGAAAAATGCAATACGCACAACTTCGATACTGTCGAAGGTCATTTCCATAATGCTTGCGACCTGTTTGCTTTTCTGCAATTGATCGCGCATTTCAGATAAAAACAAACCTTCGTCCGCCGAAACGAGAAGGTCAGGAGCATCGACTTCGAAAATGGCATCGGCGTTTATTGTGTGCTGTGCGGCCTTGCATCTTGAGCAGACGGGTTCTTTGCCGAATTTTGCCAAATCAGCTTTATTGGTGGAGTTTAATGATGTGCACGCAGATAGTTCGCCAGTGCACCCGAATCGTATGACCCGCGCTCCTTCATCTGCAAGTTTCCAGGCAAGATACCGCAATGTTTCAGCATAGAGATATACCTCGCCATCTAGAATGAAAATGGCAACTGTAGGAGTATTCGAGCGTGCAGCATGGCTCATGTTCTTAGCCCAAAAGATCCCAATTCAATGCGGTGCCTCGGACCACGTCATGCGCCACCTTCTTGCCTAATACGACGTCGAGATAACCCGTGGGAAGGCCATATCCTGGCCGTATTGCCCTGACATTCTCGGCAGTTAATACAGTACCGGCTTTAAGATTTTCCACGATATACAACGAACGCCTGAATTGAATCGACTTCTGCTCCGCTACGGTAGGCCCATAGCTTATTGAACCCAATGCTTCCCACGCACGCTGGGTTTCGGTTACCAGATCGGTCATTTCCCCAGGTTCCATTGAGAATGCGCTATCTACGCCGCCGTCAGCGCGAGATAGTGTGAAATGCTTTTCGATGACAGTTGCTCCAAGGGCCACGCTGGCAATAGAGACCCCGAGTCCCATTGTGTGATCAGAGAGGCCGATTTCGCATCTGAACAGATCACGCATGTGTGGAATAGTCAAAACGTTGCTGTTTTCTGGTGTCGCTGGATAAGTGCTGGTGCATTTCAGAAGCACGAGATCCTTGCATCCCGCGTCCCGTGCAGCTCGCACGGTCTGATCAAGTTCGGCAATCGTAGCCATGCCTGTCGATATGATCAGAGGCTTTCCCGTCGCAGCCACACGGCGGATCAACGGAATGTCCGTATTTTCGAAAGATGCGATTTTGTAGCAGGGCACACCGAGATCTTCGAGAAAATCGACCGAAGTATCGTCGAAAGGAGTGCTGAACGGAATCATGCCAAGTTCGCGGGCGCGCTTGAAGATTGGTTCATGCCAATCCCATGGTGTATAGGCTTCTCCATACAACTTATACAAAGAAGTCCCGGTCCAGAGACTGTTGGGATCACCGATATGAAACTCACGCTCGTCCAGATCCAGCGTCATCGTATCGGGTGTGTATGTCTGTATCTTCAGCCCATGCGCTCCCGTTTTCGCCGCAGCTTCAACAATAGAGAGCGCCCGACTAAGCGATTGGTTGTGATTGCCTGACATTTCGGCGATCACAAACGGAGAATATTCCGAGCCTATCTTCCTTCCGGCAATCTCGATCATTTTCTTTCTCGTCGTGATGTGAGTTGCCGACGCCATTCCGGTTCGGTTGAGCTACTTGTAAGTGAGTATGCTCTTCCTCCTATTGAATAATATCGGCCTATATTTCCAAACAATAAATTCCGCCGCTAGAATGAGGCGAGCGAAGATGAGTATTTTGTCAAGGTTAGTTGCTTTGAAATAACGGATTTGTTATTTCCGAATGATCATCAAGACTTCTCGAACATCCACCAAGTGATATCGTCAAAACCAGCTTTGTCGTAGATGTGCCCCCAAAGAAAGCCGTAGTCGACAATTTTCACATCGAAATTTTCAATAAAAAATTTTCCAAAATCCCGCTTGAAAAGACGATCTTTCTGCCCTTGATATTCAATCATGGTAGGCGTCCTATTGAAGTATTCACCGATCAATATATATTTCGCTGAAAGAGAGAATACTTTCTTCAGATTTTGCAGCAAATCATCCGGGTGTATGTGAATCATGACCCCCATCGTGAATGTCAAGTCGAAGCTATTTGGTTGGAAATCGGCGTCAACGATTGCAGAGTTACATGCCCGATCCAGTGAATATTGGGAAGTCACGAAATCAAAGGCTGGTTTGCTGATTTCAATTATTGATTTTTTCGCTTCTGGCAATGCCTGATTCAAAAAGCCGATATTCCGCCCTATATTGCTCCCGCATTCCAGGATGCTTTTGATTCCACTGGTCTTGGCCAGCATTTTTTTCCATGCTTCGATGCCAAGTGCTGTATCAAAGCTTTTGTTCTTTTCTATATAGTCATCAGCGTATGTCTTGGCCCAAAAATTTTGCTGCTCGTTCATTGTCGTAATCCTTGCTGGCAAATTTGAATAAATTACAGATGAATCCCGCTTATCTTTAAACGCAACTCATCCAGATCTTGCTGGGTATCGATATCCGATACTTGTGAGGCTGGAATATGTAATCCCTTTAGGCGCTTTCCGTAAAAAGTCTGTTCATCTAGAAGCGCCTGTCGTCTTGCCCAATAAATAGCGCCGTTGCTTACGACAAGACGAGGGTGAAATTGTGATTGAACACCTCGCCATTCAGGCCACATATATGCAAGGTATCCGTCTTGGTCTTCTTTCAGCGCTTGTACCGGTGGGTGTTCATATTCGGAGACGCCCATGACGAAGTCGGTCTCGGGCTGATCACGCATCATTTGGTAGCCTGCCACGATCGATTCGGATTTCAATAGAACGGCAGTCGCATAGATGCAGCATAGCAAGTCCACCTGGGGTAGTGTCTCCAGCGCGTGAAGGCATACCTGTACTACCGTTGACCTGTCCGCAGCGATTTCAGATGGCCGAGCAATGATGGTTGCGCCATGGCGCTCGGCGACCTCAGCAATTTCCGCGTCTTCTGTCGAAACATAGACACGATCAAAAAGCTTGGAGGCAAGCGCTGCCTCAATCGGATAGGCAAGCATGGGCTTGCCTCCGAGATCGAGGATATTTTTGCGCGGCAGACGCTTGGATCCACCACGCGCGGGAATCAATGCCGCTGTCGTCATCAAATTACTTTAAAGGCTAGGCTGGGTTCGTCCAGCGCAGGCTCACCCGTTTTTTCCGGAGGATTGGCGGGGTTGTAATACATACGTCGATTTTCCGGAGAGAACGTACGTTCCGACGACTGGGTAACCCGCGCCGACTCTTCCCGCTCGCCAACTTCGTGCAAGAACACGGCATCTTGCGGCTGCCAGGTTCCCGCTTCGTCCTGTTTCCAGATGCGCTCGTCGCGCATCGGCGTGACCCAGTCGTAAAACTGCTGCTTCGTGATGCCCAGGAAATCGCAGTAGGTCTGCAATGTCGACGGTTCGCGCGCGTCGTAGCGCTGTACCATCTCCAGGCCCTCCTCGCGCGTCATTCGTCCGTGGCGGATCTCCATGCTGGCATCGTCCGTGGCGCGGCCATAGCCGAACTTGAGGTACTTCAGATAATCATGCACGTCGTTCGCATGATCCTCGATCTTGCTGTGCAAGTTGAACGAACGCTCGCGCTCGTATGCGATCGGCGCAAAGTCCCATTCGCGCATAACGACTTCGGCCTGGGCGCGTGCATTCCAGTAAATGAAGTTGGACAGATAGATGCCTCTAACCTCGACCCTCGCGATGTCCTCATCTGACGGATAGACGTACGGGGCAATATCCTGTTCGGTGATACCGCCTTTGCCGATCAGGTCGTGCGGCTCGTAGCCGCGCATATCGTGTTCCTTGCGCGTCCACCGCGTGAACTCCACGAAATCTTCAAGCGATACGATGCCCGTCAATTCGGCAAAACCATGCTCGCCCCATACGATGAGAGGAATGTTGCGCTCGACCGCGACCTGGAAGGGATAGGTTCGGATGCCGGCGTGGTAATGCCAGGTCAGATCGCCGACTTTCTCGAGCATGTAGCGAGAAATCCGGCGGACGGAATCAAGGCCCGCGGTATAGCGCACGAAATCGCAGCCTGACTTCTCAACAAGGTTGTAGAGATTTCTATTGCCGGCCGGAGTGTTGTAGGCATGATTGAATGTCACAAGTAGCGGATTCATGCCGTATTTCTTCTTGAGCAGCCAGACTTGGTAATGCGAGTCCTTGCCGCCCGAGACCGGGACGATGCAGTCGTGGCTGTTGCCACGTTCTTTCGCCATGCGCTTGGCTTCTTCGAGGATCTGCCGAAACATGGCTTCGCGCTCATCCCAGTTGATGTCGAGCTGCTTGCTGCGGCTTTCGTGATAACGGCAACCGCTGCACACTCCTTCTTCGTCGAAGATGATGGTCGGCTTTGCGTTTTCCGGGTAGAGACAGCGTGCGCAATATTTCATAAAAGACCCCGGTGATTAAATTGCTTTGATGTGAGATGTGAATGAGTTCACGATAGCGCCCGCCCTTGAAGTCGTACATCTATCCCGGCTTTTGCCATATGGCTCTTGGCTTTGCGCGTGCTCTGCTCGGTATAGTGAAAAATATTCGCCGCGGCCGCGGCCGATGCGCCTACCTGGATGCCCTGTACCAGGTGATCCCAGGTGAACACGCCGCCAAAGGCGACGACCGGCACGGACACCACTTTGCATATCTGTTCGAGCGAAGCGAGGTCGTAACCTTTCCGGGCGCCATCGTGATCGATGGAGTTGAAAAAAATCTCGCCCACGCCAAGCTCGACGATCCGCTTGGCCCATTCGTCGGGAGCGGCTTCGGTATTTCGCGTGCCGCGATCCACCATCACTTCGCATAATCCGGATTCGTTGCGCTTGACGTCCATGGAGCCGACGATGCATTGTCGTCCATAGCGATAGGCCAGGCGTTCGACAAGCGCGGGGTTGTCTTTCAGTATGGTATTGACGACCAGCTTGTCCGCGCCCGAGCGTAGCAGGCGTTGAGCGTAGTCCTCGCTGTCGATCCAACCGCCTGCCGCCAGGGGTACGAAGCAGTGCCGGGAAATATTTCCCACAATGTCTGCAAACTGATCGCGGCTGGAAGGTGAGCGGCTCACGTTCAACACGACGATCTCATCGACCGCCCATTTGTTGAACGCTTCCATGGCGTGCACCGCATCGTAGTGAATGACGTTGGTGTGCTTGAACTTGACGCTTTGCACGACCTGGCCATCACGCAATATGAGGACCGCTACCAGGCGCTTCTTCAGCATGGCAGCTCCACGTAATTCTTGATGAGCCCCAAGCCGAGCTCCTGGCTTTTCTCCGGGTGAAACTGGATGCCGCGAAGGTTGCCGCGCTGAAGCATCGAGTCGAACTTCACGCCGTAGTCGGTCGTGGCCAGCGCGTCCGAAGGTTCGTCGCAGCGCACGTAGTAGCTATGCACGAAATAGCCGTCTCCGCCTGAATCAAGTCCGGCGAGAATCGGGTCATTCTTTTGAAAGGTCACGCTGTTCCAGCCCATGTGCGGCACTGCCAATCCGGCGGCCGCATCGAATTGGACGACGCTGGCTGGAAACCAATTCAGTCCCTGATGAAAACCATCCTCTGACGAATCTCGGCACATCAATTGCATGCCTAGACAGATGCCTAGAATTTGGGCGCCGGCTTCGCGGCGCTCATTCAAGGCTACGGCCATTCCGGTTTCATGCAAGCAGGCAATGGCCTGGACGAAGGCCCCCACTCCCGGCAGTATCACCTTGTCGAAACCGGCAAGCGTAACGGGATCGTCGACCACGACGCAGCTACCACCGACATGTTCCACGGCGTTCTGGACTGAACGCAGGTTTCCCATCCCGTAGTCGACGATTGCAATGATTCCGGTAGACATCAGCGTAGATCGCTCCATGCGAGTTGCTGACCTTGCGCGACAGGCGAAGTCAGCGTGCGGCCCAGGACCTCTCCTAGGCGATCAGGCGGAATGCCGGATCCCGGGCGCCGGTAGTCGATATCGGCCTCGGTCAGCACATGCCCGCTCGGCAGATCAACGGCGAGATAGATGCTGCGCCGGACGGTATTCCGTTTGCGGCGTTCTTCTTCGGAAAACACACGGCGGCTTTTGCCCAGGGCGACTTCAACTTCCCGGATCACTTGCACGAACTGCTTCATGTCCTGCGGTTCGATCGACATGATGTGTTCAACCGAACGGGTCGTCCTGTCTTCGGTAATTGTCTTTTCGAGCATATTGGCTCCTACGGCGACGGCCGCTATGTCCATGTCCCAGCCCGGACTATGGTCCGAGAAGGCCACCGGGCATCCAAACAGCCTTTGAATAGTCGGAAGGACTCGCAGGTTGATGCTTTCCAGATGGGCGGGATAGCCTGTCGGGCAATGGTGAATGACGATCTTCTCGTTCCCTTCGGCCCGGATCGCATCCACAGCCACTTCTATTTCACCCAATGAAGCCATGCCTGTGTCCAGCTGTATGCAAAGGCCCGTTCTGGCCGCATAGCGGATGAACGGCAGATGATTCACATCGGCCGAGGCGATCTTGATGGATTGGCATCCGATTTCGGCAAGGAAGTCGACATCGTCGTGAAAGCAGGCTGTTGCAAAGAAGGCCAGACCGATTTCATCGCAGTAACGCTTGAGTTCGCGCCATTCGGAGAGTTCCATTTTTCTGCGCAAGAGAATGTCGCGCAGCGGCTCCGTGACGGCTTCCTTGGCACCGGTCGCTCGATCCGCAAGCACTTCATAAGAGAAGGGCAGTGTCGGGTCGGCCACCAATCGCATCGGATCGAAGACCTGGAATTTGATCGCATCCCCGCCGGCCTCTTTGGCATGCTTGGCCAAGCGCTTCGCGGATTCAAGGCCCTGGTGCGTAGGGCCTGCCTCGAAGGTAATGAAGCAGGGTGCTCCTTCGCCGACCGGGATATCGTTGATCTTGATCATGGTCTGTTCAGTGCTCATCTTCGAATTCCTTTTCATTTGCAAACTGATTGCTTCAAGACGTCGGCTACACGATCCTGCTGTGCCTCGGAAAGTGCGGGGTACAGAGGCAGAGTGATGGCCGACTCGTAATAGCGCTCAGCCTCTTCGCAACGTTCGAATTCATACCCCAATCTTCGATAGAAGGGCTGGCTGTAGATAGGGATGTAATGAATGTTCACGCCGATGCCTGCGGCACGTAGATCGGCAAATACCTCGTTCCTGCTCTTTGCCGCGCCTTGCTGCAGGCGGATCACATACAGATGCCATGCAGAGCGGCCGTCCGGGTGCTGCCAAGGCGTGGTAACCGGAAATTCCGCAAGCAGATCGTCATAGCGTTTTGCAAGCCGATCGCGCGTAGCGACGAAGTCGTCCAGGCGGCGGAATTGACTGCAGCCCAATGCCGCTTGAATATCGGTCATCCGATAGTTGAAGCCGAGTTCCACCTGCTGGTAATACCACGGTCCGTCGGGTTCGTGGTCCATCTCGGAGGGATCGCGGGTAATACCGTGGCTGCGAAGAGACTGGATGCTTTTCGCCAGCTTCGGATCCCGGGTAAGAAGGGCTCCGCCTTCAGCCGTGGTGATGATCTTGACCGGGTGAAAGCTGAACACCGTGATATCGCTGTACTCGCAGTCGCCAATTGGGCGCCCCTTGTAGGTGGCCCCAATGGCATGGGATGCATCCTCGACCACTTTGAAGCCGAAGCGCGAGCTCAAGGCCCGGATGCCTTCCATGTCGCAGGGCTGTCCACAGAGGTGGACCGGGATCAATACCTTGGGCAACACACCGCGCTTTTCCGCATCTTCCAGCTTGGCGGCCAATCGTTCCAGGCTCATGTTGTACGTACGTGGATCGATGTCTACGAAATCCACCTTCGCACCGCAATAGAGCGCGCAATTGGCGCTGGCGACAAACGAAATCGGGCTCGTCCAGACGATGTGTCCCGCTCCGACGCCAAGGGCGAGACAGGCCAGGTGCAACGCGGAAGTGGCGCTATTTACGGCGATAGCATAGGGAACCCCGCAGCGGGTGGACAATGCCTTTTCAAATGCAGGGACCGCGGGACCTTGGGTCAGAAAATCCGACTCCAGAACGGCGACAACCGCATCGATATCCGACCTGTCGATCGACTGGCGGCCATAAGGAATTACGCTCATCACACTTTTCCTATCTTTTCCCGGTTTTGCGCGATCCAACTGCGCAAGGTATCAATACCCATCCATTCGGGATTGTTGTCCGAACTGTATGTGAAATCCGGGGCTACTTTCACCCCATTGCTGATGCGTTCAGGATCCTCGCTCCAATGATGGATAGCCGGCAGAATCTTGTAGTGGTCTTGATACTCGAACGTATGCGGCGCGTCTTCCAGGCCGATCATCTGTTCGTGGAGTTTCTCTCCAGGGCGAATGCCGATGATTTCATGCTCCGCGTCCGGGGCCACGGCCTGGGCAATGTCCGTCACTTTCATCGACGGGATTTTCTTGACATAGATCTCGCCGCCGACCATGTCGGAAAACGTGTGCCATACCAGATCGACTCCCTGTTCCAGCGTGATCATGAAACGGGTCATGCGCGCGTCGGTGATAGGTAGTTTTCCCTTATCGGCGATGGAAAGGAAAAATGGAATGACGGAGCCGCGCGATCCCATGACATTGCCGTAGCGTACGACCGAGAAACGTGTGCTGTTCGTGCTGGAATAGGAGTTGCCGGCGACAAACAATTTGTCGCTGGCCAACTTGGTCGCGCCGTAAAGATTGGACGGATTGCTGGCTTTATCGGTAGAGAGCGCTACGACGCGCTTGACACCTTGATCAATGCACGCATCGATCAGGTTCATCGCCCCGATGATGTTGGTCTTTACGCATTCGAAAGGGTTGTATTCGGCGGTCGGGACGATCTTGGTCGCCGCGGCATGAACAACATAATCCACACCCTGCAATGCCCGGGCCAACCTGTCCTTGTCGCGGACGTCTCCGATGAAAAACCGAACACGCTTGTCATCACCGTAGAGTTTCGCCATCTCCCATTGCTTCATTTCGTCGCGCGAAAAAATGATGAGCCGCCGCGGATTGAACCGCGCCAGCGTCAATGGAACAAATGCATGTCCAAATGAACCGGTGCCGCCGGTGAGTAGGATCGATGAATTGTTAAGCATGTTCTGTTCAGTACAAAATGGCTGGTTGCCTATTTATTGCCCTAAATCGCTCTAGGTCGTCGAATAGCGTAATACTTGATCGGGTGTTCCGGAGGCTACGATGCGCCCCCGGTCGAAACGATAGATTTTATTGCACTGCTCGACGGTGCTGAGCCTGTGCGCCACGACCAGGATAGTCTTGCTGCCGCGCATTGCATTGATGGCCAGCATGATCTCGGACTCGGTCTCCATATCCAACGCGCTTGTGGCTTCATCCAGTACCAGCAGATCAGGATCGCGGTACAAGGCGCGTGCGATCCCGATTCGTTGACGTTGCCCCCCTGAAAGACGAACGCCGCGTTCGCCAACGACAGTTTCGAGACCTTCCGGCAGGGTCGAGATATGTCCATCCAATTGGGCGGCCTTGATCGCTGCATTCAATCGCACTTCGTCGATTTCCGCGTCGGGCACGCCAAAAGCGATGTTTCTGCGCAGCGTTTCGTCGGTCAGGAAGATGGTTTGCGGCACGTAGCCGATACTGGACTGCCATCCGCGCAAATTGCCCGCAACATTCTTGCCGTCGACCATCAATCTGCCGGACTCCGGATACAACAGCCCCAGCACGATGTCGACCAACGTGCTTTTCCCCGAACCGCTCTGGCCGATAACCCCGACCATTTGTCCGCGTTCAATCTCGAGCGAAACCGATTCAAGGGCCTTGTTGGCGGTTCCTTCGTATCCGAATACCACTTTATCGAGATGAACCGCTTCGCGAAGAGGAATAGGGCCGGCAGTAGACGGCCTTTCGATCGAAGATTCGAACTGCATTTCCCGATAAACCGTGTCGACGAAAGACCGGCTGTAACGTATTACATGCAGCGCGCTGACGATGCGGCTGGAGGATGGAATCAAGCGAAATGCCGCTGTCGCAAACAGCCCCAGTATCGGAACAATCGTGTCCAGGGTTTTTCCTTGGACCAGCATGCTGGCAACAAGCAATAAAAGCCCTAATACCGCGAGCAGTTCTAGCAAAATTCGAGGCGATTGCTGGAGAACCGACTGCCGTTCCTCTGCGCGGGTGCCAATCGCGTTGTGCTGCTCATGTTTTTCGAGAAAGTACGTCTCCTTTCCGAACACCTTGATGTCTTTGATTCCTGTAATCCCTTCTTGAAGGTACAGGTTTCGAAGGCCATCATGACGTTGCCGGGTTTCGCCCCATTGCACCAGGCGGGCCTTGGTCATTTTGAGCAGAATCCAACCCATTCCACCCATGACCGCGACGGTGATTAGAGTGCCCTTGGGTTCAAACGCCAACAGCAACAAGCAGACGCCTGCAAATACCAATCCCTCAGCGGCCGCCAGCAGCAGATGTTTAACGGCGCTGGCATATTGATTCACTTGGCCAATCACGTTGCGCATGAGATCGGATGAATTGCGACGCAGGTGAAATGCATATGGCTGGCGCATATAGACTTCCATCAATCTTTGCGACAGATCAATTTGGATATCGCCCGCAAACATGGCTTCGCGCGAGATCAAATAAAGCAGGTACACCGTCTTGAGAATATAAATGCCTACCAGCACGGCTATTGCATAACAGATCACCTGCACGGGATTGTCGAGATTGACGTGACGAGCGATAAAGCTAATTCCCTTCAAGCGATCGATATATCGCTGATTCATCAGCAGGCCGATCACCGGGACAATCATGCCGAGACTCAGCATCTCGACGGTCATGCCGATAATCATCAGGATAAAAAACCATAGGGCTCTTTTGCGCTGATGTGCAGTCAACAGAAGGAAAACCTTCTTGAGCATCGTCATTTGCAAATCATCCCGCGGATCATGTCAGGCGTGTTCGGCATGATCTGATCTCGGCTATATCTATTGCGCGGAGTGGAATTCCCCGACATGTTCACTCCCTGTAATTCAGCGTCTTGAACCCGTGCTTTTTCACCAGTTCGTCGCGCTCCGCCGCCCTCAGATCCTCGGTGACCATTTCGGCCACCAGTTGCTTGAACGGGGTGCGCGGCGTCCAGCCGAGCTTTTCCCTGGCCTTGGTGGCGTCGCCCAGCAGCGTTTCCACCTCGGTGGGGCGGAAATAGCGTGGGTCGACCGCGACGATGCATTTGCCGCTGGCGTTGTAGCCCTTTTCATCGACGCCTTCGCCTTCCCAGCGGATCTCGATGCCTAGTTCGCGCGCGGCGGCATCGACGAAGTCCCGGACGCTGTATTGGACGCCGGTGGCGATGACGAAGTCTTCAGGCTTGTCCTGCTGCAGCATCAGCCACTGCATTTCGACGTAGTCCCGGGCATGGCCCCAGTCGCGCTTGGCGTTGAGATTGCCCAGGAACAGGCAGTCTTGCAGGCCGAGCTTGATGCGAGCCAGGGCGCGCGTGATTTTGCGCGTGACGAAGGTTTCGCCGCGGATCGGGCTCTCGTGGTTGAAGAGGATGCCGTTGCACGCGTAGATGCCGTAGGCCTCGCGGTAATTGACCACGATCCAGTAGCCGTAGAGCTTGGCCACGGCATAGGGGCTGCGCGGGTAGAAGGGCGTGGTCTCTTTTTGCGGAATCTCTTGCACCAGGCCGTACAGCTCGCTGGTGCTGGCTTGGTAGAAGCGGGTCTTTTTTTCCAGGCCGAGGATGCGGATGGCTTCGAGGATGCGCAACACGCCGAGGCCGTCGGAGTTGGCGGTGTATTCGGGCTCTTCGAAGCTGACGGCGACGTGGCTTTGGGCCGCCAGGTTGTAGATCTCGTCGGGCTGCGTCTGCTGGATGATGCGGATCAGCGACGACGAATCGGTCATGTCACCGTGGTGCAGGAAGAAGCGCACGTTGTTTTCGTGGCGGTCCTGGTAGAGATGATCGATGCGGTCGGTATTGAACAGCGAGGTGCGTCGCTTCAGGCCGTGGACGATATAGCCTTTGTCGAGCAGCAGCTCGGCGAGATAGGCTCCGTCTTGTCCGGTGACGCCGGTGATCAGTGCGACTTTGGGTTGCGCAGACATGCTGTAGGACCTTTATTTGCGGAGAGACGGGGATTTCAGGAAGTCCTGGTAGGCCAGGGCTAGTCCTTCTTCGAGCGCGACCTTTGCCTGCCAGCCCAGCTGATGGACGCGGGTGTTGTCCATCAGTTTGCGCGGCGCTCCGTCGGGTTTGGTGGCGTCGAAAGTAATGTCGCCTGCATAGCCGACGACCTTGCGTACGGTTTCGGCAAGTTCGCGGATGGTGACGTCGTAGCCGCAGCCGATGTTGAGATGGCTGTTCATCGGCTGGGTGTGCTGATCGTAGACCGCCTTGTCCAGGTTCATGACGTGCACGCAGGCGGCCGCCATGTCGTCGACGTACAGGAACTCGCGCTTGGGCATGCCCGAGCCCCAGATGGCCACGCTGGGGGCCTTGCTTTCCTTCGCTTCGTGGAAGCGGCGGATCAATGCCGGGATGACGTGCGAGTTTTCGGGGTGGTAGTTGTCGCCCGGGCCGTACAGATTGGTCGGCATGGCGCTGCGGTAGTCGATGCCGTGGCTGGCGCCGTATTGCCGGTTGTAGCTTTCGCACAGCTTGATGCCGGCGATCTTGGCGATGGCGTAGGGCTCGTTGGTGGGCTCCAGCGTGCCCGTCAGCAGGGCGTCTTCGCGCATGGGCTGTTCGGCGAGCCGGGGGTAGATGCAACTCGAGCCGAGGAACAGCAGTTTCTGGGTGCCGCTGCGGAAGGCAGCGTCGATGATGTTGGCCTCCATCATCAGATTTTCGTAGATGAAATCGGCCGGATACGTGTTGTTGGCGTGAATTCCCCCCACTTTAGCGGCAGCCAGATAAACCTGGTCCGGCTTTTCCTGCGCAAAGAAGTCGCGCACGGCGGCCTGGTCCGTCAGGTCGAGTTCGGCATGGGTGCGGGTGACGAGGGTGTTCTCCCCGGCCGCCAGCAGGGTACGGACGATGGCGCCGCCCACCATTCCTCGGTGCCCTGCGACGTAGATTTTCTGGGGGCGTGGCATTTTTTGCGCTGAGTGAGTAGGACCGGCCATTTTACTGAATCCGCGTGCCTGCCCGTACATCTCTTCATCCATTCGGGTTCCGGGGCTTTATCTGCACCAACCAGATGATTCAGATGTTTCGGGAAGTTGTTCTGCCGCGGTCGCTCGGACTTTATGCGAGGCATGGTTTTTTGATGCGAAATCCGAACATGGCCCGCCATGTCGTCGTCACCCGCACTAACAAAATGCGCGGATTTGTGCGGGGATTTGATTGGCGTGCGGTCCGCATACTTGCTGAGTTGAAATTCCACGGCCTTGCGTTGACTCGATGCAGATTCAGAACACTGATTTTATTCAAGGCCGGCATCTATCTACAGTGTCCACCGCGCTTCCATCGTCTCGTCTATTTTGGTTTTTGGGTTTCATCTACGCCAGCCTGATGGCTTTGATGTTTCAGAAAGTAGCCCTGCCGCTGCTGCCCGGGATTTATGCGGGACATGGTCTTTTGATACATGACCCGATCACGGCCCACAATGCCGCTGTCACCTACGCTAACAAAATTCGCGAACTCGGCTGGGATCAGTGGAAGCTTTTCCCCACCGGGAGCGAGGGCGGCAACATAGGAATCCTGTCGGCCTTGTATGCGCTGTTCGGCCCCGATCCCGCGCTCTTCATCCCCTTTAACGCCGCTGCAGAGGCGACCTGCGCGTTGATGATCTATCGGCTCGGCTCGACCCTTTGGCCGGGCCGGATCGGCACGATAGGCGGCCTGGTCGCGGCCGTCATGTTTCTGGTGTTTCCGTCCAGCTTGCAGTGGTATGGCCAGAACCTGAAGGATGCGTTCGTCATCGCGGGCATGCTGACGATGCTCTACGTGCAGCTTCGCTTGCTGCGGCAAAGCGAGGAGCCCGACGCTCCCAAATTGCCGCAACTCTTGTTGATGATGCTGGGCGGTGCCGTTCTGTGCGCGGTTTTCAGACCGTATATGCCGATATTGCTGCTGGTGATCTTCGGAATGTGCTGGCTGGTCGTGGTGGTGGCGCTTTGCGCGCAGCGCATGCTGGTGAAGGAGGGTCGCTTGCTGGCGCGCGGAGCGCTGGCGCTGGTCGTGCTGGCGCCGATCGCCTTGTTTGCGGCGAAATCCAATGTTGCCGAGACTGCGCTGGTGGAAAACGGCGCGACCGCGTCGGAGATGTCGTCAGGGCCGTCCTCGATGCATTCCTGGTCCTGGCAGGAAAGCGCCTGGCTGCCGCACAGCGTCGACCACATTTTCAAGCGTGTCTCGGAACTTCGTAAGCATTTTGCCGAATACGGCACGAGCATGGCGGCGAACTCGGCCGTCGATTCGGACCGTGTTCCCGAAAGCGCGGCCCAAGTGCTGATGTATCTGCCGCGCGCATTGCAGATCGGTTTATTTGCCCCGTTTCCCGTGACCTGGCAGGAGCGGGTTTCGGCGCCGCGACTGGTGGGGGCGCTCGAGACTTCTGTCTGGTATCTGTTTTTTCCCGGCGTGTTGCTGCTCGCCTGGCGCCGTCCTTCGCGGTCTTTGCTGTTCGGCGGGTGTTTCGTCGCGATCCTGCTGGTGATTCTCAGCTATATCAATCCGAATGTCGGAACGCTCTACCGGCAGCGCTTCGGCGTGTGGATGTTCGTCCTGCTGGCCGGCGCGGTCGGCTGGATGAGCATGCTCGCGCCGAGCTTGCGGCGTATTGCCGAAAGCCGCAAGGATTTGGCGGGTTCGTCTGAGCTGCTCGGGAAGGCGGACGGCCACTCGGGCGGCGGCATCGAATCGATGGTGGCTGCCGGTTCGCTGGTCCTGATCGTCACGCTTGTCTGCTTTCTGGGCTTTACCGCGCGCGATTTGCTGTTGATTCGGGAGTTCGGCGCGACATCCGTGATGGACGGCTATTTTTTCGCCGCCATGTTGCCGACATTTCTCATCACCTGCCTTTCCATGCCGATGGCGGATGCGCTCATGCGCACGTTCGTCGAATGCAAGATCGGCCAGGGCTTAAAGCAGGCGGAAGGTATCGTGCGTGCCGTACTTTGGTATGGCTGCCTGGGTATGCTGGGGGTGTCGCTAATACTGTATGTCGGCGCCGAGCCGTTGGTGCATATGGGGATGAGAGGCCGCAGCCCCGAAGCGGTTCACTCGGCCGTGACGATGTTCCGCTGTTTTCTTCCCTTGCTCTTTCTGTCGGTGTGGACTGTGGTGGGCAATGCCGTGCTCAGTGGGTTGCAGCGTTTCCGGACGGTGGCGCTCACCCAACTGGTTGTGCCGGCGTTGGCGGTGGGCGCCATCGTGATTTGGCCGAGCGCCTATGGACCGTATCCCGCTATTTTCGGCATGGTGATAGGCGCACTGCTGCACACGCTTCTCATTGTCGGGCGTCTTTCGCGATTGGGGTTCGTCTTGTGGCCCAAACCCTCTTCGCTGAGTCGGTTGCCCGCTTCGGTGACGCGCAGCTACAAGCGCCTGGCCCCGGCCGCGCTGGTGGGGTCTGCCGCCATACCGATCGGGTACGTCATAGCGGGCCTCGTCCCGGGTGACGGCGGCGTCAGCGCATGGGCATTGGCGAGCAAGCTGATCACGCTCTTTAGCAGCCTCGCCAGCGCGGCGGTGGCGTTCGTGGTCTTGCCGCATTTTTCGAGATTGGTGCGGCACCATGTGGCGCTGCTTAGAAACGACATGCGTCTGCTGCTGGTTGTCGGCAATGCCGCGGGTGGAGTCGGCACGGTGATGCTGAGCTTGTTCGCCGTGCCGATCGCCTCGATGCTTTTTTCCCATGGCAATACCGATGAGCGCCACATCTTGATGTTCGCGGACATTCTTCGGATCGGCGCGCTGCAATTGCCCGTTGCGATTACCTATACCGTCATGATCAAGCTCTCGGGGGTGGTCGGCACGTCGTCGCGCGCCCTGATGGGATCGGCTGTCGCGTTGGTCATCAACGCGGTGCTTGCCTATGTGTCGGTCCACTATATCGGCATCCTGGGCCTGGCCGCGGCCTCGCTTGTCGCGACGGTGATCGCCACGCTCTTTTTGTCGACGATGACGCGCAAGGCGTGCGGACTGTATATGCGCGATGTGGTCATGCTTGGCGTCAGCTGGATGATATGGGCGGGGATAACGCTGGCATCGAATGTGAATTGGGTGCATGCAGCGATTTCGTAGCCGGGCGGTAGCGCCGGTCTCGACGCCTTCTTGCGGCGTAAATCCTGGGGGATGAGGCATGTCGGGCTGAGTTACTATGACCGGCCATTTTCCCGAGTCCCCATGTCCACCCGCATCCTCATCGTCCGCACGTCATCGCTGGGGGATATCGTCCATACCCTGCCGGCGATTTCGGATATCGCGCGCTATGTTCCCGGCGCGCAGATCGACTGGGTTGCGGAAGAAGCGTTTGCCGAGATCCCGGCCTGGCATCCGGCGGTGAACGAGGTGATTCCCATGGCGCACCGCCGCTGGCGCAAGACCTGGTGGCGCGAAAGCACCCGCCGGGAGCGCCGCAAGATCGCCGATCGCCTGCGCGACGTGCGCTACGACGTGGTGCTGGACATGCAGTCGCTGCTGAAGTCGGCGTGGCTGGCGCGGCAGGCGCAGGGCACCAGGCACGGCCTGGACTGGCAGTCGGCCCGCGAGTCGATTGCGTCCTTGTTCTACGACGTGCGGCACCGGGTGTACTTCTGGCAGCCGGCGGTGATCCGCCAGCGCCTGCTGGCCGGGCTGGCGTTCGGCTACGAGCCCGCCGGCGAGCCGGATTACGGTTTGCAGGGCTTCCTGGCCGAGGCGCGCAGCGACCGGAGCAAGCGCAATTACGCGGTGATCATGCCGTCGGCCAGCCGCGACGACAAGCTGTGGCCCGAGAAAGACTGGCATGCCATTTTTGAACGGCTACGCGACGAAGGCTGCGTCTTGCGCGTGCTGGCCGGCAATGCCAGGGAAACCGAGCGCGCGCAGGCTTTGACGGCCGGGCAGGAAGGCGTCGAAGTCATGCCGCGCATGAACCTGACCGGCGTGGCCAGGCTTTTGGCCGGAGCGCGAATGATGGTGGGCCTGGATAGCGGCGTGACGCATTTGTCGGCGGCGCTGGGGCGGCCCACGGTGGGGATTTATTGCGCCTCTTCGCCGGTGCGCACGCCTTTGATCGGCCAGGCGTATACCGCCAGCCTGGGCGAGCAGGGCGCGCCGCCCTCGCGCGACGCGGTGCTGGCGGGCGTGGAGCAGGCGCTGGCCGCCGAGTGATCGATTTGGCTTGCGTGGACATACTGCGGACGTTCTAAGATGAACGTCACCGAGGCTTTTTATGTCCAGCGTCATGCCTGCCTTCGATACCCTGAAATACGCGGAATCCCTGCAAGCGGCCGGAGTGCCTGAAATCCAGGCCAAGGCGCATGCCCGGGCTGCCGCCGACGCCTACGACGTGCAATTGCAGCGCCTGGCTACCAAGGACGACTTGCGCATGCTGGGGGCCGAGCTGCGCGGCGAGATGGCAGAATTGCGCACCGAAATGCGCAGCGAGTTTCGCAGCGTGCGCAGCGAGATGGATCAACTTCGCAACATGATGCGCTGGATAGCCGGCCCATCGCTGATAGGCATCATGGCCACGGTGGCCGGCATGGCCGCGCTGGTGATCAAGAGCTTCGCCTGAAACGCCAGGCGCAGGGCCTGTGGGCTCAGCGCCCCAGCGCCACCTTGTCCGCGTTCATCTCCTGCACCACGGTGCGGTTTTCATCCCCGGGGCGCACGCCCAGCCAGCCTTGCCCCAGGGCATAGGCCCAGACGTTGGCCAGCAGAATCAGCAAGAACAGGATGCGCATGTCGAGGTCCGCTCGTAAGGGGGGATCTGCCTGGATTATCCCGGATTTATTGCGGCCGCTCAGCGGTTTGCAACACCCATGCGGCCAGCCCGTCCAGCACAGGGCTGTCGACATGGATCGGCCGGGTGGACACGCTGCGCGCGGCGCCGGCCTGGGCCAGCAGGGTTTCCACTTCGGTGCGTATCTCGGGCCAGCCGCCGCCGGTCACGTAGATGTCCGGCGTTGCGCCGAAGCGCGTGCGCGCGGCCAGCCATTGGCGCACGACGGCGCCGGCCTGGGCGGCGGCCACGCCGGTGCTGATTGCCTGGTTGGTGTCGGTGGGGTAGGCGCTGGCCGCGCCCTGCGCCAGCGGCAGGTTGGCGGTGCCGTGGGCCAGCGCGGTGCGCATCATGGCCGGGCCGGGCAGGATCAGGCCGCCGAGAAAGACGTTGTCGCTGTTGACGGTGTCCAGCGTGGTGGCCGTGCCGAAGCTGGCGACCATGAAGGGCGGATGTTGCGCGGGCTGGCGGGCCAGCACGCCCAGCATGGCGGCCCAGCGGTCGACGCCCAGTTGTTCGGGATGGTCGTAGCCGTTGCGCAGGCTCAGGGTCTGCTTTTCGGCGCGCAGCCATTCGATGCCGCAGCCGCAGGCCTGTTCGACGATGCGGGCGATGACATCGCCGCGGTCGGCGCCAGCGACGTTGACGCCGACGGCGCGGACCGGCGCTTCAGGCAAGGCATATAGCCAGTCGGCCAGCGCCTGCAGGCCGGTGTGCTCGAAGGCCTGCGTATCGGCCCGGCGATGCTGCGCGCCGGCGGGCAGCAGGCCAAGCTTGAGGCGGCTGTTGCCGGCGTCGATCAGCAGAATCATGATTGCGGCCGGATGGAGACTTCGCCCACGATGATGGGCTGGACGCCGCTGTCGGTGCGCAGCAGCAGGCGGCCCTGCGCGTCCAGGCCCTGGGCGATGCCTTGTTGCAGGATCCTGCCCTGGTCGATGACGTTGACCGCCTGGCCCGCGAGGGCATCCACCTGGGCATAGCGCTGCACGAAAGCGCCGAAGCCTTCGCGCTGCACATCGAGCAGGGCTTGATGAAAGCCGTTGGCCAGGGCACGGACGATCTCCGCGACGCCGGCGTCGGCGGGCGCGCCGATCTGGCTCCAATCGGCGATGGGGCGCCCCAGGGTCTGGGAAAGCATGTCGGCATCGCGCAGGTTCAGGCCGATGCCGACGACGACAGTGTGGCCGGAGACCAGGCCGGTCGGATTGCGCAGCGACTCCACCAGCAGGCCGGCCAATTTGGCCTGGCCCCATTGCAGGTCGTTGGGCCATTTGACGGTGAGCGGGCCGGCCCGGTCGCTGCCGATCAGCGCGCGCAGGCTTTCGCAGGCGGCCAGGCCGGTCAGCGGGGAAAGGGCCGGCAGGTCGGCGGCGAGCAAGTGCACGTCGAAGGCGAAGGACACCATCAGCGCAGCGCCGGACGGGCCTTTCCAGGACCGGCCCACGCGGCCGCGGCCTTGGGTCTGCAGATGGGCGCCCAGCAGCCAGGGCTTGCCTTCCGGGCGTTCGCGCGCCTGGGCCAGCAGGTCGGCGTTGGTCGAGCCGGTCTCGGCCTTCCAGCCCACTTGCCCGAAGGCCGGCAGCCAGTCCGCCAGCAGGTGCGCGAGCGTCGGCGGGGCGGGCAGGGCCAGGGAGGGAGTGGATAAGCTCGACATGGCCGGATTGTAGGCTGCGACTCTGTTGATGCCAGTCAAGTTATTGACATCTCGGATTTTTCTACACACACTTGTCCCGTGTCCTGGGATTTGGGACAGCCCGGGGAGGGCAAATATGAAAAGTCAAGATATTTTATTGCTGCTCAAGCTTGTCAGCATTTCGAAAAAAGACCGCACTGGCGATGCCTATCTGAACAGTCCTTGGCAGGATTGGGAAACGGAGCCTGGTTCCGGCATGCGGGGTGCCCTGGAGAAAGATGCCGATCTTGGGTCGCTTCACTTGAAAGCGGTTGCCACGCACGAACACTCGAGCGCGGCGCAATACGGCCTTCGCGCGCTGGCCGAGATGACCGGCATCAGCAAGTCGCAGGTAAGCCTTGCGTTGGCTCGATGCTATGCGAACGGCCTGGCGCACGTTGACCGAATTACGGCGGTGCCGCAGGTCAACACGACGGCACTTGGAGAATTCATTGTCTACGGGTTGAGGTACATTTTTCCGGCTTCGCGTGGCGTGTTGACTCGAGGCATCGCAACAGCATGGGCCGCGCCGGTGCTTTCAAATTCCATTCTATCCGGAGGCGAGATGCCGTTTGTCTGGCCCGATCCGCGTGGCAAAACCAGAGGGCAGTCATTGGAGCCGATTTACAAGACAGTTCCCGCCGCCGTTCGCAAGGATCCCATGCTCTATAACTTTCTTGCGCTGACTGACTCAATCCGGATTGGCCAGGCTCGCGAAAGAGCCGCGGCTACGGATCTTCTTGTCAAAGCGTTGGAACGCACACATGTCTGAGTCCGCTACGCATAGAGCAATGATAAGCGCCGTTGCCGAGGCGTTAGGCCCGGATTTGCTGTCGCGCGTCGCTTTTGTTGGAGGTTGTACAACCAGCCTGTTGATTACGGATGATTACTCTCGCGATCAGGTTCGTCACACGAAAGATGTCGATTTGATCGTGCATGTGGTGGGTCATGCCGAGTGGGCTGAATTGCAGGCGCAGCTTAGAACAAAGGGCTTTCGAGATATCGTGAAGGGCAGCGCGCCGATTTGTGCGCTCGAACTAGGCGAGCTGCGTGTTGATTTCATGCCAGATGACAAGCAACTCCTCGGATTTTCGAATCGCTGGTATACAGACGCTCTCAAAACAGCCGAATTCTATAAACTCACCGACACCGTGGGGATTCGGCTCGTAATTCCTTCTTATTTCGTGGCGACCAAACTCGAGGCATTCAAGGGACGGGGCAATAACGATCCGCTCGGGAGCCAGGATATCGAAGACTTGCTCAACTTGTTCAACGGCAGGGAAACTCTGTTGGAGGAAATACGCCAGGCGCCGGCACCAGTGCAAGCTTATATTTCGACTGAAATACGTATGCTGCTTAAACATCCTGGCATGGCCCATGCAATCGAAGGAAGTACTCAGGGTCAAGCGGAACAAGTGGAGTATCTGTATGAGCTTCTCGAGGCTGTGGCCGATTTGGGAATTTAGTTGGACGGCTACCAGAGATCAAACGTGAACGAGTGGCGATCGCAGCAAGGCCGGGATAGGGCCGAGAATCGAGATGCCGGTGGAATCCATATTGGAAGCAATCAGACGGTCGCAGTTGTGGTTGATGCCGCGGAAAGAGGTCTGCGAGGTGTCGATTATGCGATAGGCTGGGTGCGCCAACTTCTGGAAGCGGCACAAACCGACGGCGCGCTGACTCCTGACGGATTTGTCCAAGCCATGCGCCGGGCGCATGGCGCACAGCGAGATGCTGGATTTCTACACGAAGTGGCTGCGTACGCTGTGCTGGTCATAGACTCGGAGAAACACTCGTCCTGGGCATTGAGCTGCGGCGATTGCCGAATCGGTGTCCTTGCCGAAGAGGGCGTGGTCACCTGGCTGACGCCGGTGCATACTGGGGCGAACCCGCTTGGGCAGCCATTTATGATCGAGCATGCGCGGATGGACGCGCGCCATCTTCTCACCCGAAGGTTGCGAGTAAAGCGCTTTGACGAGCCTGCCCTGACCATGTTGAGCGATGTTCAAGCCAGGTCCTGGTTGCTTGCCACCGACGGGTATTGGGTAAATCGGCTTGAAAGCCCGAATCAGGAAGGAAAACCCGAAGATGATGCCAGCGTACTTATCTTCACTCCACCTTGTCGGAAGATCGAACAGAAAATCGACTGCATAAACTTCTGCACGAACATTGCCGCAACAATAGAAGCGTCAGGCATCTGAGTGAACGTATCCAATGCTTCCCTGCTTTCTATACAACCCGTGCGCCGCGACGGAGGCGTGTGCTATTTGGCGGGAGACTGGACGACGGTGGCCTTGGCCGAGGCAGGAGCCGTGACCTATCGCCGGCAGGAATTGCCGCCCGCGGGGCAGAGCATGGTTTGGGATCTGCTCGGCGTGACGCGGCTCGATACCGTGGGGGCGCATCTGATCTGGCAGGCCTGGGGCGGCAAGCTGCCCACGCGCGTGCGGCTGTCGGACAGGCAGCGCATGGTGTTCCAGGCGCTGGCCGATCATGCCGGGGGCGTGCGCGGCGACCTGCGGCCGCAGGTCGACCGCCTGGAGTGGCTGCGGGGCATCGGCGACATGTGGGGTCTTGCTGGCGAGAACGGCCGGGCCATGCTCGCCATGTACGGCGAGCTGGTGCTGGATTTTCTGGGGCTGCTGGCGCGGCGCTGGCGGGTGCCCTGGAGGCCGATTTCGGCGCAGATCTATCACACCGGCGCGCAAGCGCTGGGCATTACGGCGCTGGTGGGTTTTTTGATCGGCGTGGTGTTGTCGTATCTGTCGGCGCAGCAGCTGCGCATGTTCGGAGCGGACCGCTTCGTGGTGCAGCTGCTGGGCGTGTCCATCGTGCGCGAGCTGGGGCCGGTGCTGGCGGCCATCCTGGTGGCGGGGCGCTCGGGCTCGGCCATCACGGCCGAGCTCGGCGTGATGCGCGTGACGCAGGAGCTCGACGCCATGCAGGTGATGGGCATTTCGCACAGCCGTCGGCTGATCCTGCCGCGCGCGGTGGCGCTCAGCATCACCATGCCGCTGCTGGTGCTCTGGACGGATGCCATGGCGCTCCTGGGCGGCGCGTTGGCGGCCAAGGCGCAGCTGGGTCTTTCGGTCACGTGGTTCCTGCGGTCCTTGCCGGAGGCGATCACGCTGACGAACTACGGCATCGGCCTGCTCAAGGGCGTCACGTTCGGCATGCTGATCGCATTGATCTCCTGCCACTTCGGCCTGCGCATCAAGGCCAATACCGAGAGCCTGGGGCGGGGCACGACGACGTCGGTGGTGACGTCGATCACCGGCGTGATCCTGGTGGATGCGTTGTACGCGATTCTTTTCAGTTCGGTGGGTTTGTGATGAGCGACGCCGTCGTCGATCCCGTGATCTCGGTGCGCGGCCTGTACACGGCTTTTGGCGACCACGTCGTGCACGAGAATCTCGATTTGTCCGTGCGGCAGGGCGAGATCCTGTCCATTGTCGGCGGCTCGGGCTCCGGCAAGACCACGCTGCTGCGCGCCATCATCGGGCTGGACGAGCCCGCGGCCGGCACGATACGGGTGCTGGGGCAGGATTTATACGAACTGACGCATGCGCAATTCCGGTGTCTTTCGCGGCGCTGGGGCATGCTGTTCCAGGCGGGGGCGTTGTTCTCCGCGTTGTCGGTGTTCGACAATGTGGCCCAGCCTTTGCGCGAGCTGCGCACCTATCCCGAAGACCTGATCTCGGACGTGGTGATGTGCCGCCTGGCCATGGTGGGGCTGACGGCGCAGGACGCGAGCAAGCAGCCTTCGGACCTGTCCGGCGGGATGGTCAAGCGCGTGGGCCTGGCGCGCGCCCTGGCGCTGGATCCGAGCCTGCTGTTCCTGGACGAGCCCACGGCGGGCCTGGATCCGCAGCGGTCGGACGAGTTCGTGGCACTGGTGCGCGCCCTGCATCGGGAGCTGGGCTTTACGGTGGTGATGATCACGCATGACCTGGACACGCTGGTCGACCTGTCGTCGCGCGTGGCGGTGCTGG
>Ga0209455_1000431_pt1 | contig 32691 bp, 25 predicted proteins | sample AraplaCol_mCL_r2_FD_184275 | JGI IMG/M metagenome (GOLD analysis project Ga0209455, IMG submission 184275) | Arabidopsis root microbial communities from North Carolina, USA - plate scrape CL_Col_mCL_r2 (SPAdes) (version 2) | ecosystem: Host-associated > Plants > Roots > Endosphere | place: USA... | reverse complement strand
CGAAGAAACCTGCCCGGTCGACGCGATCACGCATGACGGCCGCAACTACGTGGTGGACCCGGCCGTCTGCAATAGCTGCATGGCCTGCATTCCGCCTTGCCCGACGGGTTCGATCGACAATTGGCGGCTGATGCTGCGCCAGGAGGCCTACAGCCTGGATGACCAGTTCGGCTGGGACGAGCTGCCTCTCGAAAAACCGTCGCCCGCCGGGGGCGAGGCCGCCGCGGCGCCGCTCCCGGGGCCGCAGGATGCCGCCGCGCCCGGGGTCCAGGCACCGGTATTCATGGCGCCCGGTTCGGTGGTGCCGCCGTGGTCGGCGGCTCATCCCTATGTGAATCTTTACGCGCCCAAGGCGCCCGTCACCGCCACCGTGGTGGGCAACTATCGCGTCACCGATGCCGGGATGGGCAGCGACGTGCATCACATCGTGCTCGACTTCGGCAAGCTGTTCTTCCCCGTGCTGGAAGGCCAGTCCCTGGGCATCCTGCCGCCGGGCGTCGACGCGCAGGGCCGCGCGCATTTCGCGCGCCAGTATTCGATCGCTAGCCCGCGCGACGGCGAGCGTCCCGGCTACAACAACCTGTCCTTGACGGTCAAGCGCGTCACCGAGGACTACGACGGCAAGCCCTTCAACGGCTTGTGCTCGAACTATCTGTGCGACCTGGCCAAGGGCGACACGGTGCAGGTCATCGGCCCGTTCGGCAACAGCTTTCTCATGCCCAACCATGCGCGCGCCAACTTGATGATGATCTGCACCGGCACGGGCTCCGCGCCCATGCGCGCCATGACCGAGCATTGCCGCCGGCGCATCGGGCAGGACGTCAACGGCAAGCTGATGTTGTTCTTCGGCGCACGCACCCAGCGCGAGCTGCCGTATTTCGGCCCCTTGATGAAGCTGCCCAAGGATTTCATCGACATCAACCTCGCCCTGTCGCGCGAGCCCGACCAGCCCAAGCGCTACGTGCAGGACGCCATCCTCGAGCGCTCCGCCGATGTGGCAGCGCTGCTGGCCGACGAAGACACTTACATCTATGTCTGCGGCCTCAAGGGCATGGAGGCCGGCGTGCTGCAGGCCTTGAGCGATGTGGCCGGGCCGCAGTGGGATGTCTTGCACGCCAGGCTGCGCGAGCAGGGGCGCCTGCACCTGGAGACCTACTAGCGAGGCCGCCGGGTAAGGGCTGAAGCCGTCCTCAGCCCAGCTTGCGCAAAAACGCCAGCACGGTGCGGCCCGCGAGCTCCACGTCTTCGGCGGTGATGGTTTCCAGCGGATTGTGGCTGATGCCGCCGTTGCCGCAGCGCGTGAACAGCATGCTCACCGGCACGACCTTTTCCATGATCATGGCGTCGTGGCCTGCGCCCGACAGCAGTTCGAAGTCGGGCAGGCCCAATTCGCCCAGCACGCCGCGCCACATGGCGCGATGCTCGGGCGAGCAGGGCGCTGCGGGCACCATCCACGCCGCCTGGATGTCCTCGACGGTGACGTTGCGGCGCGTGCAGACTTCTTCGATCTTGCGCTCGATGTCGGCCACCGCCGCGTCGCGCGTGGCGTTGTCCGCGGCGCGGATGTCCAGGCTCATGCGGCAGGCGCCCGGGATCACGTTGACCGACGCCGTAGGCACTTCCAGCATGCCCACGGTGCCCACTAGTGTCTCGGCCTGTCTGCAACGCTCTTCCACGTACAGCGTGATCTCCGCGGCGGCGCAGGCCGCGTCGCGGCGCATGTGCATGGGCGTGGTGCCGGCGTGGCTCGCGCGGCCCTTGAGCAGCAGCTTGCGGCGCATGCTGCCCGCGATCGAGGTGACCACGCCCAGCGCCAGGCCGGCGTCGAGCAGCACGGGGCCTTGCTCGATGTGCACCTCGAAATAATGCTTGATGCGCGTGGGATCGGTGGCGGCGCTGCCCACGGCAGCCGGATCCAGTCCCGCGTCGGCCATGGCCTGGCGCATCGTCACGCCATTGGCGTCGACCAGGTCCAGCCACGCGAGGTCGTAGCGGCCGATATAGGCCGACGAAGCCAGGAAGGACGTGCCGAAGCGCGCGCCTTCTTCTTCTGCGAAGGCCACGACCTCGAAGTCGTAGGGCAGGCGTTGGCCGCGGCGGTTCAGCTGCGTCACCACGGCCATGGGCAGGAGGATGCCCAGCCGGCCGTCGTAGCGGCCGCCGTTGCGCACGGTGTCGTAGTGGCTGCCGGTGACGACCAGCTCGGGCTGCGCCACGGAGGCATCGGCCTTGTAGCGGCCGATCACATTGCCCACGGCGTCGTGCCGCACCGTGTCGAAACCGGATTCCCGCATCCATTCGCCTATCTGCCTGGCCGTGGCGCGGTGCGCGGGCGTGAGGTAGGTGCAGGTGAGATTGCCTTCCTGGTCTGACCAGCCGGCCAGTTTGTCGGCCCAGGACAGGACTTGAGGGCCGTATTGCAGCGTATCGTGGGATTGCATGGCGTCGTGAGCGTGGAGTCGGTCAGCCGCTATTTAAGCGCGATGCCCGCCGCTTGGTCGAGCGGTCTTTGCCGCGCCGGCCGCGCGCCTTGCGCGCCGCGGATTTTCCGGCGATTGTTCTAATCGACGATAAGAACTATAAATTGACGGTTCTCGCAATTTAGCGTCTGTCTGTCCAGTTTTACGATCGTAATCACAAGACTGTGCCTGCCCTGCGTTTGCCAGCGGCCGAGCACGGCATGGAAAACGCATTCCAGGTGACAGAGACAACATGATTCGATTCCGCTCGCTCGAAGCTCAGGTTGACGCGCTGTTCAAGAAGCTGCTTACCCAGTATTCCGGCCAGTTCAGGTTGGATCCATCCCGGCCGGTGGATATCAAGGGCCGCCAGGCGCCCATGATGTTCAACGGCGACGAGCCGGTCAGCCTGCAGTACGACATACTGGACCGCTTCGAAGAGCAGACCGGCAGCGTCGCTTCCATCCTGGCGCGGACGGGCGACGACTTCATCAGGGTGGCGACCAGCGTGAAAGACCCGCAGGGCAATCGGGCGCTGGGCGTCGTGCTCGATCGCTCGCACCCGGCCTATGCGCTGAACCAGGCGGGCAAGACTTATTTTGGCAACATGATGCTTGCGGGTCGCAGGTTCGTGTTCGACTACCGTCCCATTTACGATGCGCAAGGAAACCTCATCGGTATCTTCGCGGTCGGTCTGGACGTCAGCAAGATCCGAATTTTTTCCTTGTCCGAGTCGCTGGGCCTGTCGGCCTTTGCGCTGGCGCTGCTGCTGCAGGTCGGCGTGGACGTTCTGGCCGCGCTCGTCAAGGGCCGGCTCGGCAGTCTGCACTGGCTCGAAGAATGGCCCAGCCTGGCGGTGGCCTGTCTGTTCGGCCTGGGCGTTTTTTTCCTCATCCGCTACAAGGTGGGCCAGCGGTTGCTGGTGGCGCAGGCCGCGGCGCGGCGGTTGGCCGGCGGCGACCTGTCGACGCAGATCGCAGTCAAGCGCGGCGACGAAATCGGCCTGCTGTTCGATGCGCTCAACAGCATCAACACGGGGTTGGCCAATCTGGTCAGCAACGTGCGCGTGTCCACCGACAGCCTGGGCGTGGCCTCGCGCCAGATCGCGGCGGGCAACGCCGACCTGTCGGCGCGCACCGAGACGCAGGCCAGCTCGCTGGAGCAGACCGCCGCCGCGATGGACGAGCTCACTTCCACCGTGCGCAGCAATGCCGAGAACGCGAACGAGGCCAACCGGCACGTGGGCTCGACCTTCGAGCTGGCCAGCCAGGGCTCGGCCCTGATGGAGCAGGTGGTGTCCACCATGCAGGGCATCCGCGAGTCCTCGAGCAAGGTGGCCGAGATCGTCGGCACCATCGAAGGCATCGCCTTCCAGACCAACATCCTGGCGCTGAACGCGGCGGTGGAGTCGGCTCGGGCTGGCGAACAGGGCAAGGGGTTTGCTGTAGTGGCGGGCGAGGTGCGCACGCTGGCTCAGCGCAGCGCCGACGCCGCCAGGCAGATCAAGGGGCTGATCGGAGATTCGGTGGGCAAGGTCGACAAAGGCGGTCAACTGATCGATCAGGCCGGCCAGACCATGACTCGCATCGTGAACTCGGTGCAGGAAGTCACGCAGTTGATGTCGGACATCCATCGCGCCAGCACGGAGCAGACCACCGGCATCGAAGAGGTCAACCACGCCGTGTCGCACATGGACGAGATGACTCAGCAGAACGCGGCGCTGGTGGAGGAGGCCGCCGCCGCGACGGCCAGCATGCAGGAGCAGGCCCGATCGCTCGAGCGCTCGGTGCACTTATTCAAACTGGCCATGTGACGAGCCCGGCTCGCGCAAGGCCCGGTAGTTTGCGTTAGATCAAACAGACAGGACAGGCCGTACCCTAGAATTTTCGACGTATTTGCGACTCAACGCGCATCGCTTCCCCGCGACTGGAGCCAGAATGAGCCACTTCATCGACAGACTGCGGTACTTCACGACGACCCGCCCACGTTTCTCGCAAGGCCACGGCGCCGTCACCGACGAAGACCGCGCGTGGGAAGACGCCTACCGCAAGCGCTGGCAGCACGACAAGATCGTGCGTTCCACGCACGGCGTGAACTGCACCGGCTCATGCTCGTGGAAGATCTACGTCAAGGGCGGCATCGTCACCTGGGAAACGCAGCAGACCGACTACCCGCGCACGCGTCCCGACATGCCGAACCACGAGCCGCGCGGCTGCGCCCGCGGGGCCTCGTATTCCTGGTATCTCTACAGCGCCAACCGCCTCAAGTATCCGCTGGTGCGCAGCGCGCTCGTCAAGCTGTGGCGCGAGCACCGCCGCACGCTCGCGCCGGTCGACGCGTGGCGTGCCATCGTCCGGGACGAGGCGGCGCGGCGCAGCTACCAGAGCCGGCGCGGCCTGGGGGGCTTCGTGCGCTCCACCTGGGCCGAGGTCGAAGAGATGATCGCTGCGGCGAACATCCACACGATCAAGCATCACGGCCCCGATCGCGTCGTCGGCTTCTCGCCCATCCCCGCCATGTCGATGGTGTCGTACGCGGCCGGCTCGCGTTATCTGTCGCTCATCGGCGGCGTGTGCCTGAGCTTCTACGACTGGTATTGCGATCTGCCGCCGGCCTCGCCGCAGACCTGGGGAGAGCAGACCGACGTGCCCGAATCGGCCGACTGGTACAACTCCACCTTCCTGATGCTGTGGGGCTCGAACGTGCCGCAGACGCGCACGCCGGATGCGCATTTCATGGCTGAGGTGCGCTACAAGGGCGCCAAGATCGTATCGGTGTTTCCCGACTACGCCGAAGGCGCCAAGTTCGGCGACATCTGGCTGCATCCCAAGCAGGGCACCGACGCCGCGCTCGCGCTGGCGATGGGGCACGTGATCCTCAAGGAATACCACCTCGCCGGCAAGAGCGACTACTTTGCCGACTACTGCCGGCGCTATACCGACATGCCCTGCCTGGTGCGCCTGGTGCGGCATGGCGACGGCTTCGTGCCGGACCGGCTGCTGCGCGCCTCCGATTTCGAAGACGGTCTCGGCCAGGCCAACAATCCGGACTGGAAGACCGTGGTCATCGACACGGCGGACGACGCGCCCGTCGCCCCGGTCGGCTCCATCGGTTTTCGCTGGGGGCAGAAAGAGGGCGCCGACAAGGGCAAGTGGAACCTGAAGGAAGAGGCGTCCGACGGCACGGCCATCGTCCCGCGGCTCTCGCTGGTCGAGGCGCACGATGAAGCCGTCGAGGTGCTGTTCCCTTACTTCGGCAACCAGCCGCATCCGCATTTCAACCATACCGGACACGCTTCGACACTGTCGCGCCGCATCGGCGCGCGGCGTCTGGCCACCCGCGACGGCGACATGCTGGTCGCCACCGTCTACGACCTCTTCGTCGCCAACTACGGCCTGGACCAGGGGCTGGGCGGCAAGGACATCGCCCGCAGCTACGACGACGATGTGCCGTACACGCCCGCCTGGCAGGAGGCCGTCACCGGCGTCAAGCGGGCAGACGTGATCACTGTGGCGCGGCAGTTCGCCGAGAACGCGCACAAGACGCAGGGCAAGTCGATGGTCATCATCGGCGCCGGAATCAACCACTGGTTCCACATGGACATGTCCTACCGCGCGATCATCAATATGCTGGTCATGTGCGGCTGCATCGGCAAATCGGGCGGCGGCTGGTCGCATTACGTCGGGCAGGAAAAGCTGCGCCCGCAGACCGGCTGGACCGCGCTTGCCTTCGCGCGCGACTGGGGCCGCTCGCCGCGGCAGATGAACGCGACCTCGTTCTTCTACGCGCACACCGACCAATGGCGCTACGACACGATGGACCCGGGCGCGCTCCTGTCGCCGCTGGCCGACAAGACGCAGTTCCACGGCCAGACCATCGACTACAACGTGCGCGCCGAGCGCATGGGCTGGCTGCCGTCGGCGCCGCAGCTGGACCGCAACCCGCTGGACGTGGGCCGCGCGCTCGGCCAGGCGGACGCCGCGGAAACGGTGGTGGCGGGCCTGAAGTCCGGCACGCTCAAGATGGCGTGCGAAGACCCGGATCATCCGGACAACTTTCCGCGCAATATGTTCGTATGGCGCTCGAATCTGCTGGGCTCGTCGGGCAAGGGGCACGAGTATTTCCTCAAGCACCTGCTCGGCACCACGCACGGCGTGCAGGGCGAAGAGGTCGGCGCGAACGGCGGCCCCAAGCCCGATGAAGTGGCCTGGCGCGACGACGCGCCGCGCGGCAAGCTGGACCTGCTCGTCACGCTCGATTTCCGCATGTCCACCACCTGCATGTATTCCGACATCGTCCTGCCGACCGCGACCTGGTACGAGAAGGACGACATGAACACGTCCGACATGCACCCCTTCATCCATCCCCTGTCCGCGGCGGTCGATCCCGTCTGGCAGTCCAGGAGCGATTGGGAAATCTTCAAGGGCATCGCCAAGCGCTTCTCGGAACTGTGCGAAGAAGGGCACCTGGGCGTCGAACGCGACGTGGTGCTGTCGCCCATCGAGCACGACACGCCCAGGGAACTGGCGCAGCCCTTCGAGGTGCGCGACTGGAAGCGCGGCGAATGCGAACCCGTGCCGGGCAAGACCATGCCGGCCGTCGTCGCGGTCGAGCGCGACTACCCGGCGACCTACAGTCGCTTCACTTCGCTCGGCCCCTTGATGGACGAGCTGGGCAACGGCGGCAAGGGCATTGCCTGGGATACGCGCGAGGAAGTGGCGCTGCTGGGCGAGCTGAACTATCGCGTGCCCGAGGGGCAGGGCGCCGAGGGCAGGCCGCGCATCGACACCGCGATCGACGCGGCCGAAACCATCCTGTCGCTGGCGCCGGAGACCAACGGCGCCGTCGCGGTCAAGGCCTGGAAGGCGCTGTCCGCGCTGACGGGCATCGATCACACGCATCTGGCGCGGGCCCGCGAGGACGAGAAGATCCGCTTTCGCGACATCCAGGCTCAGCCGCGCAAGATCATTTCGTCGCCGACCTGGAGCGGCATCGAATCGGAGCACGTGTCCTACAACGCGGGCTATACCAATGTGCACGAACTGATCCCATGGCGCACCGTGAGCGGCCGCCAGCAGCTCTACCAGGATCACGCCTGGATGCGGGCCTTCGGCGAATCGCTGTGCGTCTATAAGCCGCCGATCGACACGGGGAGCTATGCGCAGATGCTCGGCCAGCGTTCGAACGGCAATCCCGAGATCGCGCTGAACTTTCTCACGCCGCACCAGAAGTGGGGCATACACAGCACCTACACCGACAATCTCCTGATGCTGACGCTGTCGCGCGGCGGCCCCATCGTATGGATGTCCGAAAAGGACGCGGCGCAGATCGGCGTGGTCGACAACGACTGGATCGAGTGCTTCAACTCGAACGGCGCCCTGTGCGCGCGGGCGGTGGTCAGCCAGCGCATTCCGCGCGGCATGGTAATGATGTATCACGCCCAGGAAAAGATCGTGAACACGCCGGGTTCGGAGATCACCGGCACGCGCGGCGGCATACACAACTCCGTCACGCGCGTGGTGCTCAACCCCACCCACATGATCGGCGGCTATGCGCAGCTGGCCTACGGTTTCAACTACTACGGCACCGTCGGGTCGAACCGCGACGAGTTCCTGGTGGTGCGCAAGATGAAGCGCGTGGATTGGCTCGACGACGAGCCGGCCCCGGCCTCGGCCAGCCCCGAGCCTGCCTACCAAGCCCGTCAAGGAGAAATCCGATGAAAGTGCGTGCTCAGATCGCGATGGTTCTGAACCTGGACAAGTGCATCGGCTGCCACACCTGTTCGGTCACCTGCAAGAACGTCTGGACCAGCCGGGAAGGCATGGAATACGCCTGGTTCAACAACGTCGAGACCAAGCCCGGCATCGGCTATCCCAAGGACTGGGAAAACCAGAACCGCTGGCACGGCGGCTGGACCCGCAAGGCCGACGGCAAGATAGAGCCGCGGCAGGGCGGAAAATGGCGCCTGCTCGCCAAGATATTCGCCAACCCGGACCTGCCGCAGATCGACGATTATTACGAGCCGTTCACCTTCGACTACGCCCATCTGCAGACCGCGGGCGAGGCGCGCGCGATGCCGGTGGCCCGGCCCCGTTCGCTCATCAGCGGCGAGCGGCTCGAAAAGATCGAATGGGGGCCGAACTGGGAGGAAATCCTGGGCGGCGAGTTCGAGAAGCGCTCGAAGGACTACAACTTCGAGAACGTGCAGAAGGACATCTACGGCGAGTTCGAAAACACCTTCATGATGTACCTGCCGCGCCTGTGCGAGCACTGCCTGAATCCCGCGTGCGTCGCGTCGTGCCCCTCGGGCTCGATCTACAAGCGCGAGGAAGACGGCATCGTGCTGATCGACCAGGACAAGTGCCGCGGCTGGCGCATGTGCGTGTCGGGCTGCCCGTACAAGAAGATCTACTACAACTGGCAGAGCGGCAAGGCCGAGAAATGCATCTTCTGCTACCCGCGCATCGAGTCCGGGCAGCCGACGGTCTGTTCCGAAACCTGCGTCGGCCGCATCCGATACCTGGGCGTCCTGCTCTACGACGCCGATCGCATCAGCGAGGCGGCCAGCGTCGAGAACGAGACCGATCTGTACGAAGCCCAGCTTTCGGTGTTCCTCGACCCCTTCGATCCCGAGGTGATCGCGCAGGCGCGACGCGACGGCATTCCCGACGCATGGATAGACGGCGCGCAGCGATCGCCGGTCTACAAGATGGCCATAGACTGGAAGATCGCGTTTCCGCTGCACCCCGAATACCGCACGCTGCCGATGGTCTGGTACGTGCCGCCCCTGTCGCCCATCAACGCGGCGGCCAATAGCGGCGACCTGGGCATGAACGGCTACCTGCCCGACGTCCAATCCCTGCGCATTCCGCTGCGCTATCTCGCCAACCTGCTGACCGCGGGCAAGGAAGAGCCGGTCAAGCTCGCGCTCGAGCGCCTGCTGGCGATGCGCGCGTTCATGCGGGCCCGGCACGTCGACGGCATCGAAGCGCCGCAGGTGCTCGAGCAGGCGGGTCTGGGGATCTCCCAGGTCGACGAGATGTACCGCTATCTCGCGATCGCCAATTACGAAGACCGCTTCGTGATCCCGACCACGCACCGCGAGTATGCCGAAGACGCCTTCGACGTGCGCTCGTCATGCGGTTTCTCGTTCGGCAACGGCTGCTCGGACGGCCATACCGGGACCAATCTGTTCGGCGTCAAGAAAGGGCAGCGCAGCATACCGATCCGCCAGGAGTCGCTATGATCGCCATCGCCCGCCCCGAGCCGCAAGGCACGGTGTACTCCGTGCTGTCGGCCCTGCTCGAATACCCCGATCAGGCGCTGGTCGACGCCATGCCGCAAGCCCGCGCGCTGCTCCAGGCCGAACGCGCGCTGCCCGACGTCGCGCGCGGCGGCCTCGAACGCTTCTTCGACCACTGCGCCGACCGCGATCTCTACACGCTGCAGGAGAACTACGTCGCTCTGTTCGACCGCGGCCGCGCGACGTCGCTGCATCTGTTCGAACACGTGCACGGCGAATCGCGCGATCGCGGCCAGGCCATGGTCGACCTGACGCAGATGTACGAGCAGCATGGCCTGCATCTGGACGGCAGCGAGCTGCCGGACTATCTGCCCGTTTTCCTCGAATACCTGTCGCGCCTGCCCGCCAGGCAGGCGCGGGAGCTGCTGGCCGAGACGGGAGACATCCTGAAGTCGATCGCAGCCGAGCTCGGCAAGCGCGGCAGCTACTACGGCTTCGTGGTCGGCGCGCTCTTGCCGCTCGCTGGCCTGGGCGCGGCCGAGAAGCCAGCGCAGATGCACGGCGACGATGCCCACGTCGTGCCGTCGGCCGCCGACTATCGCGCGCTCGATGCCGCCTATGCCGACGAGCCGGTGCGCTTCATGGGCGCGCCCGCTCCCGTGGAGGAGCCCGTGCATTTCCACGAACGGCAGCCGGCCCAGGGGCGCAGGCCATGACCCCGGCGCGCGCGCCTAGCCATCGAGATCCCGGAGAACCGTCATGAAAGACCTTTTCCATCAGTTCCTGTTCGGCGTCTACCCGTATATCTGTCTCGCGGTGCTGCTCTTGGGCAGCCTCGTGCGCTTCGACCGCGAGCAGTACACATGGAAAAGCGATTCGTCGCAGCTGCTGCGGCACGGCGCCCTGCGCTGGGGCAGCAATCTGTTCCACTGGGGCGTGCTCATCGTCGTAGGCGGCCATTTCGCCGGATTCCTCGCGCCGCATTGGCTCGTTTCGCCTTTCCTGTCCGCATCGGGCCATCAACTGGTGGCCATGGCTGCGGGCGGCCCGGCGGGCGCGGTCGCCATCGTCGGCCTGAGCCTGCTGATCTATCGGCGCCTGTTCGACTCGCGCATCCGCCGCAACAGCCGCGTATCCGACATCGTGATCGTGCTGATGCTGTGGGCGCAGCTCGCGCTCGGCCTGGGCACCGTGTGGCTGTCCATGCATCACATGGACGGCATGCTGTTCGAGCGGCTGTCCGACTACGTGAAGGGCGTCGTGACCTTCCAGCCGCACATCGCCGACCTGCTCGACGGCGTGCCCCTGACCTACCAGACGCACATCGCGCTCGGCTTTACGATCTTCCTCGTCGCGCCGTTCACCCGTATGGTCCACATCTGGAGCGGCCTGGCGTCGGTTGCCTACGTGATCCGGCCTTACCAACTGGTGCGCAAGCGCTGAGCGATCGTCCAAGGACAACGACATGGAAACCATCCAGGCCACGCGCCGCCCCATCGAACCTCTCGTCGACACGGTCAGCGTCAATGGCGTCGTGATCGACGCCGAGGCGATCGTGCAAGAAACCGAGCATCATGTGGACGAACCCGATCCGCGCGCGGCGGCCTCCTGCGCCCTGGTCGTGCGCGAACTGCTGCGCCAGCGGGCCCAGAAAGAGGGACTGCTCGCACCGCAGGCGCAGCTCGACGACGAGGCCGTGGACGCGCTTCTCGCGCGCGAACTGAAAGTGCCGTCGCCTACCCGGGAAGACTGCGAACGCTATTACGCCCGGCATCCGCGGCAATTCCGCCGCAACGACATCGTCTACGCCAGCCATATCCTGTTCGCGCTGCTGGAGCGCACGCCGCTCGTGCCGCTGCGGCAGCGGGCCGAAGACACGCTGCGGCGCGCGCTGGGCGCGCCCGAGACCTTCGAGGCGCTGGCGCGAGAATTCTCCAACTGCCCATCGGCGGCGGTGGGCGGCAGCCTGGGGCAACTGCTGCGCGGCGACAGCGTGCCCGAATTCGAGCGCGCGCTGTTCGACGACGACGCCACCGGCATCCTGCCGCGCCTGGTCAGCACGCGCTTCGGCTTTCACATCGTGCGCATCGAACGCCGCGTCGAAGGGCAGGCCTTGCCTTTCGACGAAGTCGAGGCCGGCATTGCAGCCTTTCTCGATGGGCAGGTGCGGCAGAAGGCAACGCGGCAATTCGTGCAAGTGCTTGCCGCGGCCGCGCGGATCGAAGGACTGGCGCCGGACAGCTTCGGCAACGCGAACGGACCGCTGGTCCAATAGAGGAGGGCGGCGATGGAGACCGCAGGAAAGGATGTCGTATCGCGGCAGGCATGGTCGGTGCTGCTGGTGAGCACGCTCGCGTTCATGGTGTGCTTCATCGTATGGATGATGTTCGGGGTGCTCGGCGTCCCGCTGCGTGAAGAACTGCGGTTGAACAGCACCGAGTTCGGCCTGCTGACCTCGACGCCGGTCCTGACCGGCGCCCTGATGCGCCTGCCGATGGGCGTATGGACCGATCGCTTCGGCGGCCGGATCGTGATGACGATACTGCTCATGGCTTGTGCAATTCCTGTGTACGCGGTCAGCTACGCCACGCAGCTCTGGCAGTTCCTCCTGATCGGGCTTTTCCTCGGCTGCGTGGGCGCCTCGTTCGCGGTCGGCACGCCGTACGTCGCGCGCTTCTTTCCGGCATCGCGCCGAGGCTTCGCGATGGGCTTCTTCGGCGCGGGCACGATCGGCGCGGCGGTCAACCTGTTCGTTACGCCCGCGCTGCAGGCCAGCTACGGCTGGCGCTTCGTGCCGCGCGCCTACGCGGTGATGCTGCTCGCGACGGCGCTGATCTTCTGGCTGGCCTCCGCGAAGGATCCGGGCGCGGGCAAGCAGGGCGGTTCGTTGCTCGATTCCTTCAAGGTGCTGCGCGACCCGCGCGTATGGCGGCTGTGCCAGTACTACTCGATCACGTTCGGCGGCTTCACCGCACTATCCCTGTGGATTCCGCAGTATTTAAAGGCGGAATACGGCATGTCGCTGATCGCGGCCTCGGCTTTCGCGGCGGGATTTTCGCTGCCGGGCTCGGTGCTGCGTGCGGTCGGCGGCGCGCTGGCCGACCGCCTGGGCGCCCACAGCGTCACCTGGTGGGGCTTGTGGGTCGCCTGGGGCTGCCTGTTCCTGTTGTCTTATCCGCCGACCGACTTCGTCGTCCACACTCTGGACGGCACGGCCGCGCTGCATCTGAATACCCCGGTGGCGGTTTTCATCCTGCTCATCTTCGTGCTGGGCGCCGTGTTCGCCTTCGGCATGGCCTCGACTTTCAAGTACGTGGCCGACGATTTCCCGCAGAACATGGGCGTCGTCACCGGCATCGTGGGCCTGGCCGGCGGCCTGGGCGGCTTTCTGCTGCCCATTCTCTTCGGCGCGCTGCTCGATTTCTTCAAGATCCGCTCGACCTGCTTCATGCTTCTCTTCGGCGTCGTCTGGGTGTCGCTGATCCTGATCTATCTGTCGGAGATCCGGCGCACGCCGATCGACGGGGCCTCCAGGGCGTGAGCGGGGCAGGCGCGCCAGGTCGCGTAAAGCATACCAAAAAAAACCGGGCAACAGCCCGGTCTTTTTTTAGGCGCAGTCCGGCGCCGCGTTATCTCAGCGTGAACTTCTCGACCAGATGCGCGAGCGACTTGGCCTGGTCGTCGAGCGATTGCGCCGCTGCGGCCGCCTCTTCGACCAGCGCCGCGTTTTGCTGGGTGCCCGAATCCATCTGCGTGATCGCGTCGTTGATCTCTTCGATGCCCGAACTCTGCTCGGTGGTGGCGGCCGAGATTTCGTTCATGATGTTCGTCACGCGCTTGACCGCCTGCACGACTTCATCCATGGTCTTGCCGGCTTCTTCGGCGAGCTGCGAGCCGTTGCCAACACGTTCGACCGAGGTGCTGATCAGAGCCTTGATTTCCTTGGCCGCCGACGCGCTGCGCTGGGCAAGGCCGCGCACTTCGCCCGCGACCACCGCGAAACCGCGGCCGTTTTCGCCGGCGCGCGCCGCTTCCACCGCCGCATTCAGCGCGAGGATGTTGGTCTGGAAGGCGATGCCTTCGATCACGCCGATGATGTCGCCGATGCTCCTGGCGCTTTCGTTGATGTCGGTCATCGTCGCCACCACGCGGCCCACGACCGCGCCGCCTTTCTCCGCGATCTCCGAGGCATTGTTGGCGAGCGCGCTGGCCTGCTTGGCGTTATCGGCGTTCTGGTGCACCGTCGAGGTCAGCTCCTCCATGCTGGTCGCGGTGCGCTCGAGCGCGATCGACTGCTGCTCGGTGCGCTTGGACAGATCGAGGTTGCCCATCGATATCTCGCCCGCCGCGAGCGAGATCGTCTCGGCGCTCGTCGCGATTTCGCCCACGATGCCCGACAGGCTGCCCTGCATGTCGCGCAGCGCCGCCAGCATGCTCGAGTTGTCGTTGCGCCTGAGCTTGATCTGGCCGGACAGGTTGCCCGCCGCGATGTGGCTCGCGATCGCCTTGGCATAGCCGGGCTCGCCGCCGAGCTGCGAGGTCAGGCGCCGCACCACGACTTCGCTGATGATGAACGCGAGCGCGATGAGCGCGAGCGTCATGGCTGCGATCATCACGAACGACGAGCGGTAGACCGCGTCGGAAGCGCTGATGGTCTCCTTGGCGCCGATGCCGCATTGCTGCACGAGCGCATCGATGGTCTTCTCGAGCTTGCCGGTCTCCACGAGCAGCGACACGTCCTGCATGCCGACCTGCCAGTTCATCTGCGACAAGTCGAGCGATTGCGCCTGGACCAGCTTGACGAATTTTTCCAGATCGGCGGCCCAGGCCTTGGTGCCGGTGTCGAACTGCTTGGCCAGCGCGACCGCCTTGGTGTCCGACGGGTTGAGATACTGCGACAGCGTCTTCATCTGCGTCGTCAGCTGCGCGGCGTTGGCCTGGATGTCGTTGCCCAGCTCCACGCGCTCTTTCGCGGTGGTCGCGGTGAGGAGCATCTTCTGGGCGCGGCTCGCCCGCAGCATCGCCGCGCGCGCTTCCTCGGCGGCGAGGCTCACGACATAGCCTTGCTCGTAGATCGACTGGGTCGAGTTGTGCAGGCGGCTACTCTGCTTGAGGGAGAAAGCACCGATGGCGAACGTGCCCACCAGCAGCAGGGCGAAAGCGAGCCGGAGCATCGTTTTCACCGCCATGGGCCGCTTGGCGCGCGGCTTCTTCTTTATCGGCGACCCGCCCTGCGCCTGTTTATCGCTTGACAGGAATCTCGCATCGGAGCGTCTTCCGGATGCAATCGCTGGTACTTTCATGTCGCCTCTCGTGTAATTGATTTTGTATTTGCACCGGCTCTTGCGCGGCCGTGCTTTTTTTGCCTGATTTTAATAAAACAAAAGCCCCGCAAATTCAGCGATTTGCGGGGCTTTTTTGATGTTTTTTTCGATGCATAGCAGTTATGTGGTGGTGCCCAGGAGAGGACTCGAACCTCCACACCTTGCGGCACATGGACCTGAACCATGCGCGTCTACCAATTCCGCCACCTGGGCACATCTTGCATCGAGCAAGTGCGACATTCTAATTTATTCCGTCCCTGTGTCAAATCGTTTTGTGCAGCAGCTTTTATATATGCAAAAAATATCACATTGCGGATGTTGATTCCGTGCTTTATGGTTCGTACACAAGCTACACAAAAAGTAGTGATGGCGCGGTATTTTGGTTGAATACATCATGCGGCTCAAATATGAGTTGTTTTGCATATAAGAATTCACACCGAATCACCGTGTAACCCTAATACGGAGACAATCAATGAACAGTGCCAATGACTCAGCCGGCCATGCCGCGCCGTTCTTTTCGAAGGAAGCAACCGTAGCCAAGCCAGGTTTCTCGCGCTGGATGGTGCCGCCCGCGGCACTGGCGGTGCATCTGTGCATCGGGCAGGCTTATGCGTTTTCGGTATTCAACGGCCCGCTGACCAAGGTCATCGGCATCGACAAATCGGCGCCTGGCGACTGGCCGCTGACAACGCTGGGCTGGATCTTCTCGCTTGCGATCTTCTTTCTCGGCCTGTCCGCCGCCTTCGGCGGCAAATGGCTCGAACGCGTCGGGCCGCGCCTGGCGATGTTCGTCGCCGCATGCTGCTTCGGCGGCGGTTTCCTGATTTCGGCGGTCGGCGTCAGCCTGCACCAGATCTGGTTGCTGTATCTCGGCTACGGCGTGCTCGGGGGCATCGGCCTGGGCATCGGCTACGTGTCTCCGGTGTCGACGCTGATCCGGTGGTTTCCCGACCGCCGGGGCATGGCGACCGGCATGGCGATCATGGGCTTCGGCGGCGGCGCGATGATCGCCGCGCCCCTGTCGATCTCGCTGATGAACCATTTCAAGAGCGCCACGAGCGTGGGCGTCGCCGAAACCTTCATCGTGATGGGCATCGTCTATTTCATCTCGATGGTGATCGGTTCGCTCGCGGTGCGCGTGCCGCCCGCCGGCTGGCAGCCCGCCGGCTGGACGCCGCCCGCGACCACGCAGCACAAGCTGATCACGGCCAACCACGTGCACATCGACCAGGCGCTGAAGACGCCGCAGTTCTACCTGATCTGGCTGGTGCTGTTCCTGAACGTGACGGCCGGCATCGGCATCCTGGGGCAGGCCTCGGTGATGATCCAGGAGAGCTTCAAGGGCGCGGTCAGCGTCGCGGCCGCGGCGGGCTTCGTCGGCCTGTTGTCGCTGTTCAACATGGGCGGGCGCTTCATCTGGGCTTCGGCGTCCGATTGGGTCGGGCGCAAGAACACCTATTACATCTTCTTCGTCCTGGGCGCGATCGCCTACGTCAGCGTGCCGGTCTTCGCGGGCGGCGGCAATGTGCCGATGTTCGTGCTGACGTACTGCATCATCATCTCGATGTACGGCGGCGGCTTCTCGACGGTGCCGGCTTATCTGGCCGATATTTTCGGCACCGCCTATGTCGGCGGCATCCACGGACGGCTCCTGACCGCATGGGCCATGGCCGGCATCGCCGGTCCGGTGCTCGTCAACTACATCCGCGCCTATCAGGTCGCGCACGGCGTCGTGAAAGCGGACGCCTACACCATGACCGTGCACATCATGGCCGTGCTGCTGATCGTGGGTTTCATTTGCAACCTGCTGGTCAAGCGCGTCAATGAACGCCACCACATGACCGAAGCGCAGCTCGCGGCGAACTGACAGGAGACGCGAAGATGAACACCAATCAAGTTCACCCGACCAACAAACCCATGCTGGTCGTATTCTGGCTCTATGTGCTGATCCCGCTGGTGTGGGGGGTCGTCAATACGCTCACTCAGGCGCTCAAGCTGTTCAGCTGACGCGCTGGCGGCCCGATGCCCTCGAGGCATCGGGCCGCCCGTTCATGCGGCCAGGGCCGGGTTTGTGCCTCGCCCTTCAACCCGGCAGCCGCGATTCGAATCTCTTCTTCAAATACAGCCCCAAGGCCAGATCGTCGGCCAGGCCGAGCTTGCGCATGGCCCGGCGCTTGTGGCTGCTGATGGTTTTCTTGCTGCGCGACAGGCGCCGGGCCGCCTGGGTGACGGACAGGCCCAGGGAAATATGGCGCAGGATCTCGGTTTCCGTCGCGCTCAGTTGATCGGCGGAGTCGTCCGGCCTGCCTGGGCGGATGCGGCCGTCGATGCTCAGGTGGAACTGCAGCGGCTGCTGCGCGGCGGCATGGACCATGTCGCGGATGAGCGGTTCCGGATCGGCCTTGGACAGGAAGCCGCAGGCGCCCGCGCGGAAGGCGGGGTAGGCCGTGCCCCGGGCGGGATCGGACGAGAACGTGACGATGGCTATCTTGCCGGCGTGGCGCTTGATGCGGCGGATCAGGCTCATGCCGTCGCAGGAGGCGTCGGGCAGGTTGTAGTCCACGATGGCGACGTCGCAGCGCAGCCGGGCCAAGCCTTCGAGAAAGCGATCGGTCGAGGTTTCGGTCAGCACGACGTCGAACCGCTCGTCTTTACTCAGGCAGGTGGCGAGCCCGATGGCCGTCACGGGGTGGTCGTCGAGTATCGCGATGCGCAGGCGCCGCGGGGCGGCGAGCTGGCCGGCCACGGCGGGGTGCGGGGCGGGCGGGTTGGTCGGGTTGGAAGAGTCGTGCTTGAAAGTAGGGAGCATAGGCAGGATGGAAGCTAAATCTGAAAATTAGCTGAATAGTTTTGACATATGCGATGTTACATTAACCTTTCATTTTCCTGTCTGCCGGGTGGCGTATTTCAGACCGAATCCCGTCTCCCGCCGCCCGGCGCGCAGGCCAGGTGCACGAATCAGACGCATAGGAAGACGGACTCGATGAAGGCTCGCTTTATCGGGGCCGTTTCCTCGCATAAAGCGCTACAATCGGCCAGTACGGCATGGCAATCAAAACGAACGCGGCGACCGGCCGCGTTCGTCGTTTTTGGAAATTACCTCGATGCTACAAATCACTCTGCCCGATGGCTCTCAGCGCCAATTTCCCGGCCCCGTCACGGTCGCCGAGGTCGCTCAGTCCATCGGCACCGGCCTGGCCAAGGCGGCGCTGGGCGGTCGCGTCACGATCCCGGGCCAGCAGCCCCGCCTGGTCGACACCAGCCATCGCATCGAGCAGGACGCCACCCTGGCCATCGTCACCGCCAAGGACGCCGACGGCCTGGACCTGATCCGCCATTCCACGGCGCACTTGCTGGCCTATGCCGTCAAGGAACTGTTCCCCGAAGCCCAGGTCACCATCGGCCCGGTGATCGAAAACGGCTTCTACTACGACTTTTCGTACAAGCGGCCCTTCACGCCCGAAGACCTGCAGGCCATCGAGAAGAAGATGGCCGAGCTCGCCAGGAAAGACGAGGCCGTCACGCGCGAAGAATGGAAGCGCGACGACGCGGTGGCCTTCTTCAAGGACATCGGCGAGAAGTACAAGGCCGAGATCATCGCCTCGATCCCGGGCAACGAAACCATCAGCCTGTACCGCGAAGGCCAGTTCATCGACCTGTGCCGCGGCCCGCACGTGCCGTCCACCGGCAAGCTCAAGGTCTTCAAGCTGATGAAGCTGGCCGGCGCCTATTGGCGCGGCGACAGCAACAACGAGATGCTGCAGCGTATCTACGGCACGGCCTGGGCGACCAAGGAAGAACAGGACGCCTACCTGCACATGCTGGAAGAGGCCGAGCGCCGCGACCATCGCAAGATCGGCCGCGAGCTCGATCTTTTCCACATGCAGGACGAGGGCCCGGGCCTGATCTTCTGGCACCCCAAGGGCTGGGCCCTGTGGCAGCAGGTCGAGCAGTACATGCGCCGCGTCTACCAGGACAACGGCTACCAGGAAGTGAAGGCGCCGCAGATCCTCGACCTTTCGCTGTGGAAGAAGACCGGCCACTGGGACAATTATCGTGAAAACATGTTCACGACCGAGTCCGAGAACCGCATGTATGGCCTGAAGCCCATGAACTGCCCGGGCCACATCCAGATCTTCAACGCCGGTCTGCACTCGTACCGCGAACTGCCGCTGCGCTACGGCGAATTCGGCCAGTGCCACCGCAACGAGCCTTCGGGTTCGCTGCACGGCATGATGCGCGTGCGCGGTTTCACCCAGGACGACGGCCACATTTTCTGCACCGAAGATCAGCTGCAGGAAGAGTGCGCCCAATACACGAAGCTGCTGCAGAAGGTCTACAAGGATTTCGGCTTCGCAGAGGTGCTCTACAAGGTGGCCACCCGCCCCGAGAAGCGCATCGGCGACGACGCCACCTGGGACAAGGCCGAGCATGCGCTCATGGAAAGCCTGCGCGCGACCGGCTGCGACTTCGTCGTCTCCCCGGGCGACGGCGCCTTCTACGGCCCCAAGATCGAATACACGCTGAAAGACGCCATCGGCCGCCAATGGCAGTGCGGCACCATGCAGGTGGATTTCTCCATGCCGGTGCGCCTGGGCGCCGAGTACGTCGACCAGAACGATCAGCGCCGCCCGCCGGTCATGCTGCACCGGGCCATCCTCGGCTCGCTCGAGCGTTTCATCGGCATGCTGCTTGAAAACTACGCCGGCGCGATGCCGCCTTGGCTGGCTCCGGTGCAGGCCGTGGTGTGCTGCATTTCCGAGCCTTCGGCCGATTATGCAGCGCAGATTACGCAAACCCTGAAAAAACAAGGCTTTAGGGTTGAGTCGGATTTGCGTGGCGAAAAAATCACCCGTAAAATCCGAGAACACAGCCTGCAAAAGGTTCCGTATATCCTGGTCGTAGGCGACAAGGAAAAGCAAAACGGCACGGTTGCCGTGCGCGGCCTGGGTGGTCTGGACGTGGGCGTCATGGCGCTCGCCGACTTCACCAACCGCTTGTCTGAAGATGTCGCCACGCGCCGCAGTCTGCCGCAACCCGCGGCCGAACAGGCTTGATGCCACACGGCCGCAATTCGAGTAATCACTAGGAGTTTTCAACATCGCAACTGAAAAAAGCGTACGCATCAACGGTGAAATCCGCGTCCCCGAAGTGCGTCTGATAGGTCTGGAAGGAGAACAGCTCGGCATCGTCGCGATTGCCGAAGCGTTCCGGCTTTCCGAACAGAGCGACGTGGATCTGGTGGAAATCGCGCCCAACGCCGAGCCTCCGGTCTGCCGTCTGATGGACTACGGCAAGTTCAAGTACCAGGAACAAAAACGCCAAGCCGAGGCGCGTTCCAAGCAGAAGGTCATCCAGGTCAAGGAAGTGAAATTCCGTCCGGCGACCGATGAGGGCGATTACCAGGTCAAGCTGCGCAACCTGCGGCGCTTCCTGGAAGAGGGCGACAAGGCCAAGGTCACGCTGCGTTTCCGAGGCCGTGAAATGGCGCACCAGGAACTGGGCATGCGCGTGCTCGAGCGCGTGCGCGACGATCTGACCGAGCTGGCCCAGGTCGAAGCCATGCCCAAGCTCGAAGGCCGCCAGATGGTCATGGTGCTGGCGCCCAAGAAAAAGGCGATCGGCAAGGTCGAAGCCGCGGCCTGATTCGGCAGCGCACAGGCTATGCAACGGCCCGGCCGTCCGCGATGGACGGCCGGGCCGTTGCCCTTGTAGGGGTATGCCTTTGCCGCAGGCTGAATTCAGTTACCATGAACCAGGTATGAATCTCGGGTAGGAAACCTGATGCATGTCTTGTTCGTGATCGATCCCTTGCCGCTGCTCAAGGCGTACAAGGACAGTTCCGTTGCCATGATGCAGGCGCTTGTCGCGCGCGGGCACACGCTCAGCGTGGCGCTGCAGGGCGACCTCTACATCGAGGCGGGCATCGTGCGCGTGCGCGCCACGCCCATCGCCCTGGCGCCGGGAGCCGACCTGCACGGGCACGCCTGGTGGAAAGAGTCCGGCCCGGCCGTCGAGGTGCCCCTCAAGGACTTCGGCGCCGTCATCATGCGCAAGGATCCGCCCTTCGACATGGAGTACGTCTACTCCACGCACCTGCTGGGCTATGCGCAGGAGCAGGGCGCGCGCGTCTTCAACGGCGGCGCGGCCATCCGCAACCACCCCGAGAAGCTGGCGATCACCGAGTTTCCCGATCTGGTCTCGCCCACGCTGGTCACGCGCGACATGGAACGCATCAAGGCCTTCCACGCGCAGCACCACGACGTCATCGTCAAGCCGCTGGACGGCATGGGCGGCACGGGCATCTTCCGCCTGCGCGCCGAAGAGCCCAACCGCAACGCCATTCTGGAAACGCTGACCGCCAACGGCACGCAGACCATCATGGCGCAGCGCTACATTCCCGAGATCGTCAAGGGCGACAAGCGCGTGCTGTTGATCGGCGGCGAACCCGTGCCGTTCTGCCTGGCGCGCATTCCGCTGGCCGGCGAGACGCGCGGCAACCTGGCCGCCGGCGGCCGGGGCGTGGCCCAGCCGCTTTCCGACAGCGATCGCCGCATTGCCGAGGCGGTGGCCAAGCGCATCGCCGGGCGCGGCCTGCTGCTGGTGGGTCTGGACGTCATCGGTGACTGCCTGACCGAAGTCAATGTCACCAGCCCCACCTGTTTCGTCGAGATCACCGAGCAGACCGGCTTCAATGTCGCCGACTTCTTCGCGCAGGCGCTCGAGCGCGCCGCTGCTTGAGAAGGAGGTGTGATATGACGGGTATCGTCATCGTCGTGCATGCCCCGCTGGGCGAGGCCATGTCTGAAATGGCGCGCCACGTGCTGGGCGACAGCGTCGCCGACACGCTGGCCGTGCACGATATTCTTCCCGAAGATCAGCCCGAGGAGCGCGCGCCCGCGGTGTTGGCCGACATCAGGCGCCTGGCGCGCGACAACGGCGCGCTGGTGCTGACCGACCTGGTCGGCGCCACGCCGGCCAATATCGCCAAGCGCGCGGTAGCCCAGGCTCAAACCGAGGGGCTGACGTGCTGCGTGCTGGCCGGACTGAACACGCCCATGCTGCTGCGTGCATTGACCTATCGCGGTTTGTCACTCGCCGAAACGCGTGAAAAGGCCTTGGCTGGAGGCGTACAGGGCTGTCTGCGGGTAGACTAGTCCCCAATTCTAAAAAAAGCGCATCGATACGGGTTTCACTATGGCTACTTCAGACATTGTCATCAGCAACAAGCTCGGCCTGCATGCACGGGCAGCCGCCAAGCTCACGCAATTGGCCAGCCGGTTCAGCAGCGAAATCTTCATTTCACGCGGCGCGCAGCGGGTCAACGCCAAAAGCATCATGGGCGTGATGATGCTGGCCGCGGGCCTGGGCACCACGGTGCGCCTGGAAGCCACGGGCGGCGATGCCGACCAGGCTCTGTCGGAAATCCAGAATTTGTTCGACGAAAAATTTGGTGAGCACGAGTAACGCAGTTCTCGAAGATCCGCCGCTGGCCGAGCCTCCCGGCGCGGTGGTGGCGCTGCGCGGCAAGGGTGTAGCCCGAGGCTATGCCATAGGCCGCGCGATCGTCATGGGCGCCGCCGCCCTCGAGGTGGCTCACTACCGCATTGCGCCCGCCGACGTCGAAAGCGAATGCCGCAGGCTCAGGGACGCGCTGGCGCGCGCGCAGGCCGACCTGCACCACCTGGCCAACAACCTGCCCGAGGATGCGCCGCGCGAGCTGGGGGCCATGCTCAACGTGCACGGCCTGCTCCTGGGCGATCCGCTCCTGGCCGACGAGGCGCAGGCGCTCATCCGCGACCGCCATTACAACGCCGAATGGGCGCTCACGGCCCAGGGCCAGTTGCTGGGCGAGCAGTTCGACGCCATGGAAGACGAATACTTGCGCGAGCGCGGCGGCGACGTGCGCCAGGTGATCGAGCGGGTGCTGCACGTGCTGTCGGGCACGCCGACGCTGCTCTCGGCCGAGACAGTCTGCAGCGGCAGCGGCGGCGAGCCGCTGGTGGTGATCGCGCACGACATTTCCCCGGCCGACATGCTGCGCCTGCGCGGCGCGCGTTTCTCGGCGTTCGCCACCGATCTGGGCGGGCCCACCTCGCACACGGCCATCGTGGCTCGCAGCATGGGCGTGCCGGCAGTGGTGGCCATGGGCAATGTGCGCGACATCGTGCGCGACGGCGACATGATCATCGTCGACGGCGCCTCGGGCACGGTGCTGGTCAATCCATCGCAGAGCATGCTGGAGCAGTATCGCGGGCTGCAGCGCGTCTACGCCGACGAGCGCGCCGAGCTGGAGCTGTTGCGCGACGAGCCTTCCATCACGCTGGACGGCATCAGCGTGCGGCTGGAAGCCAATATCGAGCTGCCCGAAGAGGCGCCCGCCGCGCTGGCCGCGGGAGCGCAGGCCATCGGCCTGTTCCGCAGCGAGTTTCTTTTCATGGGCCGCTCCGAGCTGCCGGGCGAGGAAGAGCAGTACCTGGCCTACGCCTCGGTGGTGAAAGTCATGGCGGGGCGGCCGGTCACCATCCGCACGCTCGATATCGGCGCCGACAAGACGCTGGACGACGAAATCACGGTGGCCACCAATCCGGCGCTGGGCCAGCGCGCGATCCGCTACTGCCTGGCCCGGCCCGAGATGTTCGCGACGCAGCTGCGCGCCATCCTGCGCGCTTCGGCGCACGGGCCGGTGCGCATCCTCATCCCCATGATCGCGCACATGCACGAGGTGCAAGCCACCTTCGCCGCCATCGCGTCGGCGCGGCGCGAGCTGGATGCGCGCGGACAGGCCTACGCGGCCCATATACCCGTGGGCGCCATGGTCGAGATACCGGCCATCGCGATCGCCATCGAGCCGTTCGCGCAGGTGCTCGACTTCCTCTCCATCGGCACCAACGACCTGATCCAGTACGTGCTGGCCATCGACCGTGGCGATCATGACGTCGCCGGCCTTTACGATCCGCTGCATCCGGCGGTGCTGCGCCTTCTGGCGCACACGATCAACGCCGGCGAGCGCGCCGGCAAGCCGGTGGCGGTGTGCGGCGAAATGGCGGGAGATTCGCGCTATACGCGCCTGCTGCTGGGCCTGGGCCTGTCGGAGTTTTCCATGCACTCGCAGCAGTTGCTGGACGTCAAGCGCGAAGTGCGCAGGGCGCATTCCAATGCGCTGCGCGCGAAAGTGGCCAATGTGCTCAACCGCGCTTTGCCGGTGGATCTGGCCAAGCTGGAGCAGGCTTGATTGCGGCGCACGCCCTGCAGGTCTAAGATAGGGTTGTGTGTTTCATAGGAGAACACCATGCGCAATGCCATTTCCATCCTTGCCGACTGTCGCCGAGCCATGCTCGTGCGGCTGCGCACCCATGGCCATCAGTTCCAATCCATGGTGGATGCAACCGTGCGGATGTTGGCCGAGTGCATGTCCAACCCCGCTTCGCGCCGGGTGAGGCCCATGCTGCGGCCCATACCGATCCGCATCGACGAGCGCCGCGACACGCGCCGCTGATTCCAGCTTTCCAAGAAAACGGCCAGGCATCAAGCCTGGCCGTTTTTCGTCGTGGATGCGCCGGCGCTATTTCCGCCCGGTGCTGCCGAATCCGCCGTCGCCGCGCTCCGAGGCGCCGAATTCCTCGACCACGTTGAAGCTCACCTGCTGGACGGGCACGACCACCAGCTGGGCCAGACGTTCCATGGGGTTGAGCGTGAAGGACGTGCTGCCGCGGTTCCAGGTCGAGACCATGAGCTGGCCTTGGTAGTCGGCGTCGATCAGCCCGACCAGGTTGCCCAGCACGATGCCGTGTTTGTGGCCCAGGCCGGAGCGCGGCAGGATCAGCGCCGCATAACCCGGATCGGCGATGTGGATGGCCAGGCCGGTGGGCACCAGCACGGTGGTGCCGGGCGCGATTTCGATGGGTTCGTCCAGGCAGGCGCGCAGGTCCAGGCCGGCCGAGCCGGGCGTGGCATATCCGGGCAAGGCATCGCGCATGCGGGGATCGAGAATTTTGACGTCTACGGATTTCATGGATCAGTGGGTAGGAGGGCCTTCGGGAGGAAGGGTCAGCTTGGTGGAGGGGCGCCGGACGGCGCGCGAAGCCGCCAGCAGCAGCAGGCCGAAAATGAGCAGAAAGCCCGGCATGATGAAATCGTCGACCGTGTATGCCGCTTGTTCGAGCGCGGCGGCCAGTTGGACGCAGGCGGCGATCAGGACGGCGGCGGCGCCAACGAAAAGAATGACGGCCCAGCGCCGCTTGGCGACGGGCGAAGTCGAAGTTTGAACCTCGGGCTCGATCATGGACGAAGGCCTCGGGCGACGTCAGGCTCGGCGCCTGGGCAGCCGCGCGGCGATTTCGGCGACGAGCCGGCGGGCCGCGTCGAGCTTGGGCGCGGCGGGCAGGGAGTGCATGCCCTGGGCGTCGAAGAGCGTCATCTCGGTGGCGTCGGCGTCCATCACGTTCTGCGCGAGATTGCCCACCAGCAGCGGAATGTTCTTGCGGCGGCGCTTGTCCTCGGCGTGTTGGGCGAGGTTTTCGGTTTCGGCGGCGAAGCCCACGCACCAGGGGCCTTCAGGCAAACGGGCCACGTCGGCCAGGATGTCGGGGTTGGCTTCGAATTCCAGTTGGGGAGCGCCGCTGCCGGTCTTCTTGAGCTTTTGTGCGCTGGCGTTCTTGACGTACCAGTCGGCCACGGCAGCCACCGCGATGAAGATGTCGGCATCGGCGGCCTCGGCCATGACGGCGGCGTGCATCTGCCGCGCCGTCGTCACCGGTATCAGGGTGACGCCGTAAGGGGCGGGCAGCGACGTGGGGCCGCTCACCAGCGTGACCTGGGCGCCGGCTTCCTGCGCGGCGCGCGCCAGGGCGTAACCCGTCTTGCCCGAGGACCGGTTGCTCAGCACCCGCACCGGATCGATGGGCTCGGAAGTGGGGCCGGCCGTCATCAGCACGTGCTTGCCCGCCAGCAGCTTGGGCTGGAAGAAGGCAATGACCTCGGCCAGCAGCTGGTGTGCTTCGAGCATGCGGCCGTCGCCGACTTCGCCGCAGGCCTGGTTGCCCGAATCGGGGCCGAGGACGGCGATGCCGTCGGCGTGCAACTGCGCCACATTGCGCTGCGTGGCCGGATTGGCCCACATCTCGCGGTTCATGGCGGGAGCCACCAGCATGGGGCAGGCGCGCGCCAGGCACAGCGTGGAGAGCAGGTCCGACGCTTCGCCATGGACCAGCTTGGCCATGAAATCGGCGCTGGCCGGGGCGATCAGCACCGCGTCGGCACCGCGGGTGAGGTCGATGTGCGCCATGTTGTTGGGCACGCGCGCGTCCCAGGCATCGATGAAGACGGGCCGGCCGGACAGGGCCTGCATGGTGACAGGCGTGATGAAGTGCGTGGCGGCTTCGGTCATGACCACGTCGACCGTGGCACCTTGCTCGGTCAGGCGGCGCACGAGTTCGGCGATCTTGTAGCAGGCGATGCCCCCGGTCATGCCGAGGACGATGCGCTTGTCGATGAGATCCATTGCGGGCAACCCCGTAGGAAGCGGCTAGTTTTTGGCGCGATCGCGGAACAGTTCGTCGACGACCAGCAGCACGGCGCCGCAGGTGATGGCGCTATCGGCCAGATTGAAGGCAGGATAGTACCAGTCGCGCCAGTAGAAAAGCAGGAAGTCGATCACGTGGCCGTAGGCGACGCGGTCGATCACATTGCCCAGCGCGCCGCCCAGGATGAGGGCCAGCGCGATGCTGAAGCGCGCGCGGCCCGCCTCGGCGGTGCGCGGCTGCCGGCGCAGCAGCCAGACGATGACGGCTGCGGCGACCAGGCCCAGCAGCGTGAACAGCCAGCGCTGCCAGCCCGGCTCCGACGCGAGGAAGCTGAAGGCGGCGCCATGGTTGTAGACCAGGATCAGGTCGAACACCGGCAGCACGTTCACGCGCTGGCCGTAGGTGAAGAGATGATCGATGGCGAGCTTGCTGGCCTGGTCGAGAACGATGACCAGGGCGGCGAGCGCCAGCCAGCGCATCCAGCCCGAGCGGCTCGTCGACGCGGTGTTCACGCGGCGCCGCCCGGGTCTAGGCGAACTCGCGCGGCTCGCCCGCGCCGAACAGATTGGCCATGCAGCGGCCGCAGAGCTCGGGGTGGGCGGCATCGGCGCCCACGTCGGCGCGCCAGTGCCAGCAGCGCTCGCACTTCTTGTGCGTGGTGGGCGTGATGGTGACTTCGAGTTCGCCCGCGCCTTCGTGCACGGTGGCGCGCGAGGTGATGAGCACGAAGCGCAGGTCGCCGGCCAGGCTGGCGAGCCAGGCGCGGTCCTGCGCGCTGGCCTTGATGTCGACTTCGGCCTGCAGGGACGAGCCGATGTTGCCGGCCGTGCGCACTTCTTCGAGCTTGCGCAGCACTTCGCCGCGGATGGCGCGCAGGCGCGACCACTTGGCTGCAAGCGCGTCCGCGTCGGCGTAGGCCGGCAGGGTGTGATAGACCTGCGTGAAGATGGTGGCGCGCGCCGCGTCGTCGGCCTGGTTCTTGAGCGCCGAATCCTGCAGCACCTTCCAGGCTTCCTCGGCCGTGAACGACAGGACGGGCGCCATCAGCTTGAGCAGGGCCTGGGTGATGGCCAGGAGCGCGGTCTGCGCCGAACGGCGCGCGCGGCTGTCCGCCGCGGTGGTGTAGAGGCGGTCCTTGAGGATATCGAGGTAGAAGGCGCCCAGGTCTTCCGAGCAGAAAGTCTGCAGGCGCGAAACCGCCGGATGGAAGTCGTAGGTCTTGTAGTGCCCGGTAACCTCGGCCTGCATCTGCGCGGTCATGCACAGGGCGTAGCGATCGATCTCGAACAGCTCGTCATGCGGCACGGCCTGGGCGGTGTCGAAGTCGGCCAGGTTGGCCAGCAGGAACCGCAGCGTATTGCGGATGCGGCGATAAGCCTCGACCACGCGCTTGAGGATCTCGTCGGAGATGGCCAGCTCGCCCGAATAATCGGTGGAGGCCACCCAAAGGCGCAGGATCTCGGCGCCCAGCGTGTCGGAGATTTTTTGCGGCGCGACCGTGTTGCCGACCGACTTGCTCATCTTGCGGCCCTGGCCGTCGACGGTGAAGCCGTGGGTCAGCAGGGCCTTGTAGGGCGCGCGGCCATACAGCATGCAGCCGGTGAGCAGCGACGAATGGAACCAGCCGCGGTGCTGGTCCGAGCCTTCCAGGTAGATATCGGCGGGCCAGGCCAGGCCTTCGGCATGCGAGCCTTTCAGGTCGTGGTCCTTGCCGCCCAGCACGGTGGCGTGGGTCGAGCCGGAGTCGAACCACACGTCCAGCGTGTCCTTGTTCTTTTCGTACTGATCGGCATCAATGCCCAGCAGCTCGCGCGGATCGAGCGTCTGCCAGGCTTCGATGCCGTGCTTCTCGACGCGCTGCGCGATCTGCTCGAGCAGTTCCACCGTGCGCGGATGCAGCTCGCCGGTTTCCTTGTGCACGAAGAAGGCCATGGGCGTGCCCCATTGGCGCTGGCGCGAGAGCGTCCAGTCGGGGCGGTTGACGATCATGTTGTGCAGGCGCGCGCGGCCCCAGCCGGGATAGAAGGCGGTCTCGTCGATGGCCGCGAGCGCGCTTTCGCGCAGCGTGGGGCCGCCGTCGTTGGGCTTGACGTCCATGCCGGCGAACCACTGGCTGGTGGCGCGGTAGATGATGGGCGTCTTGTGGCGCCAGCAGTGCATGTAGCTGTGCGTGATCGGCGCGGTGTGCATCAGCGAGCCGGCTTCGCGCAGCACTTCGATGATCTTGGGGTTGGCTTCCCAGATCGTCAGCCCGCCAAAGAGCGGCAGGGCGCTGGCATAGCGGCCGTCGCCCATGACGGGGCCGATGATGTCGTCGTCCTTCAGGCCGTGCGCCTTGCACGAGATGAAGTCCTCGATGCCGTAGGCGGGCGACGAGTGCACGATGCCGGTGCCGGCATCGAGCGTGACGTAGTCGCCCAGGTAGATGGGCGAGAGGCGGTCGTAGCCCGCGTTCACCTTGGCCAGCGGGTGGCGCATGACGATGCCGGTCAGCGCCTCGCCCTTGGCCGTGGCGATCACTTCGCCTTGCAGCTTCCATTCCTGCAGGCAGGCCTGCACGCGCTCGGCGGCCAGGAGCAGCAGCGGGCCGTGGGCCGGCGCGGGCGAAACGCGCACCAGCGCGTAGTCGATTTCGGGATGCAGGTTGAGCGCCTGGTTGGCCGGAATGGTCCAGGGCGTGGTGGTCCAGATGACGGCGGCGCCGTCCTCGATGGATTTCAGGCCGAAGGCGGCGGCGAGCGCGTCTTTGTCGGCGAAAGGGAAGGCCACGTCGACGGTGGGATCGACACGGTCGGCGTATTCGACCTCGGCTTCGGCCAGGGCCGAGCCGCAGTCGAAGCACCAGTTCACGGGCTTGAGGCCGCGGAACACATAGCCTTTTTCCATGATGCGGCCGAGCACGCGGATCTCGTTGGCTTCGTTGCCGAAGTTCATCGTGAGATAGGGGTGGTCCCAGTCGCCCAGCACGCCCAGGCGCTTGAAGTCCTTGCGCTGGCGGTCGATCTGCTCGTAGGCATAGGCGCGCGCCTTGGACTGCATCTCGGCCGTGGGCAGGTTCTTGCCGTACTTCTTCTCGATCTGGATCTCGATGGGCATGCCGTGGCAGTCCCAGCCCGGCACATAGTGCGCGTCGTACCCGGCCATGTTGTGGGTCTTGACGACGATGTCCTTGAGGATCTTGTTGACCGCGTGGCCCAGGTGCAGGTCGCCGTTGGCGTAGGGCGGGCCGTCATGCAGCACGAAGCGCGGGCGGCCGGCGCTGGCGGCGCGGATGGCGGCGTAAATGCGCTTTTCTTCCCATTCGGCCACCCAGGCCGGCTCGCGCTTGGCGAGGTCGCCGCGCATGGGGAAGGAGGTGTCGGGCAGATTGAGGGTGTTTTTGTAGTCAGGCATGGACAGCAAAATAGGCGCGCGCATTGCGCGCATCTTCGGCAATGGCGGCGGTCAGCGCAGGGAGATCAGGGAATTTTTCTTCGTCCCGCAAATGGCGCAGGAACTCGATCCGTACGAGTTTACCGTAAGCGTTGGGCAGGGGCCCCGCGCCGGGCAGCCCGGCGGCGTGCAGGTCGTCCAGCACGTGCACTTCGAGCAGAACCCGGCCGCCGTCCTCGACGGTCGGGCGCACGCCCAGGCTGGCCACGCCAGGCAGCGGTTTTTCATCCAGGCCCAGCACGCGCACCACGTAGATGCCCGAGCGGGCCGCGCAGCGCGGCGCCACGCGCAGGTTCAGGGTCGGAAAGCCGAGCGTGCGGCCCAGCTTCTGCCCGTGTATGACGTGGCCGCTGAGGTGGTAGGAATGGCCCAGCAGGTGCTGCGCGCGCGGCAGATCGCCCACCGCCAGCGCGGTGCGCACTTCGGAACTGGAAATGCGGTGGCCATGGGCATCGGCCACGTCGGCCAGGGTGCGGACCTCGAAGCCGTGCACCAGGCCGGCCTCGCGCAGCAGTTCGATGTCGCCGCTGCGCTTGTGGCCGAAGCGAAAGTCCTCGCCCACCAGCAGCCAGCGCACGTTCAGATCGCGCACCAGCAGGTCCTCGATGAAGCTGTTGGCCGACATGGCCGCCAGGTGCGCGTCGAAGCGCTGCACGAAGATCTCTTCGATGCCGGCCTGGGTCAGGGCGGAAAGCTTGTCGCGCAGGCCCGAGATGCGGGTGGGCGCGAGCTCCGGGCGCTGGTAGACCGCGGAGAAGTATTCGCGCGGATGCGGCTCGAAGGTCATGACGGCCGGCACCAGCCCGCGGGCCTGGGCCTCCTGGCGCACGCGCGCCAGGATGGCCTGGTGGCCGCGGTGCACGCCATCGAAATTGCCAATGGTCAGCGCGCACGCGGGGCGCGGATCGGGCGATGGGGTATGGCGAAAGATGCGCGGCACGGGTTTCACAGGCGAGAGTTTACAATTTCGGGACTTTCCCCGACTTTACGACCCTGAATTTGGAACCCACCTTGCCGGATTCCGCCGATCTTTCGTCCTCCTCCACCGCGGCTTCGGGCAGACGCCCGTGCCGCTTCGTCATTCTCATCTCGGGCCGCGGCAGCAATATGCAGGCGCTGGTTCAGGCTTGCCGGCGCGAGTCCTGGCCGGCCGAAATCGTCGCCGTGATCTCCAGCCGCCCCGACGCCGCGGGCCTGGACTGGGCGCGCGGGCAGGGCATCGCCGCCTGCGGCCTGAGCCACAAGAACTATCCCAGCCGCGAAGCCTTCGATGACGCGCTGGCCGCCGAGATCGACCGCCACCAGCCCGACTACGTGCTGCTGGCCGGCTTCATGCGCGTGCTCACCGCGGGCTTCGTGGCGCGCTACGCGGATCGCCTGGTCAACATCCATCCCTCGCTGCTGCCGCTCTTTCCGGGCCTGCACACGCATGCCCAGGCGCTGGCCACCGGCGTGCGCGTGCACGGCTGCACGGTGCATTTCGTCACGCCGGTTCTCGATCACGGCCCCATCGTCGCCCAGGGCTGCGTGCCGGTGCTGCCCGGCGACACGCCCGAGACCCTGGCCGAGCGCGTGCTGCGCGTCGAGCACATGGCCTATCCGGCCGCGGCGCGCTGGCTGGCCGAGGGCCGCGTCGCGCTGACGGCCGATCATCGGGTCGAGGTGACAGGCGAGCCGCAGCGACTTTTTATGTTGGAACATTCATGAGCAAACCTTCAGTACCCCGTGGCCGCACTACGGGCGACAATCGTCCCGCGCCGCGCGACGACCGTCCCCGCATGCCGCTGGCGGCCATGCGCATCGAGCAGGTGCAGCGCGTGCTGGGCGAGGTCCTGCAATGGGCCCAGCCCGCCGATGCGATCCTGTCGCTCTGGCTGCGCGCCAATCCCAAGCTGGGCGGCCGCGACCGCGGCGAGATCTCCGAGGCAGTCTACGACGTGCTGCGCCACCTGCGCCGCTATCGCCGCCTGGCCGAGACGGGCGTGGGGCCCGCAGCGCGCCGATTGGCGGTTCTGGGCCTGGCGGCCACGATAGGGCAGGAGCGTCTGGCCGAGGCGCTGCAGCCCGAAGAGATCGAATGGCTCTCGTATGCCGCGAAGATCGATCCCGCCACGTTGTCGCGCGAAGTGCGCCACAGCATGCCGGACTGGTTGGAGCAGCGCCTGGGGGGCTATGACGAACCCGAAAGCCTGATGCAGGCCTTGAACCAGCCCGCGCCGCTGGATCTGCGCGCCAATCCGCTCAAGGTCGAGCGCGATGACTTGCTGGCCGTGCTGCGCGAAGGGCCCGGCGCGCGCTACGCACCCGAACCCATGCCGTATTCGCCCTGGGGCATCCGCGTGGCGGGGCATCCTCCCGTGAACCGCTGGCCGCAGTTCGAGAACGGCAGCCTGGAAGTGCAGGACGAAGGCAGCCAGCTGCTGTCCCTGCTGGTGGCGCCGCGCCGCGGCGAGATGATCATCGATTTCTGCGCCGGCGCCGGCGGCAAGACCCTGCTGCTGGGGGCGCTGATGCGCTCCACCGGCCGGCTGTATGCCTTCGACGTGTCGGCGGCCCGCCTGGCGCGCGCCAAGCCGCGCTTTGCCCGCAGCGGCCTGTCCAACGTGGTGCCCGTGGTCATCAATGGCGAGAACGACACGCGGGTCAAGCGCCTGGCCGGCAAGGCCCAGCGCGTGCTGGTCGACGCGCCCTGCAGCGGCATCGGCACG
>Ga0209455_1000429_pt1 | contig 32869 bp, 26 predicted proteins | sample AraplaCol_mCL_r2_FD_184275 | JGI IMG/M metagenome (GOLD analysis project Ga0209455, IMG submission 184275) | Arabidopsis root microbial communities from North Carolina, USA - plate scrape CL_Col_mCL_r2 (SPAdes) (version 2) | ecosystem: Host-associated > Plants > Roots > Endosphere | place: USA... | reverse complement strand
CGAGCAGGTCGGTCAGCAGGCGCGGCGCGATGGTGGGCATGGTTTCCGGCGGCAGCGCCTCCGGATCGTCCTTCCGAATCATTCCCGCCGCGCCCCGCATCAGAACTTCACATGCGCCCCGATCGAGAGGACGGTGGCATGCGCGCTCTGGAGCGTGCCGTTGACCAGGATCGGGGTCTGCACCGGCGTACCCGCATAGGCCGCGGTCACGCGGTCGATGCTCGCATCCTTGAACTTGATGTAGTTCGCCGCGACGTCGATCCCCACGCCCTTCATGACATCGAAGCTGGCGCCGCCGCCGAAGTTCCAGCGGTCGCTATCCGGCACGCGCGCGTCGCGATTGCCGTCGCGCGTCGGCGACTGGTCGCGCTGGATGCCCGCGCGCAACGTCACGCCGCCCGACAGGTCGTAATCCAGGCCGCCGGCATAGCTCCAGGTGTTGCCGTAATTTTCGGGGATCGCGACGTTGAGCGGTGCGCCCAGATTGATGGCGTCGAACTTGTTCCAGCCAAAGCGGTTGATCTCGGCATTGAGCGTTAGAGCCGGCGTGACCTTGGCGCGAATGCCGATCATCGCCTGCCAGGGTGTCCGGAATTCGGCCTTGGTGTTGACCGTGCCGTTATTGTTGGCAAGCGGCACGCCCGGCACACTGATCAGACCCGCGGTAATCACGTCGCCGTCCAGCTTGTGCTTGATGCTCGACTTGTAGCTCAGGCCGACAGTGACCGCGCTGCCCGCATGGAATTGCGCGCCGACGCTCCAGCCATAATCCCAGCCACTGCCCTTCAGCGTCTGGTGCCCGTCGGGCAGCAAGGGCGAGAGGTTGGGCAGGAAGTTGGACAGGCTCGCCTTCACATGCTCGGCATTGAGCGCCACGCCCAGACTGATCTCGGGCGTCGGCGCGAATGCCAGCGAGGGCTGGATATCGACCGTCTGGAGGTGAGTCTTGTCGGCGGTGTAGCGCACCCAGCTGTTCGAATCGTAGTTGGTGGTGAAGCTGTACGGCGCGCTCACGGACAGGCCGAAGGCGAGCTGGTGGGTGATGCCGTAGGCGATCTGGCCCGACGGCAAGGTGCCGTTGTTGATCGGGTTGTGCGAATCCGTCTGGCCGCCCACCGGTGCCGGCGCCTGCCCCGGACGCACGATGAGCGTACCGTTATCGTGCACGTCGCCGCGCGGCATGATCTCGCTCACGCCGACCGCCGCATCGCCGCCGGTCATCCCGCCGATCGAAGCCGGGTTCCACCAGAGCGACGCCGCGCCCTGATCCGCGACCTCGCCCGAGAAGGCTCGGCCCGCGCCCTTCACAGACTGTTCCTGCAGATAGAAAGCGGCCGCATTGGCCGAGCTGGCGATCCCGCCCGCAAGGACGGAAACGCCTGCGGCGAAGATCGCGCGCTTCGAAAATTTGGTCATCCTAAACTCCCTCAAGCGTTTTGGTTCTGTTGTTGGTTGTGGGGACGCGTCAGCGGATGCGCGTCCAGGTCTGGCTCTTGCAGAGCGGCCAGATGATGCAGCCTTTCACCTTGAGGTGATCGGCATCGATCGGCGTGACGGTAGCCTTGTAGGTGCCGCCATCCTCGCCGTTGTAGATGCTGCCGCCGCTCCATCCGTCGGATTCCCGCGTGAAGCCGCTGATGATTTGCAGGTTCATCAGCTTGCGGCTGCGCAGGTTCGCGTCCTTGTTGTTGATGTCCCGCATATCGGGATTGGTGCGGAGCCCGTCGGAGCTCACCAGCTTGCCGCAGATCGACCCGCCGCAGCGCTCGACTTCGACTACGCCGTTACGTGTTTCCGTACGCCACCGTCCGATGGCGGAGTCGGGGCTCACCGCGGCAGCCGCCGCCAGCATGCTTAAGCCGATCATACCTCTCCTTCATCCTTCTCCAGATCCCCACTCTCGGGTGAGTGATCCGAACCCGGGCTTGCACCCGGCGTTCAAACCTTCTGCACGAAAATTTGCTTGACGTATAGGGAAAGTATCGCACCTTTAGGGAGACAGGGCACGCAATCGTAAGGTGCCTGCCGGAGAGTGACGAATGCGCAACACCGTGATCGCGGGCTACGCCCGCTCGCCTTTTCACTTTGCCAACAAGGGGGATCTGGCGCGCGTCCGGCCCGATGATCTGGCGGCGCAGGTGATTCGCGGATTGATCGAGCGGACCAAGGTCGATCCGAAGGATATCGAGGACATCATCCTCGGCTGCGCCTTTCCCGAGGGCGAGCAGGGCCTCAACGTCGCGCGCCTGATCGGCCTGCTCGCGGACCTGCCGCTCTCGGTCGGCGGCATGACCGTCAACCGCTTCTGCGGTTCGTCGATGAGCGCGATCCATATTGCGATGGGCCAGATCCAACTGGGCGCGGGCGAAGTCTTCATCTGCGCGGGCGTCGAGTCGATGAGCCGCGTGCCGATGATGGGCTACAACCCCCTCCCCAACCCCGAACTCGCGAAGAAGAACCCCGGCGCTTATATGGGCATGGGCGAAACCGCCGAGAACGTCGCGACCAAGTACCAGATCACGCGCACCGAACAGGAGGCCTTCGCGGTCGCCAGTCAGCACAAGGCCGCGACCGCACGCGACGGCGGCAAGCTCAGCGACGAGATCGTCCCCATCCAGACAAAGAAAGGCGTGGTCAGCGAGGACGGCACGATCCGCGCCGATACCAATGTCGAAGGCCTCGCTGGCCTCAAGCCCGCCTTCGACGCCAACGGGTCGGTTACTGCAGGCACATCCTCCCCGCTCACCGACGGTGCCAGCGCGGTGTTGGTCACAAGCGAGGATTATGCCCGCGAACATCGGCTCGAAATCCTCGCCCGGATCAAGTCGGTCGGCATCGCCGGCTGCGCGCCCGAAATCATGGGCATCGGCCCGGTCGGCGCCTCGACCAAGGCGCTCGAGCGCGCAGGCATTTCGGTCGGCGATCTGAACGTGGTCGAATTGAACGAAGCTTTTGCCAGCCAGGCGCTAGCCTGCATGCGCGATCTCGGCCTCAAGCCGGACACGGTGAATATCGACGGCGGCGCGATCGCGATCGGCCATCCGCTCGGCGCGACCGGCGCGCGCATCGTCGGCAAGGCCGCCTCGCTGCTCAAGCGCGAGGGCGGCAAATATGCGCTCGCCACGCAGTGCATCGGCGGCGGCCAGGGCATCGCCACCGTGCTGGAGGCGGCCGAGTGACCGACCAAATCAAAAAAGTCTGCGTCATCGGCGCGGGCGTGATGGGGGCCGGCATCGCCGCGCAGGCGGCCAATGCCGGCGTGCCGGTGCTGCTGCTCGACATCGTTCCCAAAGGCGATGCTGCGCCCGCCAACCGCAACGCGGTTGCCGAAGGCGCGGTCGCGAAGATGCTCAAGACTGATCCTGCCCCCTTCATGTCATCGAAGGCGGCGAAGCTGATCGAGGCGGGCAATATCGAGGACGACCTTGGCAAGGTCGCGGACTGCGACTGGATCATCGAGGCGGTGGTCGAACGACTAGACATCAAGCACGATCTCTACGCCAAATTGGAAGCCGTCCGCCGCCCCGGCAGCCCCATCTCCTCCAACACCTCGACCATCCCGCTCGACAAATTGGTCGAAGGCCGCAGCGACGCCTTCAAGCGCGATTTCCTGATCACCCATTTCTTCAACCCGCCACGCTACATGCGCCTGCTGGAGATCGTTACCGGCAAGGCGACCGACGCCAATGTCGCAGCAATGGTCGAATCCTTCGCCGACCGCGCGATCGGCAAGACCATCGTCCATGCCAAGGACACCCCCGGCTTCATCGCCAACCGCATCGGCACCTATTGGATCCAGCTCGGCCTCAACGCCGCTTTCGATCTGGGCCTGACCGTCGAGGAAGCCGACGCCGTCGGCGGACGCCCGATGGGCATTCCCAAGACCGGCATTTTCGGGCTGGTCGATCTGGTCGGCATCGACCTGATGCCGCATCTTCAGAAGAGCCTGACCGAAACCCTGCCCAAGGACGATCCCTATCAGGCAATCGCCCGCGTCCACCCGCTGATCCAGACGATGATCGAAGGCGGTTTCACCGGCCGCAAGGGCAAGGGCGGCTTCTACCGCGTCAATCGCGAGATGGATAAGCGCAAGGAGACGATCGACCTCGTCACCGGCGAATATCGCCTGCCGATCAAGGCGGGCGGCCTGCCCGCCGATGCCGCCAAGGGCGATCTCAAGGCGCTGATCGGGCTCAAGGGCAAGATGGGCGATTATGCCTGGGCGGTGCTCGGCGGCATGCTAGCTTATGCGGCCGGGCTTGTTCCCGCGGCAGCGGACAATATCGTCGCGGTCGATGACGCGATGAAGCTTGGCTACAACTGGAAATTCGGCCCGTTCGAACTGATCGACAAGATCGGTGCGGCCCACCTTGCCCAACGGCTCGAAGCCGAGAGCAAACCCGTCCCCGAACTCCTCAAACTGGCAGGCGATCGTACGTTCTATCGCGTTGAGAACAGCAAGCGTCAATATCTTGGAATCGATGGCGATTACCACGACATTGTCCGCCCCGAAGGCGTGCTCAAGCTCGAGGATATCAAGCTCGCCTCGCAGCCTCTACTGAAGAACGGCTCCGCCGCGCTCTGGGACGTCGGCGATGGCGTCGCCTGCCTCGAATTCACCGGCAAGATGAACGCGCTCGACGGCGAGGTGACGAAGCTGATCGGACAGGCGATCCCGCTCGTCCAGAAAAGCTTCAAGGCGCTCGTCCTCTACAATGACGGCAGCAATTTCTCCGCCGGCGCCAATCTCGGCCTCGCCTTGTTCGCGCTCAACATCGCGGCGTGGAGCGAGGTCGAGAAGCTCGTCGCGGGCGGCCAGAAAGCCTACAAGGCGCTCAAATATGCCCCCTTCCCCGTCGTCGGCGCGCCCGCCGGCATGGCCCTGGGCGGCGGCTGCGAAATCCTGCTCCATTGCGATGCGATCCAGGCGCATGCCGAGCTCTATATGGGCCTGGTCGAATGCGGCGTCGGCTTGATCCCGGGATGGGGCGGCTGCGGCGAGATGATTCAGCGCTGGCGCGATGCGCCGGCCATGCCCAAGGGTCCGATGCCCGCAGTCGCCAAGGTGTTCGAAACCGTCTCGACCGCGACCGTCTCCAAATCGGCCGCCCAGGCGAAGGAACTGATGTTCCTGCGCCCGGACGACGCAATCACCATGAACCGCGATCGGCTGTTGACCGATGCCAAGGCCAAGGCGCTCGCTCTCGTGGAAGGCTATCAGCCCCCCGCCCCGCCCGAATTCAAGCTGCCGGGCGAAAGCGGGCATGTCGGGCTCAACATGGCGGCACAGGCCTTCCATAAGCGCGGCCTCGCCACCGACTACGACATGGTCGTCTCCGACGCGCTCGCAGGCGTGCTGACCGGCGGCAAGGCCGATCTGGTCGACACGGTCACTGAAGCGGACATGCTCAAGCTGGAACGCGACGCCTTCCTGCTCCGCGTCCGCGACGTCCGCACGATCCAGCGGGTCGAGCATATGCTGGAGACGGGCAAGCCGTTGCGGAATTGAACACAAATCCGTCGCCCCAGCGAGAGCTGGGGCCTCAGGAGGCCGTACCGCGCCGCCTCCCGGGATCCCAGCTTTCGCTGGGATGACGCGGAAGGAGAGAGTTGGAATGCAGGTCTATGAAGCGCCACTGCGCGACATGAAGTTCGTGCTGCACGAGCTCCACCAGGACGACGGCTTCGGCGGGATCGAGGCGCTGAGCGAGTTCACGCCCGACTTGACCGATGCGATCCTGGAAGAAGCCGCGCGCGTCGCGCAGGAAATCCTGTTGCCCCTGAACCGATCGGGCGACATCGAAGGCTGCCATCTCGAAAATGGCGTGGTCCGTACGCCCGCCGGCTTCAAGGAAGCTTATGCCCAGTTCCGCGACGGCGGCTGGTGCGCGCTCGCCTCCGATCCCGCTTATGGCGGCCAGGGCCTGCCCGAGACGGTCAACAAGATGACCGAGGAGATGATCTGCGCGGCCAACGTCTCGTTCAGTCTCTATCCCGGCCTCACCCATGGCGCGACCACCGCGATCGAGGGCTATGCCAGCGACGAACTCAAGGCCCTCTACCTGCCCAAGATGGTGTCGGGCGAATGGTCGGGCACGATGTGCTTGACCGAGGCACATTGCGGCACGGACCTTGGGCTTCTCCGCACCAAGGCAGTCCCGCAAGCGGATGGCAGCTACAAGGTCACCGGCGCCAAGATCTTCATCTCGGCCGGCGAACATGACCTGACCGATAATATCATCCACCTCGTCCTCGCCCGCATGCCGGACGCGCCCCCGGGCGTGAAGGGGATCAGTCTGTTCCTCGTGCCCAAATATCTGCCCAAGCCGGACGGCTCGGTCGGCCCCTCCAACGGCGTCCATTGCGCCGCGATCGAGCACAAGATGGGTCTCAAAGGCTCGGCCACCTGCCAGCTCCAGTTCGAGGACTCGACCGGCTGGCTGGTCGGCACGCCGCACAAGGGCATGGAAGCCATGTTCAAGATGATGAACACCGAGCGTGTCTCGGTCGGCGTCCAGGGTCTCGGCGTCGGCGAAGCGGCGTATCAGTCAGCGGTCTATTACGCCAAGGATCGCCTCCAGGGACGCTCGCTCTCAGGCGTGAAGGCGCCCGACAAGCCCGCCGACCCGATCATCGTCCACCCCGACGTGCGCCGCATGCTGATGACCGCGCGCGCTTACAACGAGGGCTGCCGCGCGATCTGTGGCTGGGTCAGCCGTGCATTGGATGCCGAAAAGCATTCGACCGACCCCGAGGTAAAGCAGCGCGCGGGCGATTTCGTCGCGCTGATGACCCCCGTCGTGAAGGCGCTCTTCACCGACTTGGGCTATGAGGCCGCCAATCTCGCGGTCCAGGTCTATGGAGGCCACGGCTACATCGCCGAAAGCGGCGTCGAGCAATATGTGCGCGATGGCCGAATCGCGATGATCTACGAAGGCACCAACGGCATCCAGGCACTCGACTTGGTGGGACGCAAGCTCGGCGCGCATATGGGCCGCTACCTGCGATCCTTCTTCCACCCGGTCTCGAATTTCCTGGAGGACCATGCCGAGGACGAAAGCCTTGGCCAGATCATGCCGGCCCTCGCCCAGGCGTTCGGCGCGCTCCAGCTTTCGACCGGCACGATCGCGCAGAAGGGCCTCAAGGACCCCGAGGAAGCGGGCGCCGCCGCGGCCGACTATCTCCGCCTGCTCGGGCTGGTCGCAATGGGCTACACCTTCGCCCGCGCCGTCCAGATCGCCAATGCCAAGCTGGCCGAGGGCACCGACGAAGCGGCTTTCTACAAGGCCAAGATCGCTACCGCGTCCTTTTTCTTCGACCGGATTTTGCCGCAAGCCACCGCATGTTTCCTCGCGATCAAATCGGGCAAGGGGTCGATGATGGCGCTGAGCGAGGACGCATTCTGAGGTGAGCATTCCCGAGCAGCTGGCCCGCAGGCTGGCGATCCCCGCGATCGTGGCCCCGATGTTCCTGATCTCGGGGCCCGATCTGGTGGTGGAATGCTGTAATGCCGGCCTGCTCGGCACCTTCCCCTCCTTGAACCAGCGCACCACCGACGGTTTCGTCGCCTGGCTCGACGAGATCGAAAGCCGGCTCGCGTCCGATGCCGCGCCTTATGGCGTCAATCTGATCGTCCACCGCAGCAATGCGCGCGCGCAGGACGACCTCAAGATCATCGTCGAGCGCAAGGTACCCGTCGTCATCACCTCGCTCGGCGCGGTCGCCGAGGTGGTCGATGCGGTCCACAGCTATGGCGGCATCGTCTTCCACGACGTCATCTCGATCCGCCATGCCGAGAAGGCGATCGCCGCCGGCGTCGACGGGCTGATCGCGGTGAGCGCGGGCGCGGGCGGCCATGCCGGCACGATCAGCCCGTTCGCGCTCACCGCCGAAATCCGCGCGATTTTCGATGGCGCGCTGGTCCTTTCCGGATCGCTCTCGACCGGCCGCCATATCCATGCCGCCGAGATGATGGGCGCGGACTATGGCTATTTCGGCAGCCTGTTCATCCCCACCGCCGAGAGCCTGGCGCCCGCTGGTCAAAAGGAGATGATGGTCGGCACCCGCGCGGGCGACATCGTCTATACCGACAAGGTCACCGGCGTCGGCGCCAACTTCATGCGCCAGAGCCTCGCCGAAAACGGCCTGCTCGATCCTGGCGATGGCCATGTTGGCGCGCTCGATCTGGACGGCGAAGCGCGCGCCTGGAAGACGATCTGGTCGGCCGGCCATGGCGTTGGCGCGATCAAGGCGGTACGGCCCGCTCGCGCGATCTGCGAGGAACTGATCGCGGATTATCGGAGCGTGGAGTGGAAGACGAAGTAGCCGCCCTGATCGCCCTGCTCGATGTCGAGCAGGCCGAGCCCGACCTTTTTAGAGGTGCGCGCTATCCTCGCGGGCGCGGCCGGGTGTTCGGCGGCCAGGTGATCGGCCAGGGCCTGGTGGCGGGCGGACGCACGATGGAAGCAGGCAAGCCGCCGCACTCGCTACACGCTTATTTCATGCGTCCGGGCGACGAAGAAATACCGATCGAATACAGCGTCACACGCGATTTCGATGGTCGCAGCTTCGCCACCCGCCGCGTGGTTGCGCGCCAGAACGGTACCCCGATCCTCAACATGAGCGCCTCCTTCCAGCGCCCCGCGAGTGGGCTGGAACATGGCGTGCCCCTACCTGATGTGCCCGCGCCGGACACGCTGGACGTGGGGGACGAAACCGGCGGTGGCTCGCCCTTGATGGCGCATTTCCTCAAGCGCTTTCGGGCCTTCCAGTTCAAGCCGATCCCGCCCTTCGGCGAATTCGCGCCGGAGGCGCAAGCCGGCCCCAGCCATCTCTGGTTCCGCCTCGCCGGCGCCGCGCCCGAATGCCCGGTGATGCGCAGCGCGATACTCGCCTATCTGAGCGATTTCGGCCTGCTCACCGCCGCGGTCAAACCGCACGGCATTCCCTTGTTCAGCGGCAAGCTCCAGGTCGCGAGCCTCGATCATGCCTTGTGGCTGCACGAGACGCCCGCCTTCGACCAATGGATGCTGTTCACGATGGAAAGCCCGTGGGCAGGCGGTGGTCGCGGCCTCACCCGCGGTACCTTCCACACCCAGAGTGGCCGTCACATCGCCAGCGTCGCGCAGGAAGGGCTGATTCGGCCGGTCGCGACCGCCTAGAAAGCGCGCCGCATTTTCAGCATCAGCGCCGGACCGAGCCGCAGCCATCGATCGTCGCGATAGTCGAGTGGGCTCTGGCCCCGCACGCCGCCGAAGAAGGCGATCACGCGCCGATAGCGCCGGCCAAGCAGATCGCTCGCCTCGACATGGAAGGAGAGATTGGACCGTGGATTATAGTCCGCGAACAGGGTCAGCAACGCACTCGTCCTGTTGAAGTCGACCTCGTCAAACAGATAGGTGTGCGTCAACCAGCCTGCATCCAAAGTCGCGCCCCATGCCGCCTTCCAGCGCGGCAGATCCTGATGAAAATCTGCGGTGAATTCATACGGCTTCTGCAACGAGATCGGTCTTTCCCGACCCGTGGTAGGGTCGGTCACGCGCGATCGACGCCAGGTGCCGTCGAGTTTGAGATCGGCATGCGGTATCCCGAACGATTGCAACGGCAGCGTCAGGTCGCCGATCAGGTCGTCCTCGCGCCCATTCCCGATATTGCCCGGCGCATCGAACGGCGCGCCGCCGTCGGCGGGCTGGACCGGGACGCGGTCGATTGCGTCGCGCAACCAGCTATGGCGATAGGTCAGCGACGCCGCCGCGCCGCCCATGCGCCATTCGTAGGCCGCCTCCGCCACCCAATCATTGTTCGGCCGGATCGTCGCATTGCCCGACGAGACCGATCCTTTGTCGAGCGTCGCCGCAGCTATGAAATTGGTGAAATCGAGCTGCCCCACCTCCCGCTCTATCCGCAGCCGGATTTGCTGGGCCTGCGTCGGGGACCAGGCCAGCCGCACGAATGGCTTGGGATAGGTGTAGGTCCGCTGCCGGCGTTCATCGGTATCCGCGCGGATCTGCGACGCCTCGAAATGCGCGCCGCTTTCGATCTGGAGTTTCGGGCTGGCCTGCCAGGTGAGGTGGCCCCCGACGTCGCCGCGCGCCTCGCTCACCCGCGCCTGGCCGTCGGGCAGCGCGATCGGAAAGCCATCGAAGGCGAGCAGGCTCGTCGTATCCAGCATATTATACGCGCCTTCCACACTGAACGCAGCCGAGAGCGTGCTGCTCGCCCGATAGCGTAGCTGACTGCGCAACAGCGCCTCGCTCGTGCGGTCATGCTCGTCGAAGGCTGTGACCGCACCCGGCGCCGACAGCAGGGAGGCATAGCTTTTGCGGCCGATCCTGATCAGGGCGGTGGTCTCGCTCGTAACGGCGCCACCGAAATCGCGGCTGAAATGCGCGCCCATCTCAGCGCCGAACTGGCCGCCCGCCAGCCCGCCGAGATTCTCGTCGAGCCGGGTCAATACGAAGTGTGGCGCATATTGCGCGTCGCGCTGTCGATCCCGGTAATCGGTCCAGGTGACCGTGCTGTTGAGCCGCAACTGACCGTTCCACGCCGGCATTTCCAGCGTTCCTTGCGCATAGCCTGTCAGGCCGCCCGATGCGGCATCCACCCAGGCCTGCTCGATCGGATTTCCATCGGCATCGGTCCGCAGCCGATGCCCGTCGCCTTTGTTGAGTTCGACATAGCGGGACAACGAAGCGCTGACCGACAACGTCTTGCCGCCGCCCACGCTACCCGACCGCTCGATCGTAAGGCCCGGCGCGATCCGGCCGTCGGCATAGGAGGAATTGGATAATGTCACCGCCGTCGTCATTTTGGCGCCGGCTTTGCGGACCACGTTGGCAACCATCGGCTGGCCAAGCATGTCGATCCCGGGCGCGCCGCCCCGGATCAGCACGATATGGTCGACCTGATCCGCCGGTATTCGGTCCAGCACCTGATCGAGCGTGAAATTCTTGTCCGCGATCCTTTTGCCGTCGACCACGACATTGCCCGACGCTTCGGCCATGCCGCGCAAGGTCGCGTCGCCGGGCTCGAAGGTGAAGCCCGGCACGCGTTTGACCATGTCGAGCGCGCTATTGGGGTGGAAGGACGCGAAGAAGCTCGCGGGGAAGTCGAGTTGGGCGGGATTTTCGGCCCAGGCGGTTCCCGCCAGCGCTAAGGCCAGCGCGAGAGCAAAGGATCGGCGAGACATGGAACACCCTCGGGTCGATTGAGACGAGGCGCTTCAGCTAGAGCGCCTGTCTCCCCGCGTCCTGAAGGCGCGCCGATGTTTTCCCGATGTCTTTCCGAAGCGCGCTCAGCCTCCCTGTTCAAGTACTCCTAGATGGCGGAAAGCCGTGGTCGCGGCTGCCTGATGCGGGCCGCCCATGCACCATGAGCCGACGTCGAAGCGGGACCAATCCAAACCAGGCCATTCGAGCTTGGTTTCGCGCGCGACCCGTGCCGCCTCGGCGTCTTGTCCCCGCTCGCCCAAGGCCGCGGCCAGGGTGATGCCCGACCAGGTCATCCGCACGATCTGCCGCGAACGCGCGGCCTGGTCCGCTGCCCCCGCATAATCGCCCGCTGCCAGGCTGAGATCGGCGAGGTGGGACAAGATGACCCAGCGAACCGGGTTGTCGGGCGCCAGCCGGTCCAGCATCGCGCCAAGCGCCTTGGTGGCGCGTGCGCCATGATCGGTGCACAGCCCATCGAAGAAAGGCTCGTCGAAGCGCGCGACCGGATGGTCGGGTTGTAGTTCGATCACCCGCTGCAACGCGGCCTGCGCGGAGGCTCGATCGCCGATGAGCCGGTAATAGGTCGCAAGTTCGTACAGCACGCCTGCGTCGTAGGGCGCGAGCGCCTTCGCTTGCTCCGCATGTGCGGCGGCTGCCCTGCGCATTCCCGCCACATCCGCATCAGGCGTGAACAGCGCATGATAAGCCAGCGCGCTGGCAAGCGAAGCATGCGCGGGCGCATATTTGGGATCGAGCTGGAGCGCGCGCTCTTGCGGCCAAAGCGCGTCGGATGTGTGCGGCTGAAGGAAGACCTGGTCGCTGCCCGGAACCCAGGTGGCGAGCAGAACCAGTTCCCACGGCCGAAGCGCCTGGGCCGGCTTGGCTTCGATTGCGCCCTTGGCCGCATTGAGAAGGCGATTTTCGATCACGCCCGCAATCGCGCCGACCAGTTCATCCTGCGCCGGCGTATCGATCGCGTCCGGACGATCGAAATTGCCGGCCCAAAGGCTTTCGCCGCCGGCGTCGGTGACCTCGATCGTCACCCGCACCCCGTGCCCGAGCGGCTGCACGATCCCATGCACCGCATAAGCGAGCCTGCCCTCGACTGGCGGCTGCGCGGTCCTTTGAACATGGATCAGGCTGGCGCGCGATAGCGCCACCGCAACCTGATCGGACAGGATATGCGCGCTCGCCCCCCTTCCGTCGAACGGCGCGATCAGGACAAAAAGGCCGTCCTCCGTCGTCGCCGGTGCCGGCACTCTCAGCCGGTACCAGCCGGCCACGGCCAGCAGCGCCAGTAGGATCGCCAGGGGAATTGCCCAACGTCCGACGCGCCTGGACGATCGCGGAGACGGCCCACCTGTCTCCTCGACAGCCACCGGCGCGATCAGCCGATAGCCGCGCTTCGATATCGTCTCGATCACCTGTGCGGGATTGCGCGCGTCGCCGAACGTCTTGCGCAGATGCGATATTGCCCGCGTCAGGCTTTCGTCCGCGCCGAAGGCATGGCCCCAGACTCCGTCGATGATCGCCTCGCGCGTCAACACCTCGCCCGGATGCGCGGCGAGCAGACAAAGCACATCCATGATCTTGGGCTCAAGCGCGGCCTCGCCATCGGGGCCGATGACCGCATTGCGACCGGGCTCGACCCGGAAGGTGCCGACCGTGAAGCGCGCGGGCCGCGTCACTCGTTCCCCAATATCCCGCCCAGGATGCCGCCCAGCGCAACACCCGCCGCGCCGCCACCCAGCGCCGCACCGATCCCGCCGCCACGCGCCTCCTCATTGCCCGGCAGATGACGCGCAATCTCTTCGGCCAGATTCAGTATCGGCATCGACTGGAGCCAGATCTTGCCCGGACCGGTCAGCGTCGCGAGGAACAGGCCCTCGCCGCCGAACAGCACGTTACGGAAGCCACGGACCATCTGGATATCGGTCTCCACCGTCGGCTCCTGCACGCCGATATGGCCGGCATGGACGCGCAGCCGTTCGCCCGGCGCCAGGCTCTTCTCCACCACCTCGCCCGACAGATCGAGGAACACCGTGCCCGGTCCGGTAACGCGCTGAAGGATGAAGCCTTCGCCCGCGAACAGGCCCGCACCGAAACGCTGCTGGAAGGCAATATCGAGCGTCACCGAAAATTCGGCGCAGAGGAAGGTCTCTTTACGACAGATCAGCGACTGCCCCGCACGAAGCGCGACCGGCATGATCGTGCCCGGAAAGCGCGGCGCGAAGGCGACATGGCCGGGCGCCTCGGCGATATATTCGGTGATGAACAAGCTGCCCCCGCTCATCGCGCGTTTGATCCCGGCGAACAGCCCGCCGCCGGTATGCGTGTCCATCGCGATCCCGTCGCTCATCCACGCCATCTGGTGCGTCTGGCTGACGATGCGCTCGCCCCGATCGAGGTCGATCGAGACCGTCTGCATCACCGTTCCGGAAATATCGTAGCGCATGCCGCTTTCCCCTCGAACCAGGCTCTCCTCATACCCTCAAGCTGGGCGGAAGCCGGCCAAGGTTCAACAAAAAACTAGGCCGCTCGGTCAGCGCGGACAGCCCGTGTCGCTTTCGCTGCCGAGCCTTATCTGACCGCCGGCAACCTTAGCCGGACCAGCAAACCGCCCAGATCCTCGCTCTCGTCGAGCAGCACCGATCCACCATAGATTTGCGCGACATCGCGCACGATCGCGAGACCCAGCCCCGTACCCGGCTTCTCGGTGTCGAGCCGCGCTCCGCGCTCGAAGATCGATCCGCGTTGGGCCTCGGGAATGCCCGCGCCGTCATCCTCGACCTGCAGCTCGATATATTGCGGCCCGCTCTCGACCGTCACGAACACACGGCCGCCGCCATATTTGGCGGCATTCTCGATCAGATTGCCGACCAGTTCGTCCAGATCCTGCCGCTCGACATGAACGCGCGCCGCCTTGTCGCCGGCCAGGTCGATCGTAACCTCGGGATAGAGCCGGCTGACCGCGCGCTCGACCGATTCCAGGCTTGGCCACACCGGCGATACGCTCTGGCCCGAGGCACGCCGCCCGACCGCGCGGGCCCGTGCGAGATGGTGGTCGACCTGGCGCCGCATCGTGGTCGCCTCACGGATCACGGTCTTGCCGAGCTCGGCGCTGTTCGCGGTCGCCTCGTTCATGATCACCGTCAGCGGCGTCTTGAGCGCATGCGCGAGGTTGCCCGCATGCGTCCGCGCTTCTTCCGCCTGGCGCTCATTGTGCGCGAGCAGATCGTTCAGTTCCTCGACCATCGGCGCGATCTCGACCGGCAGACGCGTATCCACCCGCGCCTTGCGCCCCGCGCGCACGGCCGCGATCTGGCGCCGTACCTTGCGCAAGGGCCACAGGCCGAAGGTCGCCTGCAGTGCCGACATGATTATCAGGCCGAAGCCCAGGATCGCGAAGGAGCGTACCAAAGTCCGCCGCAGCACCGCGATCTGCGCGTCGAGGCCCGAACGATCCTGCGCGACCTGGAAACGCCAATTGACCCCCGATCCGGGCAAACGCACGTCCCGCTCCATGATCCGCAGGCCTTCGTCGGCGCCGAACTCCTTGCTGTTATAGATATGGATGCTTTCGTCGCGATGCCCTTCGTGGACCTGCAGGCCACGATCCCACAAAGAGCGTGACCGGAACGGATCATGGCCTGGCGCAGAAACCTGCCAGTAGAGGCCCGAATTGGGTTCCAGGAAACGCTGGTCGCCGAGCGGCCGCGTGAAGCGGATCTCGCCTTGCTCGTCCAATTCGGCCGAGGAGATCATCGCCGACAGCACATATTGGAGCTGGCTGTCGAAATTGCGGGTGATCGCATTGTCGAGCACGCGGTCGAGCGCGAGCCCGCCGCCCGCCAGCAGCAGCCCGATCCAGAGCGCGGCGATCCCAAGCATGCGCCGCGTCAGCGAACCGGTCGTCTCGCGCGTCACATGCGGCCGGCCGCCCTCAACCGCCGCGATGCGCAAGGGCCGGCCGAGCAGCAGCCGTCCCCAGTTCGCCGGCAGCTCGAGCCAGCGCTTCAGCGCTGGCTTGTCCATCTCAGGCGGGTTCCTCTAGGCTATATCCCAAGCCACGGATCGTGGTGATCACGTCGGCACCCAATTTCTTGCGGATACGCGTGACGAACACTTCGATCGTATTGGAATCGCGGTCGAAATCCTGATCGTAAATATGCTCGATCAGCTCGGTCCGGCTCACCACCTTGCCCTTGTGATGCATCAGGTAGCTAAGCAGCTTATATTCCTGCGCGGTCAGCTTCACCGGCTCGCCATCCTTGGTAACCTTGCCCGATCGCGTGTCGAGGCGAATGTCGCCCGCGATCAGTTCGGACGAGCTGTTGCCCGACGCGCGGCGGATCAAGGCACGCAGCCTTGCGATCAATTCCTCGGTCTGGAACGGCTTGGCGAGATAATCGTCTGCGCCCGCGTCCAGCCCCGCCACCTTGTCCGACCAGCTGTCGCGTGCGGTCAACACCAGCACCGGCATGACGCGGCCTTCCTTGCGCCAGCGGTCGAGCACGGTCAGTCCGTCCACCTCGGGCAGGCCGAGATCGAGCACCACCGCGTCGTAATTCTCGGTCGAACCGAGATAATGCCCGTCTTCGCCATCGGTCGCGAGATCGATCGCATAGCCCGCGCCTTCGAGCGTCGCCCGGAGCTGGCGCCCCAGATTGGGCTCGTCTTCAACGATCAGCACGCGCATTCACATCTCCATGTCCGGTCGCCCAGGGCGACATTGGTCGGCTGCGTAACGAATATGTCGGGAGTTGGAGCCGCCGCAAGAACGCTTATTCGCCCGACCGGCCGACGATCTCGCCGTTCCGCCCATCGACATCGACGAAAATTACCGTACCACCCCGCATGAACTTCAGGCGATAAACACCGGAATTTGCGTCAAATTCAGGCCCTAAATAATCGCATCCCTGCATCCGCGGCACGATCCGGCTTTCGATTTGGTGGAGCGGCATGATCTGCCCGGCCTTGCGCGCGGCGAAGGCGCGGTCCTGGTCGCGCACGCGCCGCGCGTCGGCGGCGGGCATGAACGCAAGTCCGGCAATGCAGGCCGCAGCGAAAATCTTCATCAGCATGGGCTGTTGCATGGCATGATGCGCTTGAATAGGCAGTGAATGTCACGGGCGTCCATATCGTTCCGCTGCCGCATCCTTCCCACAACGCGTATCGGTCATGCCCACACCCGTCCTTGCTTATGAAGATCTGGGGCTCGTCCAGGGCTCCGGCTGGCTCTTCCGCCATATCGATCTGCACCTGATGCCGCGCGACCGGCTCGCGCTGATCGGGCGCAATGGTGCGGGCAAAACCACTTTGCTCAAACTACTCGCGGGCAAGATCGACGCGGACGAGGGCCGGCGCACGATCGTCCCCGGTACCAAGGCGGTGCTGCTGGAGCAGGATCCGCAGGTGGCAGGCTTCGCCACTTTGCGCGACTGGGCGCTCGCCGGCGCCGACGCCCCAGCCCAGCACGAGGTCGAAGCGATCGCCGACCAGCTCGGCATCGATCTCGGGCGCGAAGCCGCGACCGCCTCGGGGGGTGAACGCCGCCGCGCCGCAATCGCGCGTGCGCTCGCGCAGGATCCCGACGTCCTGTTCCTCGACGAGCCGACCAACCACCTGGATCTCGCCGCGATCGACTGGCTTGAGGAATGGCTTGGCCGCTTCAAGGGCGCGTTCGTCGTGATCAGCCACGACCGTACCTTCCTCACCCGCCTGACCAAAAGCACCTTGTGGCTCGACCGCGGCATGATGCGCCGCGCCGAAATCGGCTTCGGCGGGTTCGAGGCCTGGACCGAACAGGTCTATGCCGAGGAAGCGCGCAACGCCGAGCGGCTCGACGCCAAGCTCAAGCTGGAGGAGCATTGGCTGCTGCGCGGCGTCACCGCCCGGCGCGCCCGCAACGAGGGCCGCAAGGCCAAGCTGATGGAGATGCGCGCGCAACGCGCTGCAATGATGGCGCCGCAAGGGACCGCCAAGCTCGTCACCGCCAGCAACGATACGCGGACCAAGGTGGTGATCGATGCCGAGCACGTCACCAAAAGTTTCGGTGATCGCACGATCATCCGCGACTTCACGTTCCGGGTGACGCGCGGCGACCGCATCGGCGTGGTCGGCTCGAACGGTGCCGGCAAGACCACCTTGCTCAAGCTGCTGACCGGCGAGCTCGAACCCGACGAAGGCAAGGTCAAGCTGGCCAAGACGCTCGACGGCGTGATCATTGACCAGCAGCGCAAGCTGATGGAGCCCGACAAGCGCGTGCGCGACATCCTCGCCGACGGCGGCGAATGGATCGATGTGCTCGGCGTGCGCAAGCACATCGCCGGTTATCTCAAGGAATTCCTGTTCGACCCGAACATGGTCGACGCCCGCATCGGCACCTTGTCCGGCGGCGAGCGCTCGCGGCTCCTGCTTGCCCGCGAATTCGCGCGCCATTCCAACCTGCTGGTGCTGGACGAGCCCACCAACGACCTCGACCTCGAAACGCTCGACCTCCTGCAGGAAGTGATCGCCGACTATGACGGCACCGTCCTGATAGTCAGCCACGACCGCGACTTCCTCGACCGCACCGTCACGGTCACGCTCGGCCTCGACGGCTCGGGCAAGGTCGACGTGGTCGCGGGTGGCTATGCCGACTGGGTCAGGCAACGCGGCCCCCGCCCTGAACTGGCGGGACGGCCCACCTCTGCCACATCCAAAGCCGAGCCCCCCGCCTCTCCTAAGCCGCGCGCGAAGCTCAGCTACAAGGACCAGCGTGACCTTGATCTGCTCCCCGCCGAGATCGAGAAACTCGAAGCCGCCATCGCCCGCGACGAGGCCGCGTTGGCGGACCCCGATCTCTACACGCGCGACCCGAAGAAGTTCGACGCACTGATGAAGGCGATCGAAAAGGCCCGTGCCGATCGCGAGGCCGCCGAGATGCGCTGGCTCGAACTGGCCGAGATGGCGGAGAATTTGGCGGGCTGAGTCCCTTGAACGAATTACTCAGACAAATTAACACCCTCCCAGACTGGCAAAGCCACCGGAGGGAATGTGAAGCTTGCTCTAGCGCTGGCGTCGATCGCGACGATGCTCTCCCCGGTTGCCGCGGACGCTGCGGGCCGGACCGCCGCTGAAGCCAAACCCGGCCCAACCGGGCTGGATGCGAACGGCCATCTTGCCTCGGTCCTGACCGATCCATCTTCCGGTTTCGCTTTTGCCCGGCTGCGCAACGGGGTGCAGGTCCGGGTCAACGGCGTCACCAAGAATATCCTGTTCTACGGACCGGAGACCGTCCGCGTGAACGCCAATCTCGGCGCCAATTATTGGACCGCGCCCAGCATCGCGGTGATCGAGCAGCCGGCGTCCGTCCCCTTCTCGGTCACCCAGACCGCCGATACGCTCTCCGTCATCGGAACGAAGCTCCGCATCGATATAAGCAAGGCGACCGGGGCGGTCCGCTTCTTCGACCGCGCCGGAAAGCTCTACACCGAGGAAAAGGCCGCCGCACCCCAGACGCTGACCCAGCGCACCATCTCAGACGCGCCGACCTACGAAGCGCAAAACACATTCACCCTGCGGCCCGACGAGGCGATCTACGGCTTCGGCTTCACCGCCGACGACAAGAGCAACCGCCGCGGTGCCGATCTGCTGCTGGTGCAGACCAATGTCGGCATCATCATCCCGGTGATCCTGTCCTCGCGCCGCTACGGCATAATGTGGGACGAATATTCGCAGATGCGCTTCAAGGATGACGCCCAAGGCGCCTCGCTCTGGGCCGAAAGCGCACCCGGCGGCGTCGATTATTACTTCATGGCCGGAGCTACCCCCGACGATGTCGTCCGCGACTATCGGGCGCTGACCGGCGATGCGCCGATGTATCCCAAACAGGCCTTCGGCCTGTTCATGAGCAAGGAACGCTACAAGACCCAGGACCAGATCCTGGACGTTGCCCGCACCTTCCGCCGCGACCGTTTCCCGCTCGATTACATCGTCCAGGATTGGCAATATTGGGGCAGCGACAAGGATGGCAGCTGGAGCGGGATGACCTGGGATCCCACCCGCTATCCCGATCCGGCCGGGATGGCCCGCCAAATCCACGACATGCACCTCAAGCTGATGGTGTCGATCTGGCCCTCGATCGGCAACGACACCGCGCTCGCGCACGAACTCGACGCGCATGGCTTACGCTTCGCCCCGCTCCACTGGATTTCGAAGCATGCCCGCGTCTACGACGCCTACAGTCCGCTCGGGCGCCAGATCTACTTCAAATATGTGAAGTCGGGATTGCTCGACAAAGGCGTCGATGCGCTCTGGATGGACGGGACCGAGATCGAGGTCAGCAGCGCCATGTGGAACGCGGTCGACAATATCCGCGACACCAAGGCGCTGGGATCGAACGCGCTCGGCGATTTCACGCGCTATCTGAACCCCTATTCACTGCTCACCACCAAAGGCACCTATGACGGCGAGCGCGCTACCAGCGACAAGCGCGTCTTCACGCTGACGCGCTCGGCCTGGGCAGGCGCGCAGCGCACCGCCGCTGCGTCCTGGAGCGGCGACATCTTCGCCAGCTGGAAGACGTTCAGGCAACAGATCGCCAGCGGCGTGGATGTGACGGTGACCGGCAATCCCTATTGGACCAACGATACGGGCGGCTTCTTCGTCTCCTCCTTCCCGGGCGGGGAAAGGAATGCCGCCTGGCGCGAGCTTTATGCCCGCTGGCTGCAATTTGCGACCTTCAACCCGATCATGCGCATCCACGGCACCGACGTCGAACGCGAACCCTATCTCTTCAAGACGCTCGATCCGCAGGTCTATGATTCACTCCGCAAAAGCGTGGACCTGCGCTACCGGCTGATGCCTTACATCTACAGCCTGAGCTGGCAGGTGACCGCGGACGGCTACACATTGATGCGCCCCGCAATGATGGATTTCCCTGACGACCGCGCGCTCGACCATGTCGACGATGCTTTCATGTTCGGCCCCGCTTTCCTGGTCCACCCGGTCACCCGCGCCATGTACCATGTCGAGGCGCCGCCGCCGGCGACCGTGCCTGCCGAAAACCTGCGCACGCCCGACGGGCAACCCGGCCTGGCCGGCCAATATTTCGAGGGCGAGAATTTCGAGACGCCCAAGAGCAAGTTCGTCGACACGAAGATCGATCACACCTGGCCCGACCCGCCGCTGGCTGACATGCCGGCCGGCCTGTCCAGCCTCGATCATTTCTCGGTCCGCTGGCAGGGCAACCTGATCGCGCCCGAGGATGGCGAATGCGAGCTCGGGCTGGACGGCGACGACGGCTACCGCTTGGTCGTCGACGGCAAGACCGTGATCGACAATTGGTCGAAGGGCGCGCAGCGCTATCGTTCAGCACTGGTGACCTTGCACAAGGGCCAGTCGGTTCCGGTCACGATCGACTATTTCCAGGGTGACGGAAATCGCAGCCTGCGCTTCGGCTGGCGGCTGCCGAGCGAACGCGCGGCCCTCAAGACGGGCGGAGACAAGATCGACTTGACGGTCGCGACCTACCTGCCGAAGGGTACCGATTGGTTCGACTTCTGGACCAATCAACGCCTCCGCGGCGGCCAGACCGTGCAGAGGAATGCACCGCTGGACATCCTGCCGCTCTACGTGCGGGCCGGTTCGATCGTACCGATGGGCCCGTACCTTCAATATGCGACGCAGGCCCCGGAAGCCCCCTACGAGATACGCATCTATCCCGGCGCGGACGCGCGCTTCACCCTCTATGAAGACGATAACGAGACCTATGCCTACGAAAAGGGGCAGCGGGCTACCTACGATCTCGTCTGGAACGATCGCGCGCGCACCCTCACGATCGGCGCGCGCCGGGGGGCATTCCCCTCCCTGGTCCGGCAACGACGGCTCGACATCGTGATGATGGACGTTGCGGGCAGCGCGGGCGCGGCGCCGGCGACCGCCACCAGGAGCGTGCAGTACAGCGGCAAGCCGGTTACCGTCTCGTTCGCGAGGCCGGCCGCGCGGTAGCGGGAGCGATCTGGGGGCGCACCGCCACAAAGAAGGAGAGATACTCTGCGCAAGGCCCTCATCCTCGTCGCCTTATCGGCGATGTCGCTGCCCGGCATTGCTGCGCACCGTTTGCCGGCGCCGCACCAGCCGCAGCTCGGGAGCCGCACGATACCGATTCTGCACCTTCGCGGCCTCGCCTTCCGCGATCTCAATCGCGACGGGCGGCTGGAGCCGTACGAGGATTGGCGCCTCCCCCCGGCCCGCCGCGCCGCCGACCTGCTCTCGCGCATGACGCTGGACGAGAAGATCGGCCAGATGATGCACGGGTCGCTGAACACCAACGGCGGTGACTATATTCAGGCCGACGCCTCCGGCGAGATTCTCGGCAAACATGTCACCGCGATGATCACACGACTGGCGACTACGCCGGCCAGGCTCGCGGATGCCAACAACAAGCTCCAGGAAATGGCGGAGATGGGCCGCCTCGGCATCCCGCTCAGTCTGAGCTCGGATCCGCGCAACCAACTCGAAGGCGTGACCGGCGCCAGCGTCGCGGGCGGCGGCTTCACGCCCTTCCCCGATCCGCTCGGTTTCGCCGCGATTGGTGACGCCGCGCTCACCCGTCGCGCTGCCGACATCGTCCGCCAGGAATATAAAGCGGTCGGCATCCGTATCGCGCTTTCGCCGCAGGCCGACATCGCGACCGAACCGCGCTGGCCCCGCATCGACGGCACGTTCGGGTCCAACCCCGCGCTCGCCGCCCGCATGGTGGGCGCTTACGTCACCGGCATTCAGAATGGCGCCAGAGGCATCGGCCCCGACAGCGTCGCCGCCGTGGTCAAGCATTGGGCCGGCTATGGTGCGCAGGCCAATCAGGGCTTCGACAGCCACAATGTCTATGGCCGCTTCTCCGCCATCACCAACGCGGCGCTTCCCCAACACATCATCCCCTTCCAGGCCGCCTTCGCCGCGCATGTCGCGAGCGTGATGCCGATGTATTCGCTGCCCGAATTGCTGCGCGACGATCGGGGCCGGCCGGTCCGGACCGGCGCGGGCTTCAGCCGCTATCTGCTCACCGATCTATTGCACGACCGCTATCATTTCTTAGGTCTTGTCCTGTCCGATTGGGGTATCACCAACGATTGCCGTGAAGCCTGCCGTCACGGCGCGAGGCCCGGGGTCGAGCCAAGCTGGTCCGACGCCGATCCCGCCTGGGGCGTCGAGGACATTCCCGAGGAAGACCGCTTCGCCAAAGGCGTCGATGCCGGCATCGAGCAGTTCGGCGGCACCACCCATGTCGACAAGCTCGCGGCCGCGGTCCACGACGGCAAGGTTTCGCAGGCGCAGATCGACCGCGCGGTCCTCAAGGTCCTGACCCAGACCTTCGCGCTCGGCCTGTTCGAAAACCCCTATGTCGATCCGGAGGCGGCGGCCAGGCTGGTGGGAAATCTCCGCTTCCAGGCCGAGGCGATGCGCACCCAGGCTCGCTCGATCGTACTGCTCCAGACCAGCCGGTCGCTCTTCCCGCTCTCGGCCGCGTCGCACCGCCGCCTCTATCTGCGCGGCGTCGAGCCTCAACCCTTCACGGCTCTGGGCTTCGTCATCGTCGACCAGCCCGATCAGGCCGACGCCGCGATCGTCCGCCTGGCTGCGCCGCATCAACTGCTCCACCCCAATTTCGCCGCCGGCCGCGTCCAGCACGAAGGCGCGCTCGACTTCCGCGACGGCGATCCCGATCTGGAGGCGGTGAAGGCGATCAGCACGAAAGCCCCGACAATCGTCATAGTGCATCTCGATCGCCCCGCCATCCTCACCAATCTTCGTCCGCACGCGACTGTGCTGGCGGGCGACTTCGGCGCGACCGATGCCGCGCTGGCCGATGCGCTTACCGGCCGGGTCCGCCCCGAAGGGCGCCTGCCCTTCGAGCTGCCCTCCTCGATGGCGGCGGTCGAGAAACAACGGCCGGCTATCTCCGACGACAGCGGCGATCCACTCTACCCGTTCGGGTTTCGGGCACCCCTTGCACAGAAGACCAACCGGAAAGGCGCGCGATGATCAAAGCAAGCATGCTGGCTCTTGCCCTGGCAGCGATCGGCTCTGGCGCCTTTGCCGAAGGCCCGAACGAAACCCGGATCGCGCCGCCTTATCAGGATGCGCCGGAGATGGCGGCAAGGCCCGCCGCGCAGCAAGGCAGCCTTCACAGATTCACCATGCTGTCCTCGGAAAGCCGTCTCTATCCGGGCATTCGCCGGATCGACAACGCCGTGACGCAGCGCCGCGACGCCTACGGCAACCGCATGGCCGCCCCGCTCGACCAGACCAGCGAGCCCGCGCCCTATAGCCGCGAGGTCACCGTCTACATCCCGGTAGGCTACAAGCCGGGCACCAAGGCGCCCCTGCTGGTCGTGCAGGACGGCAGCGGCTGGTCGGGGCGCGTCGCCGCGGCACTCGACGGACTGATCGCCGCGCATCGCGTGCCGAAGATCGTCGCAGTGATGATCCAGTCGGGCGGCGGCGACGCGCAGGGCTCCGAACGCGGGCTCGAGTATGACACGCTCTCCGGCCGCTACGCCGAGTTCGTCGAGCACGAAGTCCTGCCGCGCGTGAGCAAACTCTATGGCGTCCGCTTCACCAAAAACCCTGACGGCCGCGCGACGATGGGCGGCAGTTCGGGCGCATCGGCGGCCTTCACCATGGCCTGGTATCATCCCGAATGGTACGACAAGGTCCTGTCCTACTCGGGCACCTTCGTGAACCAGGCCTCGCCCGTCGATCCCAAGACACCCGAAGGCGCATGGGACTATCATGCCCACCTGATCCCCGAGAGCCCGAAGAAGCCGATCCGCATCTGGATGGAAGTCGGCGAGAAAGACCTCCACTGGAACGACCCGCCCGAGACCTTCCACAATTGGCCGATGGCCAACGACCGCATGGCCGCCGTTCTCAAGGCCAAGGGCTATGACTATCGCTACATCTGGGCAAAGGACGCGGTGCATGTGGACAAGGCCGTCACCATGCAGACCCTGCCCGAAGCGCTGGAATGGCTGTGGCGCGATTATCCGCGGTAAGTTTCGGACACGATCAGGAAACGCTATCCAGGGCTGATGCAAAGGATCGAACTCGACGGCGCAAGCTGGCAGACCGAACTCGATTTCTATGAGGCGCTGGCAGCTGCGCTGGGTTCCGTGAAATGGCATGGGCGTAACGCGAACGCCTTCGAGGAAACGATGATCTATTACCTCGATCTCAACGAGGTACAGCCTCCATACGAGCTGATAATCCGGAACACGCGGGAACCGATGTTATCGTTCGTCATCACGTTCGCGTCGTGGATCGCGAGCGCGCGTGAGGATCGCCAGAGGGACTGGGGCAGCGACGTCGAAGTGCTGGTCACTGTCCTTTCCTGAAGCACCGGAGAGTAGGCTTCACCCCCCTGAGCAAGCATCACCAAAGTTCAAGAACGCGGTGCGCGATTTCCCTACCCTTGCAAATGCGTGCTCTTGGTCGCCTTCCGCGATCTTAGCTGCACAGATTAGCAAGGCCGACGGCACACGAGCCCCGGCAAGACGGGGACGGGGAAAGATGCGGGCCAATGAAATATTCCGAAAGCTGACGCAGCCAGGTGGCGGGGTCACTTTTCTCGGCGTGGCCGCCATCTCGTACGGCATAGCCTGCTTCCTGCAGGGCGATTTCGCGACCCCCTGGCAACCCGTGCCGGACGGCATGCCTTTGCGGCAACCGCTCGCCTACTTGTCCGCCATATGGCTCATGCTGGGCGGCGCGTGCTTGCTGATCCCTCGCACGGTCCGGCCGGCGGCTTTGGCCCTGCTCGCCCTCTTCGCAGTCTATGACATTCTGTATCTCGTAAAACTGATCGGACCGCCGCCCAGCCCGGTAGCCTTGCTGGGTCTGAGCGAGCAAACCTCGGTGGTGGTGGGCTGCTGGGCGATCCTGCTCCGGCTACGCGGAAACGGGGCGGCATGGCTCAAGACCGCGCGCATCGCCTTCGGTATCTGCTCGCTGAATTTCGCGCTCGCCCATTTCGCGGGGCTCAAGCCCACGGCCGCGATGGTGCCGGCCTGGATGCCGGGTGGCCAGGTCTTCTGGGCGCTGGCGACCGGCGTGGGTCACCTCGCCGTCGGCGTAGCCCTGCTCGCGAACCGGCTCGCCGTACCGGCGACGCGGCTGGGCGCGCTGATGTATATCTGCTTCGCGTTGGGTTCGTGGCTCCCCGGCGCGCTCACGCACCCGACCGAGTGGCTGCGCTGGGCCGGCGCCGCGATCAGCCTGTGCATGGCGGCAGCCTTGTGGCTCGTCGGCGATCTGCTGGCGGCGCGGAACGCGGAGACCTGACAGCGCCGATCCAAGCCGACGTTAGGGCTTCGGCGTCTCCGGAGCGGCCAGGAACTTCGGCAGCCGCCGCGCATGCGTCGCCTGCTCGAACGCATAGCCAAGCCCGATCAGCCTGGCCTCGCCCCATTTCGCGCCGATGAAGGACAGGCCAACCGGCAGGCCGTGCACCTGCCCCATCGGCACGGTCAGGTGCGGATAGCCCGCCACCGCCGGATAATTGCCTGCGCCACCGCCGACGAAATGGTCGCCCGCGATCAGGTCGGTGCGCCAGGAAGGTCCACCCGTCGGCGCGACCAGCGCATCGAGATGGTCGTCGGCCAGCATCTTGTCGATCCCGTCCTCGCCCGCCAGACGCTTCGCCTCGGACACGGCCTTCTTGTACTCGGGGTCGTCATACCCCTTGCTCGCCTGCGCCTGTTCGAAGAATTCCTGGCCGAACCAGGGCAGTTCCTGTGTCGCATGCGCCTTGTTGAACGCGATCAGGCTGGCCATGTCGCGCACCGCCACGTTGGACGGCGTCGAGGCCAGATAGGCGTTCAGATCCTGCTCCAGCTCGGTGATCAGGATCTTCTGCTCATAGTCGCCCATCTTGTCGTGATCGGCCGGCTTCTTGACCTCGACCAGGGTCGCGCCGGCCGCCTTCAACTGCGCCAGCGTTGCCTCGAACAGGGCACGCGTGCCGGGCTCGTCGCCCACCGCCCAGCGCAACACGCCGATCCGCGCGCCCTTCAGCGCCTGCGCATCGAGCGCCTTGGTATAATCCTGCTTATGCTTGTCGGCGTCCGCGCTGGCGGGGTCGCCCGCGTCGCTGCCCGCCATCACGGTCAGCATCCGCGCGGTATCCGCCACACTGGTCGTCATCGGCCCGGCCGTATCCTGGCTGTGCGAGATCGGCACGACATGCGTGCGCGGGATCAGCCCGACCGTGGGCTTCAACCCAACCAGGCCCTGCACCGACGAGGGACAGGTGACCGACCCGTCAGTCTCGGTCCCCACGCCCGCCACCGCGAGCCCCGCCGCGATCGCCGACCCCGTGCCCGACGACGACCCGCACGCCGAGCGATCGAGGATATAGGGGTTGCGGGTGAGGCCACCCTTTCCGCTCCACCCGCTCGACGAGGTCGGCGAGCGCATGTTCGCCCATTCGGACAGGTTGGTCTTGCCGATCAGGATCGCACCCGCCGCGCGCAGCCGCGCCATCAAAGGCGCGTCGCGATGCGTGATGTTGTTGGCCAGTGCCAGCGAGCCCGCCGTAGTCGGAATCGGATCGGCGCTGTCGATATTATCCTTGATCAGGATCGGCACGCCCTCGAGCGGCCCGCGCAGACGCTGTGCCTTGCGTCGCGCGTCCGACGCCGCCGCATCCGCCAGCGCATGCGGGTTGAGCGCAATCACCGCGTTGAGCTTCGGCCCTGCCTTATCCACCGCCGCGATCCGCGTGAGATAATGCTTCACCAGGGCGACCGAGGTCGTGCGTCCGGCTGCGAGATCGGACTCGGTCTGCGCAATCGAGCGGTCAGGTTCCGGTGCGGGGGCTGCAGCGAGGAGCGGAAGGGCGAGGAGCGCGAGGATCGATTTCATGACCGGAACGAAGCACTCCTTATCCCGGCTCGCAAGAGACTTGTCTTCAACGTCCCGCCCGCCCTTCTTTCACGCGCTCAATGGGCTCTGATTGAAATCTTTCGTCCCGAAAAGGCCATTTGGCGTTGCAAAAAATGCTCCGGGCCAACAAGGGTAGGTTATGGCGCTTGACCGAAGAATAGCCGCCGTCACCGACCGGGTGATCGAGCGATCCGCAGCCTCGCGCCGTGCCTATCTCGATCTGATCGATCGGGAACGTGAGCATGGCGTCGACCGTCCCCGCTTGTCGTGCGGCAATTTCGCGCACGGTTTTGCCGCGGCCGGCGAGGACAAGAAGGCGATCATTGCGCAGAAGGCGATGAATATCGGCCTTGTCACCTCCTACAACGACATGCTCTCGGCACATCAGCCTTATGGCCGCTATCCCGAGCAGATGAAGATCTTCGCGCGCGAGGTCGGCGCCACCGCGCAAGTTGCAGGCGGCGTCCCCGCAATGTGCGACGGCGTCACCCAGGGCCAGCCCGGCATGGAGCTGTCCTTGTTCAGCCGCGACACGATCGCACTCTCGACCGCGATCGCACTCAGCCACGGCATGTTCGAAGGTGCCGCCCTGCTCGGCATCTGCGACAAGATCGTGCCGGGACTGCTGATGGGCGCGCTCCGCTTCGGCCACCTGCCCGTGATCCTGATCCCGGCCGGGCCGATGCCGTCCGGCCTGTCCAACAAGGAAAAGCAGCGCGTCCGCCAGCTTTATGCCGAGGGCAAGGCCGACGAAGCGCAATTGCTCGAGAGCGAGAGCGCGTCCTATCATTCCGCCGGCACCTGCACTTTCTTCGGCACCGCCAACTCCAATCAGATGATGATGGAGATGATGGGCCTGCACGTGCCCGGCTCCGCCTTCATCAACCCCGGCACCTCGCTCCGCCAGGCGCTGACCCGCGCCGCAACCCACCGCCTCGCCGAGATCGGCTGGGCGGGGAACGACTATCGCCCGCTCGGCCGCTGCGTCGATGAGAAGGCTATCGTCAACGCCGCGATCGGCCTGCTCGCGACCGGCGGCTCGACCAACCACGCGATCCATTTGCCTGCGATCGCGCGTTCGGCGGGCGTGATCTTCGATTGGGAGGATCTCGACCAGCTTTCGGCCGCGGTGCCGCTGGTGGCGCGCGTCTATCCGAACGGATCGGGCGACGTGAACCATTTCCACCAGGCCGGCGGGATCGGCTTCGTGATCCGTACCCTGTTGGACGAAGGCCTGCTCCACGGCGACCTCCTCACCGTCTGGAACGGCGGCATGGACGCCTATGCGCAGGAGCCCGCGCTCGACGGCGACAGCCTCGTCTGGAATGCGGTCACCGAAAGCCGCGACGATAGCATGCTTCGTCCCGCCTCAGCCCCGTTCCAGCCCGATGGCGGCATGCGCCTCGTCCAGGGCAATCTCGGCCGCGCAACCTTCAAGACCAGCGCGGTCGAACGCGAGCGCTGGACGATCGAGGCGCCCGCCCGCGTTTTCCACGATCAGGACGATGTGCTCGCCGCCTACAAGAAGGGCGAATTGCACAAGGACGTGATCGTGGTGGTCCGCTTCCAGGGGCCCAACGCCAACGGTATGCCCGAATTACACAAACTGACGCCTGCGCTTGGCGTGCTGCAGGACAAGGGCTTCAAGGTGGCGTTGGTCACTGACGGTCGCATGTCGGGTGCGTCGGGCAAGGTCCCCGCCGCGATCCACCTCTCGCCGGAGGCGCTAACCGGCGGCCCGATCGGCAAGGTCCGCGACGGCGATATCATCCGGCTCTGCGCGGAGGACGGCAGCCTCAACGCCTTGGTCGATCCGGCCGAATGGGCTGCGCGTGTCCAAGCCAGGGCACCGCGGCCCCATATCGGCACCGGCCGCGAATTGTTCGCCTTCATGCGCCGCGGCGCGAGTACGGCGGAGCAAGGCGGATCGGCCTTGCTGGTCGCGATGTGCGACGATCTTGGCGAAGGCCTGCTCGGCGACGGTCCGTCGCTCGACAAGAATATCGAAGACGAGGAAATCGACGCGTGAAGATCGACAAGGTGATGCGGATGGCGCCGGTGATTCCGGTGCTGGTGGTCCACGACGTAGCCCATGGCCTCCCGGTCGCGCAGGCTTTGGTGAAGGGCGGCCTGCCCGCGCTTGAAGTGACGCTCCGTACCGAAGCCGCGCTCGACGTGATCCGTGAGATGTCGAAGTGCGAAGGTTCGTTTGTCGGCGCGGGCACCGTTCTCAACGAAAAGCAGCTCGACGCCGCGATCGACGCGGGCGCCAAGTTCATCGTCAGCCCCGGCCTGACCAAGCCGCTCGCCAAGGCCGCGATCGAACGCGGCATCCCCTTTTTGCCCGGCATCGCCACCGCGGCCGACATCATGCGCGGGCTCGATCTCGGGCTCGACCATTTCAAATTCTTTCCGGCCGAAACTTCTGGCGGAATCAAGGCTTTGAAGGCGCTTGCTGCGCCTTTCTATCAAGCCCGCTTCTGTCCGACCGGCGGTATCACCGAACAGAGCGCGCCCGACTGGCTCGCGCTGGACGCAGTGCTATGTGTCGGCGGTAGCTGGATCGTTCCGGCCGGCGAACCCGACCCGGCCGCGATTGAGGCACGCGCCCACGCCGCCGCGAAACTCGGTAAGTAAGTGAGCGCGCTCGACGGCGTTTCCGACGAGCAGCCCGGCCTCCTCCGCGCGGACGCCATCTCGCGCCGCGCCGCCGCGACCGGTTTCGACTGGGACGACGCCGCCGGCGCACGCGCCAAGGTGGTCGAGGAAATGGCCGAGGTCGACGCCGCCGACAGCCAGGCCGAACGGATCGACGAGATCGGCGACCTGCTGTTCGCCTTGGTCAATTGGGCCCGCAAATTGGGCGTCGACCCCGAAGCCGCGCTCCACCAGGCCACCACCAAATTCGAACGCCGCTTCCGCGCGATGGAGTCGGACGCAGGCGAAGCCTTCTCCGCCCTTACCCTCGATCAGATGGAAGCGCTTTGGCAGCGCGTGAAACGCCGTTCGGACTAAGCCGCGCTCGTCACGCGTTTTTAAAGAGACTGATCGCAGACATGGCAGCATCAAAACTTTGATCGGTGCCGGTAAGGGAAACGGCGATATCGCCGCCAGTAAGCATCCTGTTCGCACCTGCCACCGCACCCAACACGCCTTGCGCCGGAAACCGCGTCGCATCGCGAAGGTGCAGGACGATCGATCTCTGCCCCCTATAGCTCCAGCTCGTCACGTCCGTAATTTCCGACCAGGGAATGGTCTGGGAAGACCAGCGTGCCCATCGGATACCAAGGGAACCGATCCGCAATTGCTCCTTGGTGGCGAACACTTGCTTCCCCCACCCCACGGCACAAAATGCGAAAAAGGCGATGCCGAACCACCCCACCACCACAGTCTCGCCCTCGGGGTAGCCAAGCGACGCGGGCGACGGGCCGAAAGCGCCCACCATCCAGCAGCCGAGAACGACGAAACCAAGCGAGAGAAACGCGAGCAGCACGCTGCGCCAGCGCGACGTATATGCCACGAAATCAGCCATTCCCGGCAGAGACTAACTAGGTAGCGCTCACCGGGCAATCCTGCGGAATCGACCAAGCATGCGGCGCCGCCTGGCTCCCCGTCTCGCGCAGCCGATACACCAACCGCTTCCGGCCATATCCGTTGGCCACACAAGCGGTCAGATCATAATCGCGATTGAGCACCTGCTGCACGATCGCGTGCGTCGCCGCATTGCCGAAGATGAAGCGCGGATAATCGTCGACCACGACCTGCGGCCGCGTCGCCATGATCCGGCGCACCTCGGCTGAAGGGTCCACGCCCAAAGCCGCGACGTGCGCCTCGTCGCGCGCGCTCAAATGGCCCGGGAAGGCCCAGCGGCTCGGCAGGCAGCTATGCGTCAACATGTAGAGCGCGGGATAGCCGTCATAGACGTAGATGCAGCCATGGGTCGGCTGCGCCGCGGCGGCGACCAGCATGGCCTCGCGCCGGCCGCCTTTGCGTACCTCATTCTGCTCAAGCACGATCTGGCTCACCACCAGCGCAAGGCCGATCGTCGCGAGGGCCGCTATCCGGCGCGCCTTGCTGCCGTCCATCGCCTGCCCGATCAGCATGCAGACCGGCAGCAGCAGCGGGATCGCATAATGCGGGCTGTTGAAGCGGAAATAGACCAGCCACCCTGCGGTCGCCGCCGCCAGCCAGCCCCAATAGAAAGCGCGTGGCCCCCGCACCGGCCCGGCCTTGCGCCACCACAGGCTGCCCAGCCAGATCAGGATCGGTGAGAGGATCGCCACGCTCGCCGCGAAATCCTGCGCCTGGATCGGCAGCGTGTTGCGCCCTTGGCCGAACAAGGAGACGAAGTTGCAGAAAACGAATTCCCGCGTGTGGCCCATCGCCGCATAGACCGCGAAGGCCAGCACGGTCGGTGCCAGTGCCGCGCCGATCCACAGCGCAACCGAGCCACTCAGCCGCCCAATCGGCTCGCGCGCTTTGATACCGCCCAGGATCAAGGCGATCCCGAACGCGATCCCTTCGAACATCACGCTATATTTGATCTGCAGCGCCACACCTGTGGCAAGCATCGCGCCCACGCCCCATGCGCGCGCCCGGCGCGGACCGCGCAGCGCCTGCAGCGTCAGGCCGGCGGCAACCACCATGAACAGGTCGAAGAAGACCGGCGCCTGACCGCCCTCGGCCTCCATGAAGTCGAGCCAGAGAATGTAGACGCAGGCCGCCGCGATCGCTCCGACCTGCCCGCAATCGCGGCGCGCCAGCCGGTAGAGCGCGAACGCCGTCGCGATACAGAAGGCCAGCGCAACCAATTGATATTGCAACACCCCGTCACCGCCGAGCAGGCGGATCCCTGCATAGAGCACGAACAATCCGACCGGCTTGCGGTCGAAGATATCGACGTAAGGCACGGCCCCATGCAGCATGCGGTCGCCGACCAGCAGGTAGAATTGCTCGTCGAAGCCGATCACCGGATTGCCGAACGTATGCCACCGGGCAGCCAGCGCGATCAGCGCCAGGATCAGTAGCGCCCGCAGACTGTCGCGGTGCCGCGCCACGAAAGCTGCCAAGGGAGTGTTGCCTTTCGCACCATTCCCCCCGGGGCGCTCGGGCGAGGTAATGTTGTCAGGAACGGCGACGCGTAGAATAAGCTCGGCTTTCGCTATCAATGAGCATGACCATATCCCCTATGATCGTGCGGAATCATGACACCAAGGACAATGCCGGCTGAACGCTCCGTGAAGCATCATAGCTACATCGTGCCAACCCGTTCGTGCTGGGCTTGTCAAAGCATTGTCCTTCTTGTTCCAAAAGTGAAGGCAGCCCTTCGACAAGCTCAGGGCGAACGAGCGGGGCTTGACAAACCCGCCCAAATCATGTACGCACGGTACGTTCATTGGTTCAGGCCAGAGGACATGACCGGCGCGAAGCTCCTCGGCATGCATGAGATGGTAACTTCGCCCAAGAGTACAGATCTCGGCATGTGCCTTCGGGCATGTGGTGATGCTGGCGTCGTGCAGGGGAGCTATGCGGACGACGTGGGGGTTTAAAGCCCTCGGGGGTAACCTCCGGCCAAAGACCGCAGCTTCTCGGTGGCTATCGCGCACAGTGGCTATACGGGCGATGGTTGGAAGGGTCAGACCTTTCAGGGGACAGCGATGCCCCTCGCCCAAACCGCGGCCGCGACTGGATGCCTTGCGCATAGGATGGCTGCAGGCAAGGCATCCCGG
>Ga0209455_1000428_pt1 | contig 32926 bp, 30 predicted proteins | sample AraplaCol_mCL_r2_FD_184275 | JGI IMG/M metagenome (GOLD analysis project Ga0209455, IMG submission 184275) | Arabidopsis root microbial communities from North Carolina, USA - plate scrape CL_Col_mCL_r2 (SPAdes) (version 2) | ecosystem: Host-associated > Plants > Roots > Endosphere | place: USA... | reverse complement strand
TTCTCCGTCACCTTCTACGCCCGGTTCGGACATTCCCTGCGCTACCGGCCTTGATCATAACAGAAGACATGTCTTAGAATAGAACTCTTAAGTTAAGGTTTTTCTTTCAGCATTTTCATGTTCATGTCTGCCGACAGCCATCCCCAGACCCTACCAAACCCTGACAGTCGGCTTGCCGCAGCGGGCGAAGGCCTGCATTGGCGAGAACGGCGCCGGCGCAACATTCTGGCAGCGGCTGAGGACCTCTTTGCCCGTTCCAGCTATGACGCTGTCCAGATGGACGACATCGCCCGCCACGCCAAGGTGGGGAAGCCGACGATCTATCGCTATTTCCCGTCCAAGGACGAGTTGTTCCTGGAGGTCTTCCGGCTGGCGCTCCAGGAATTGCACCAGCAATTATCCGCTGTGCTGGTCGCCGATCTGCCTCCGGCTGCTGCCCTGGAAGAGGTCTTTCGCATCTCCTTCGGGCTGCTCGGCAATCAGGTTTCCGCCCTGCGGCTGCTGACCGATGGCCAACCTGGCCTGATCGTCCGCTGGCGCGAGGAATTCGATCGCCACCGCCAATTCCTGGTATCCACCTTCCGCCAGGTGATCGAACGCGGTATCGCCCAGGGCGCCTTCCGGCCGGTCGATCTCGACATGGTTTCACCGCTGATGGTGGGCATGGTGCGTGGCGGCCTGATGAGCGTCGGCGATGTGCCATCGCGCCAGCAGATGGCGAAGGCCGCGGCGGATCTTATCATGGTCAGCCTGGCAAAATCCTGAGCCGTCGCGCGCGCCGCCTTGCCCCCAGTTTCCATCATTTGACAGCCCATCCGGTGCCGCCTATGGGTTGCTGAGGGATCATTCAGGCATCGGAGCATTTTCATGGTTGGCGATATCACCCTTCTGGATGGCGGCATGGGGCGCGAGTTGAAGCGGATCGGCGCCCCTTTCAAGCAACCGGAATGGTCTGCCTTGGCGCTGATTGAGGGGCCGGATTTCGTCGCCCAGGCGCATCAATCCTTCGTCACTGCCGGCGCCGATGTCATCACCACCAACAGCTATGCCCTGGTCCCGTTCCATCTCGGTGAAGAACGGTTCGCGGCGCGCGGTCTCGAGCTGGCGGCGCTTGCCGGCCGTATCGCCCGGCAGGTAGCCGACCGCAGCGCGCGCAAGATCGCGGTGGCCGGCTCGCTGCCGCCACTCTTCGGTTCCTATCGCCCGGATCTCTATAACGCGGCGCGGGCACAAGAAATCATCGCGCCGCTGGTGGCCGGTCTCGCACCGCATATCGATCATTGGCTGGTCGAGACCCAGAGCGCCATCGCCGAGGTCGAGGCGGCGGCCCAAGGCCTCGCCGGCACCGACAAGCCGGTCTGGTTCTCCTTCACCCTGGAAGACGGTGCCGACGATGCGCAGCAGGTGCCGCGCCTGCGTTCCGGCGAGGCGGTCGGCAAAGCGGCGCAGCGCGCCGTGGAGCTCGGTGCGGCTGCAATCCTCTTCAATTGCAGCCAGCCGGAAGTCATGGGCCCGGCGCTCGATGCGATTACCAAGGCGCTTCCGGCCGGCAAATCCGCCATCAAGCTCGGCATCTATGCCAATGCTTTTCCGCCGCAGCCCAAGGATGCCGAGGCAAATTCGACCTTGCACGAGCTGCGGGCGGATCTCGATCCCAGCGGCTACCTTGGTTTCGTGCAGAACTGGGTTGGGAAGGGTGCGACCATTGTCGGCGGCTGCTGCGGAATCGGACCGGAGCATATCGCCGCCTTGCGCGGTGCCCTCAAGAACTAGCGGTGCCGAACGGGCAGCGTTTGGATACCGCCCAAACCAGATAGATCAGACAAAGCGGCGAAAGGAAGATCGTCATGCGCATTGCCACTTTCAGCCTTCGTGGCCTCCGTTCCGTTGGTCGCCTGCTCCCTGATAGCCAGCAGATCCAGCCGCTCGATCTCGGCGCTGCCGGGCAACAGGTGGGAGCGCTCGCCGCTGTCGAGCAGATGGTTGCCGGAGGCACGCTGCGCGATGCCGGAAGCCCCTTGCGCCTTGGCGATGTCAGGCTGGAAGCGCCGATCCCGCGGCCGCGGCGCAATATCTTCTGCATCGGCAAGAATTATCGCGCCCATGCCGAGGAAGTTGCCCGCAGCGGCAAGGGCAGTGTCGCACCGGCCGACAAGGACAAGGATCCGGTGCCAGTCGCGCCGATCGTCTTCACCAAGGTGCCGGAATCGGTAGTTGGCCCGAATGACGCCATCCGCATCGATCCCGCGGTCAGCAGCAAGGTCGATTACGAGGCGGAGCTCGCCGTCATCATCGGCAAGGGTGGACGCCGTATCGGCAAGGCCAATGCCCTCGACCATGTCTGGGGCTATACCATCGTCAACGATGTCACCGCACGCGACATGCAGCGCCGGCATCAGCAATGGCTGCTCGGCAAGTCGCAGGACACATTCTGCCCGATGGGTCCCTGGTTGGTGACACGCGATGAGATCGATCTCGGCAATACGCGGATCCGCTGCTGGGTTAATGACGATCTGCGGCAGGATGCAACCACCGCGGATCTGATCTTCGATGTGCCGACCCTGATCGAGACAATCTCGGCCGGTATTACGCTGCAGCCCGGCGATATTATCGCCACCGGCACGCCGGCCGGGGTCGGCATCGGCTTCGACCCGCCGAAATACCTGCAGGCCGGTGACCGGGTCAGGGTCGAGATCGAGCGGATCGGCGTCCTGGAAAATAGCGTCGCCTTGTGGGAAGCCTGATGGTGGGAAGCCTGAGCCGGTTGCCGTATTCGGGTCGGCCTCAGGCGGCCGTTTCGTGAACGCGGAAGGTGATCTCCGCCCGCACTGAGGCGCCCGGTTCCAGCACCAACATGCCGGTATCGTCGCGCTCGTGGCAGAGATTGAAAGCATCGGTGATATTGCTCACCGGTTCGGCGCAGAAATAGGGCTCGTTTTTCGGGGCATAGACCACCAGCGAACGCAGCGGCGTCGTTGCCGTCATGCTCATCGCCAGCCGATATTCCGGCCAGTCGATCAAGGCTTCGCCGCTCCAGCCGGTGAAGACGTTGTCGAGCTCGACATCATCGAGCCGGATACCGGTCGTCAAGTTGGCCTCCGCCGGCACCGGCAGCAGAGTGGTCGGCATGACCTCCTGGTCCGTCGCCCAGAAACCCTGCACCGGCGCCGTCATGCGGCAGCCTGGCGTGCGGGTGAAATAAGGATGCAGGCCGAAGCCATAAGGCATCGCCGTCGTGCCGGTATTGCGGCTCTCGATGATGGCCGTCAGGGTCTGCCCAGCCAGGCGGAAGTGCTGGCGCATCTCATAGGCAAAGGGCCACTCATCCGGCACGTGGCGATAGAGCAGGCAGGCGCTGTCGCCTGACTGCGTTTCGATCTGCCAGGGCCGCTGCCAGCCATGGCCGTGTTCGTTATGTGGGCCATCGCTGTTGAGCGGCAGCTGGATGGCCGTGCCCCGGAAGGAGCAGCGGCCATCGCGCAGCCGGTTGGAGAAAGGCGTCAGTGGAAAACAGCTGGCGCCGAGGACATCGCCGGTTGATACCGCCTGCGGGCTCATCGACCGCATCAAGTCGATGGTCTTGCCGCCGGTGCTGCGATAGGCGAGGCCGGCAATGGCGCCGCCAATCGCCGGCGCCAGCCGCAACGTCAGCCGCGCGGAGCTGAGTTCGATCACGGAAAGAGATCCTGATGCTGAGGGCGGGAACCTGGCTTCAGGCCGTGAGGGCCTGCTCGACACCGTTATTCTGGTGGGTGCTGCTCCGACCGCTCAACTGGCCGGAAATGCGCCGCGCGCATTGGATAACCTTGGCGGCGATCTCTTCCTTGCGGCTGTTCCAGTCACGTTGCTTCAGGCTGGTGACGCTGATGGCGCCGGCCGGCCGGCCGTTGCGATCGAGGACGCAGGCACCGATACAGGCGACACCCTCGGTATCCTCTTCGTCATCGACGGCATAGCCACGCTCGGCAACTTCGGTCAGTTGCTGCATCAGCTGGCCGACATCGGTGATGGTATGCGGGGTGCGCTGCGGCAATTCGAACTGGTTGAGGATATGTTCCGCCTCATTGGCCGGCAGTGCTGCCAGCATGGCCTTGCCCACCGCCGAGCAATGCGGCAGTTCGCGGCGGCCAAGAGCGGCATCGAACCGCACGGCGCCCGGCGCATCAACACGGCCGATAACGACGGCATGGCCGTCATCGAGAATGGCGACCCGCGAGGTCATGCCGAGCTCGTTGGTCAAGAGGCGCAGTTCCGGCAGCGCCACATCGGTCAGTACCGTGTTGGCGACGGCCAGATCGCCAAGGCGCGCCAGCATCATGCCGAGACGGTAGCGCCGGTTGCTGCCTTCTCCGAAATCGACAATGAAGCCGTGGGCCAGCAGGGTCTGGAGGATGGCATAGGCGGCAGCTTTGGAGAGCGAGAGGTCACGGGCAAGATCGGTCAGGCGCGCCCCTTCGCGACCCTGATTGGCGACCAGTTCCAGGAGATCGAGCGCGCGGCCGACACTCTGTACCCGATAGCGTTCGTCGAGGGCAGGGACCGGCCGCGTTGCCTTGCCGGTTTCCTTGCGTGTGAGGCGGCGTGTGATCGTCGTCTTCTGTTTCATGATCTATCTCATTCCCAGATCTGCTGATGTTTAACCATAGTGTCTATTTGGTCAGACTGGCTTGATCGATATCAATACGCATCTGATTGACAAAGCGATCAAATTTACCCCTAATGTAATCGTGTATACGAAACATAGTTTCGTATTACCAAACGCGCAAGGATTTTTTCAGTGAGTGGACAAAAAGGCAAGTGGCGCTCCAGCGCTTGGTTCGGTGGCGAAGGCAAGAACGCCTTCATGCATCGCAGCTGGATGAAGAACCAGGGTTTCCCGTCGGATGTGTTCGATGGCAGGCCGGTAATTGGCATCTGCAATACCTGGTCGGAGCTGACGCCGTGCAATGCGCATCTGCGTGATCTCGCCGAACATGTGAAGCGTGGTGTCTACGAGGCCGGCGGCCTGCCGCTGGAATTCCCGGTGATGTCGCTGGGTGAATCCAATCTGCGGCCGACGGCGATGCTGTTCCGTAATCTTGCCAGCATGGATGTCGAGGAATCAATCCGCGGCAATCCGATGGATGGGGTGATCCTGCTGGTCGGCTGCGACAAGACCACGCCGGCCTTGATGATGGGCGCCGCCAGCTGCGATCTGCCGACCATCGTCGTCTCCGGCGGCCCGATGCTAAATGGCAATTTCCGCGGCCAGGCGATTGGCTCGGGTACCCATGTCTGGAAGTTCTACGAGGATGTGAAGGCCGGCCGCATGTCGGTGCCGGATTTCCTCGCCGCGGAGCAGGGACAGAGCCGCTCGGCCGGCAGCTGCATGACCATGGGCACGGCCTCGACCATGGCCAGCATGGTGGAAGCGCTGGGCATCGGCCTGCCCGACAATGCCGCCATTCCCGCCGTCGATTCGCGCCGCAATGTGCTCGGCCAGCTCGCCGGCCGGCGCATCGTCGATCTCGTCAGGGAGGATGTGCGCATGTCGCATATCCTGACCAAGCAGGCTTTCGAGAACGCCATTCGCGTCAATGGCGCGATCGGCGGCTCGACCAATGCCGTGATCCATCTCATCGCCGTCGCCGGCCGCCTCGGCGTCGATCTCAATCTCGAGGATTGGGACCGCCTGGGCCGCGATGTGCCGACCATCGTCGACCTGATGCCTTCGGGCCGCTTCCTGATGGAAGACTTCTATTATGCCGGCGGCCTGCGCGCGGTGATGCGGGTGCTGGCGGAGAGCGGCCGCCTGCACGAAGACGCGATGACGGTCAGCGGTGAGACCATCGGCGCCATCAGCCGTGAGGCGCCCAACTACAACAGCGAGGTCATCCGCAGCCTCGACAACCCATTGACACCGCAAGGCGGCATCGTCGTCCTTCGCGGCAATCTGGTGCCCAATGGCGCGGTGATTAAGCCTTCGGCGGCGACGCCGGAACTGATGCAGCATCGCGGCAAGGCCGTGGTGTTCGAGAATATCGAGCACTACCACCAGCGGGTCGATGATCCGGCGCTCGATATCGATGCGAATTCGGTGATGGTGCTGAAGAATTGCGGCCCCAAGGGTTATCCCGGCATGGCCGAGGTCGGCAATATGCCGCTGCCAGCGAAGCTGCTGAAGCAGGGCGTCACCGATATGGTACGCATCTCCGACGCGCGCATGAGCGGCACCGCCTATGGCACCGTGGTGCTGCATGCGGCACCCGAAGCGGCGGCGGGCGGTACATTGGCCCTGGTCCAGGACGGCGACATGATCGAGCTCGATGTCGCCAACCGGCGTCTCCATCTCGAGGTCAGGGATACTGAACTGGCGGAGCGCCGCGCCGCCTGGCAGCCACCGGTCTCGACCGGCGATACCGGCTATGCGCGGCTTTATGTCGATCATGTGCTGCAGGCCGATCGCGGTTGCGATTTCGATTTCCTCGTCGGCAAGCGCGGCGCCGATGTGCCGCGCCAGTCTCACTGAGGTGCATGATGCAAGGACTGATTGACCAGCCGGCCCGCTATCCCAGCCTCAAGGACCGTAGCGTCTTCATCACTGGCGGTGGCAGCGGCATTGGCGAAAGCCTGGTAGAACATTTCTGCGGCCAGGGCGCGCACGTGACCTTCGTCGACGTTGCCGCCGAGGCGTCACAGGCGGTGGTGGCGCGGATCGCCGCCAAAGGTCTACCAGCACCGGATTTCATCCGCTGCGATCTCCGGAACATCGAGGAGCTGCGGGCTGCCGTCGCTTCGGCCCAGGCCAAGCATGGACCGATCCGGGTTCTCTGCAACAATGCCGGCAATGACGACCGGCATTGGACCAAGGATGTGACGGTCGACTATTGGGACGACCGCATGGCAGTCAATCTGCGGCCGCAATTCTTTGCCGCCCAGGCGGTGCGCGACCAGATGCGCGATGCCGGCGGCGGCTCGATCATCAATTTCGGCTCCATCACCTGGATGGTGGGCGACCCCGATTGCCCAGCCTATGTGACGGCCAAGGCGGCGATCACCGGCCTGACCCGGGCGCTGGCCCGTGAATTCGGACCGGAGAAAATCCGCGTCAATTGCATGATTCCCGGCTGGGTGATGACGGAGCGCCAGATGAAGCTCTGGCTGACGCCCGCCGGTGAAAGGCAGATCGAGGAACGTCAATGTCTGCGCGAACGGGTCTATCCGGCCGATATTGCCCGCATGGCGCTGTTTCTGGCGGCTGACGACAGCCGCATGTGTACATCGCAGCACTTCATCGTCGATGGGGGCTGGGTCTGACTATGTGTGGGGAGAGGACAATGCGTCTCATTCAATACCGCGATACGGCAGGCGTCCGCCATGTCGGGATAGTTACCGAAGATGGCGAGCGCGCGCATCCGCTGAAGGGCGTGTCCACCATCTATGAACTGGCCCAAACCGCCATCGCGCGGGGTATCGGCCTGCAGCAGTTGGCCACCGAGCTGAAGACGGCCGAGACGGTCGACTATGCCGCGATGCTGCGCGACGGGCGCGTGTTGGCGCCGCTCGACCATGATGAGCCGGCCCGTTTCTGGATCACCGGCACAGGCCTTACCCATCTCGGCAGTGCTGATGCCCGCAACAAGATGCATGTCTCGACCCATGGCAATGCGGCGCCGGAATCCGATTCCATGAAGATCTTCCGCATGGGGATCGAAGGCGGCAAGCCGGGCGAAGGGCGGATCGGCGTCCAGCCCGAATGGTTCTATAAGGGGGTAGGCACCTGCGTCGTCGATCCCGGCGCCCCGCTGCCGCTGCCCTCCTTTGCCCTCGCCGGCGCCGAGGAAGCGGAGATTGTCGGCCTCTACATCGTCGACCCGACCGGCCAGCCGCGGCGGATCGGCTTTGCCCTTGGCAACGAGTTTTCTGATCACGTGACCGAGGCGCAGAACTACCTCTATACCCAGCATTCTAAGCTGCGCGCCTGCTCTTTCGGGCCGGAATTGCTGATCGGCGACCTGCCGAACGATATCCGCGGCAAATCCCGCATCATCCGGGATGGCAAGGTGATCTGGGAGGAGGACGTGCTGTCCGGGGAAGGCAACATGTCGCACTCGGTCGCCAATCTGGAGCATTACCACTTCCGCTATGATATGTTCCGACGACCGGGGGACCTTCATGCCTACTTCTTCGGCGCCGCGGTCTTGAGCTATGCTGCGGGCGTCAAAACGGCGGTAGGGGACGAATTCGAAATCGAGGCAGAGGTGTTCGGCAAGCCATTGCGTAATAAAATGGTGCCTGAACAGGATCTCGGCCTCGTGACAGTGAAACCGCTTTAGTCCGCCTGCTAAAGTGTGAGGGGCCAAGCCAAGTAACGCGTTAAAAAACCAATGGGAGGAAGGGCATAATGTTAAAGACCATCACCAGGAAGGCTGTGCCGCTGATGGCGGCGGTTGTCTCCACCATGGCGCTGCTGTCGGCATCGCCGGCCAATGCCAAGGAAGAATTGCGGGTTCTGGCCTGGCAGGGCTACGCTGATGACGACTGGGTCAAGGAATTCGAGAAGGAAAACAATGTCGATGTGAAGGTCGTCTTCATCGGCAGCGATGACGAGATCTGGGCCAAGATCAAGGGCAGCGAAGGCAAGGACTTTGACCTCTTTGCTGTCAATACCGGCCAGCTGCAGCGCTACATCGATATCAATCTGGTGACGCCCTATGACATGTCGAAGCTGCCGAACCAGAAGCAGACTCTGCCGCTGTTCAATGACCTGACCAAGGTCAAGGGTGTGATGCGTGACGGCAAGGTCTATGCCATTCCGTTCTGCTTTGATTCGATCGGCCTCATCTATGATACCGACAAGGTCAGCCCGGCGCCGACCTCGATGGACGTCATGTGGGACCCGAAATACAAGGGCAAGGTGCTGGCCTATGACAATGGCGAGCACAATTTCTCCTTCACGGCGCTGACCCTGGGCATCCAGGATCCGTTCCATTTGAGCGATGATCAGTTCAAGCAGGTGAAGGAAAAGCTGGTCGCCCTGAAGCAGAACGTGCTCAGCTTCTACACCACCGCGGATGAAGCGACGCAGATCTACAAGAACAACGACGTTGCGCTGATCTGGGCAAATTACGGCCAGCAGCAGGTGAAGGCGCTGAAGGATGCCGGCGCCCATGTCGCCTATGTCAATCCGAAGGAAGGTGCTCTCGCCTGGCTCGATACCTGGGCGATGACCAGCGGCGTCAAGGACAAGGCCTTGGCCGAGAAGTGGGTCAACTTCCTGCTGGAAAAGAAGATCGGTCAGGCGCTGTCCGATCGCCAGGGCTTCGGCAATACGGTGGTGCCGTCGCCAAATGCCGCGGCCGGCGACAAGCTGGTCTATGTGCAGGTGGTGGAAGATCCGACAAAGCGTGCCGATCTCTGGAACGAGATCAAGGCCGCGCAGTAACTGATCCGTCACGGCCCGATTGGCACTAGAGTGCGATCGTTCTTCACGGAAGCAGCTTGCTTCCGTGAAGAACGTGAATCGCCCTCTATCTTGTTGAATAGAGGCGGATTCACGTTTTAGACAAAATCGCAGAGCGATTACGTTTAAAACGATCCGGCTCTAGTGCCGATCGGGCCGTATTTTGTCGATCTTTCGGATATGCGTATCGGGGTGATATGGCGAGCCGCCGTCTTCTGCTTGAATTGAAATCCGTGGCGAAGTCTTTCGGCGCGACGCGTGTGCTCGACAATGTCGATCTGGCGGTGGAGGACGGCGAGTTCATCACGATTCTCGGCCCCTCGGGATCGGGCAAGACCACGATCCTGCGCATGATCGGTGGTTTCACCACGCCGAGTTCCGGCGAGATCCTGCTGGACGGCAAGGACATCTCCGCCTTGCCGATCAACCGGCGCCCTTTCAATACCGTGTTCCAGGATTACGCCCTGTTTCCGCATATGACGGTGGCAGGCAATGTCGGCTACGGATTACAGATTCGTGGCACGCCGAAGGCGGAGATCAGGAAACGGGTCGGCGATGCACTCGGCCTGGTTCATCTCGGGCAATTCGCCGAACGCTATCCGGCGCAGCTCTCGGGCGGACAACGGCAGCGTGTTGCCTTGGCCCGTGCAATCATCTGCCAGCCACGCCTCATTCTGCTCGACGAGCCGCTAGCGGCCCTCGATGTCGAACTTCGTAAGCAGATGCAGCTCTTCCTCAAGGGCATTCAGCGCGAGATCAAGACCACCTTCCTGTTCGTTACCCATGACCAGGAAGAGGCTATCTCCATGGCCGACCGTATCTGCGTCATGAATGACGGGCGGATCCAGCAGATCGGCTCGCCGCTCGATGTCTATTACCGCCCGCAGACCGAATTCGTCGCCCGGTTCTTCGGTGACAACAACTTGATCAGCGGCCAGCTCGGTACGGCGACAGGAGACGCCCGGGTGCTCAATACCGGCTTCGGTGGCCTTGTCTGCGCCGTGGACGGGCAACCGGACGTGGCCGCTGCACCCGGCGGCAGCAATGCCTATGCCGTGATCCGGCCGGAATCGATTCAATTGGGAATTTCCGGCGTCGATCTCGACGACTGTGAAAACCGGATAGAGGCCACCATCACGGCGGTCGAGTTCAGCGGCGCCACCACCCTGGTTCGAACCCAGCCGCAAGGCTCGGGACCCCTGGGCTCGGAACTGCGCGGCTTGGAAACGGAATTGCGCGTCAAGCTGCCGAGCCGCGCAGATGGCACGGCTTTGCCTGTCGGTGCGCGGGTGGCCTTGGGCTGGCGCCGGATCGACAGCCGGCTGGTGCCGGTATGAAGACCCGCATCGCCGGGCTGGAGGTCAACCAGATCGGTCGGACACCCTGGCCGCTGACGCTCCTGGCTTACGGGCTGCCGACCTTCTTCATCCTGATCCCGCTGCTGTCCTTCCTGACCTACAGCTTCTTCTGGGTGAAGGGGACTGAGCTGCATAGCAGTTTCCAGGACCTCACCTTCCTGAACTATGTGCGCATTTTCACCGACCAGATCTACCTGCCGGTCCTGTGGCGGACGACTGTGCTTTGCCTCGAGGTCGCGGTCCTGGCCGTCTGCTTCGGCTATCCGGTCGCCTATTTCCTGGCCAGCCTGCAGGGGCGCAAGAAATACATGTTCCTGATGCTGCTCCTGGTGCCTCTGTTGATGAGCTACGTGATCAAGATCTACGCGATCCGCAGCATCCTCGGTGGTAACGGCTTCCTCAATCGCTTTCTCATGGCGAGCGGCCTGATCGACCAGCCGTTGACCTTCTTCGTCTTCAACCTGCAGGCTGTCTTGCTGGCGCTGACGGTGTTGCTCATTCCCTTTGCGGTGCTGCCGATCTTCCTCTCGCTGGAAAAGCTGCCGCGCAACCTGCTGGAAGCCTCCGCCGATCTCGGCGCCTCCGAGCTGCAGACCTTCCTGCGCGTCGTGCTGCCGATGAGCCTGCCCGGGGTCATCGCCGCCGCCAGTTTCGTCTTCGTGCTGGCGATCGGTGATTTCCTGACGCCGCAGATGGTCGGTGGCAATAGCGGCTTCACTTTTGGACGCATCATCTATTCGCAATTCGGCACGGCCTATAACTGGCCCTTCGGCTCGGCCTTGTCGGTCCTGCTCTGCGCTGTGGTCATCATTGCCATCGTCGTCGGCAGCCGCTTCGGCAACAAGCGGGGGCTGGCATGAGACGGCTCTCGCTCGGGCGGATCGGCCTTGGCGCCCTGACCGGCCTGGTCTTCATCCTGCTCTATGGCCCGATCTTCGTGCCGATCGTCTCGTCCTTTTTCACCGTCAAATATGGCCAGGTCGATTGGAGCCATGCCAATCTCGATGCCTATGCGCTCCTGGTCAACAATGACGGCATCCTCACGGCCCTCGAGAATACGCTGCTGGTCGGTGTCTCGGCCGTCGTGCTGGCGCTGATCCTCGGCTGCTTCCTGGCGATGTTCTATCGCTTCAGCCGGTCGCCGGGCCGAGGCTTCGTGCAGTTTATCATCTTCCTGCCGTTCCTGATGCCGCCGATCATCACCGGTCTCGCGCTGCTGATTTTCTTCGATGATATCAACTTCGACCGGTCGCTGATCACGGTCATCATCGGCCATACAGTCTTCGTGCTGGCACTGGTGTACCGGACCATTCTCGTGCGCCTGCAATCGCTCGGCATGAACATGATCGAGGCCTCCTATGATCTCGGCGCCAGTGGCTGGCAGACCTTCCGCCTCGTCATCCTGCCCAATCTGAAGAGCGCCCTGATCGGCGCGGCGATCCTGGCCTTCGCGCTGTCTTTCGACGAGACCATGATCACCATTCTGGTGACCGGTACCGACAACACCTTGCCGATCCGTCTCTGGGCGATGATGCGGCTCGGCTTCACGCCGGATATCAATGCCCTGGTGGCGATCATCCTGGCTTTCACCACGGTCCTGGTCTTGGTGGCGTCGCGCCAGCTCATTCCGAAGGAATTTACCACGCGGGAGGCATGATGCCTTCCGCGTGGCCTGTCTTGCGGAGTCTCACCTCATCCGTCGATCAGTTTTCCTCGATCAGTCCCGTGCATCGGTGCCAAGATCGAAGGTCTTGGTGCCTTCCTCCTGGCTCGGCGGCTCCAGCACCTCGGGGTGACGCAGGGTTCTGACCGCATCGTTGTAGCCGGACTTCCAATGCTCCTCCATCGAGCGGTGGGAGAACTCATAGTCCTTGGAATGGCCTTCATAGGTCGCGGCGCGGTAGATCAGATGGACGATGTTATAGACCTTGTGGCTGGCGACCGAGCTCAAGAGCTTGGCTTCCTCACTGTCGCGTAGTTCCGCCGGCAGCTTCTTCAGGATGGTGCCCAGTGCACAGCGCAGTTTTTGCAGCCGGCGGAAGCTGTCGGTATTGGCGCGGGTCCGGCTGGAATATTGGATCTCCTTCTGCCGCATCATGACTTCCGGCATGTCGCGGGGGAAATCGCCACGAGCGTTCCAGAGATCGACCTGAAAGGCGAGGGTGTCCTGCCGGTCATCGGCATTCAGCACCCAGCTCAGCGGTGTGTTGGAAACCAAGCCGCCATCCCAATAGTACTCATTCTCGATTTCGACTGCCGGGAAGCCCGGCGGCAGGGCGCCGCTGGCCATGATATGGTGCGGCGTGATCTTGTGTGTCTTGGTGTCGAAATAGCTGAAATTGCCGGTCCGCACATTGACGGCGCCGACGCTGAGCCGCATGCCGTCATTGTTGAGGCGGTCGAAATCCACCAGGCGCTCCAGGGTCAGGAGCAAAGGCGCGGTGTCGTAGATGCTGGTCGCCTCGGGACTGCCTTGCGGATAGAACCAGGGCCCGGGCAGGCGCGGGGCGAAGAAGCCCGGTACGCCGGCCATGGCGACTTGATTGGCGACAAACTGATTGACGCCATTGCGGGCCACGTCACCGCGGATGCCGGCAGTGATCCAGTCGTCGATCCAGCTTGGCCCGGTGGTCACGCTGACCTCGTTCCAGAACTGGCGCAGCTTGTCGACGCGGTGCTCCGGCGCATTGCCGGCGATGATGGCGGCATTGATGGCGCCGATGGAAATACCGGCCACCCAGTCGGGCTGCAGCTCGGCCTCGGCCAACGCCTCATAGACGCCGGCCTGATAGGCGCCGAGCGCGCCACCGCCTTGCAGCAACAGAGCGATGCATTCGAAAGGCGGCCGGCCGTTGACGCAATGGGTTTTCTTCAGAGGTTGCTTGGACATGGCTTGCTCTCCGGCGGCTGGCGGTGGGCGCATAATGCGACGGTGATCAGGTGGACCGTGATCAGGTGGTTGAGATTAACGGAATTTGCTGCTGCGGCGCAGCATCTATCTTGCGGCCACCCGGCTTCTCTCCTAACCTGATCGGACCTACCCGGCCGTGACTTGCCCGGTGCCCGTCAGGTACCGGTCCGTCATTGATCTGACCTATGACCTAGCCAGTATATCACCGCATTTATCGATCTTCGCATCTGTTGATCCGCAAAGGAGAGAGCGACATGGGCGCCATGGAAAATCTGCGAACCGCCGACGGCTTCACGTTGGGCGCCTACCGGGCCAAGCCCGGCAGCAACCGGAAATCTGGTGCGATCGTGGTTCTGCAGGAGATCTTCGGCGTCAATCAACATATCCGCAATGTAACCGACAGTTTTGCCGCGCAGGGTTACGAGGCGATTGCGCCGGCGCTCTTTGATCGGGCCCAACGCAATGTTGAGCTTGGCTATGACGGGCCGGGTGTTGCCTCTGGCCGCGATCTGCGCGCCAAGGTACCGCTGGATGACACTTTGGCTGATACGGCGGCGGCCATTGCTGCCGTCAAGGCGGCGGGACCGGTTGCCGTGATCGGCTATTGCTGGGGTGGCTCCCTGGCTTTCCTCGCGGCGACGCGTCTCAGCGGCATTGCCTGTGCTGTCGGCTATTATGGCGGCATGATTGCGGCCCATGCCGATGAAAAGCCGCGCGTGCCGGTGCTCTTGCACTTCGGTGAAAAGGATGACGGCATCCCGATGTCCGATGTCGACATCGTGCGCAAGAAGCGGCCCGATGTCGAGATCCATGTCTATCCGGCAGGCCATGGTTTCAGCTGTGATGAGAGAGCGTCTTTCGATCGGCCGAGCCATGAGAAGGCCCTGCAGCGCAGCCTGGAATTTCTCGCGCGGCATTTCGCGGCATAAAGCCACAAAGGCGATGATTAAGCGATGTCTGCATACATTGATGGGCAGGCATCGTCCTATCGCACCGATGCGTGATCTCACGTTTGCGTGACGCTTCGAACCTTCGTCCCGTGCCCATTGGTTAGTGGTGTAAGGATGCTGATCTGCTGAACAGCGGATCGGATCCGTTCGAGTGGTCGATGACCGCTCACTGACGGTGCCTCCTCTCCAATCTCGTGATGATGAATACGGAGAAGGAAAGGACCTCCCAGCAGGGATCCTCGGCGCCGATCGGCTCTCGCAATCAAAGAGCGAAGGAGATGCGATATGAAGCGTTTTCTTATGACCACTGCGTTTGTCGCGGCGACGGCTCTCCCCGTGAGTTTCGCCTATGCGCAGAGTTCCGGCGATAACACGACACCGCAGGCACCTTCGGCCGCAACGCCAACGCCGACACCGGCTGCCCCGGCCGCAAATGCACCAGCGGATAACAGCACCGCACCGGGTGCCACCGCGGCCGCTCCGGCGCCGACACCGCCCCCGAGCGAAGCCATCATTGCCGCACAAGGCACGGGTGATCTTGGCGCCAATAAGATCATCGGCATGAAGGTCTATAACCCCAATGGCGATGAGGTCGGCAAGGTCAAGGATGTGCTGTTCGACGCCAATGGCAATATCAAGGGCGTCGTCCTGAATGTCGGTGGCGTGCTGGGTATCGGCGCCAAGCCGGTCGGCCTGCAATGGAAGGAAGTCGATGTCGAGCCGTCCAATGACGTGGTCAAGGTGAACTACACCAAGGAACAGCTGGAAGCTGCGCCTCGCTTCGAGACGCCTGACGCACAGGCGAGCGATTCGGGCAATGTGAGCAACCAGCCGGCTCAGCCGATGACCCCGACCAGCCCGGCGCCGAGCACGGCACCGGCCCAGCAGTAACCGCGGGTTTCCCAACACTGCGGCAATGGCTGTGGTTTAGGATAGTGTGAGGATGCACCCCGGCAGCGATCGCTGCCGGGGCGTTTTTTGTGCGTCAGAAACGGCGGAAGGCGGTCAGGAACAAGGAGAAGAGCTGCGATTGCGAGGTGATGCCAAGTTTGCGATAGGCATTCTTGCGATGAATCTTCACCGTGCCGCGCGAGATATTGAGCTGCTGGCCGATCGATTCCGATGAATGCCCCTGCAACACCAGGCTGGTGATCTCGCACTCCCGGTGCGTCAGGCTGGCGGGACCTAGGCTCTGGAATATCCTGGTCACTACCTGATCGAGATCGAGCGGTGTCGTGTCGTTCGGCCGCAACGCAATCTGGTCGCGGCCGGATTCGAGCCAATGCTGCTGACAGATGGCGCGGACCACCGGTTCGATAATCTGCAGGCGGCTGATATCATGATCGCTGAAGGCACTGCTGGCTTCCGCCCGCATTAGCGAGAGCACGACCATTTCACCGCTCTTCAGGGGAAAGAAGAAACCAACTTCTTCCGCCAATCCCGTCTTGATGTAATAGGAGCGGAAATATTCGCTCTGATAGAACCGGTCGGGCGCGAACTGGCGCATGCGATAGAGGCCGGGCTTGATACCGCTGCGGCTCGCCTGGAAAAACGGATCCAGCAGATAGGGGCCGTCCTCATAGAGCGAGACGAAGATCCAGCGCTGTTCCGGCGTGAAGGTATCGAAGACGCAATGGGGGCGACGATCGCCCTGATAGCTGAAGATCACCATGTGGTCGAAGAACACCACATGCGACAGGGCATTGACCAAGGCGCCGGTGAAGTTCGCATGGCCGACCGTGTCGATCAGGGCCGCCAGATAACGATGCCAGTGTTTCTCCGCCAAAGCAGCGGCCCGCCGCCGCCCGGGTTGCGACGGCACCTGCTGCTCCTGCTGCGATTGCACCTGCGGTGTTTCCACCGGGGTCGCGGCGTCGATTTTAGTTCCAAGAGGCGCCATCTTCTGCAAAATACCCCTAGAGGGATATATCTCCCAAATCCCGCTTTATGTAGAGAATAGAGGAAATGAGAAAGAGGCAGGTCTGTCAACAGCCGCCTCGACTGCCAAGGGAACGACGCAAGGGAGGCGGCGCCCGATGGATGGGGGAGTAAAGACCGCAATGGCGATCGACACATCGTCCGCTGCTGCAAACGATATCGCATTTGATCATGTCAGCAAGCGCTTCGGCGCTTTGGCTGCCGTTGATGACGTCTCTTTCGCGATCAAGCGCGGTTCATTCCATTCCTTTCTCGGTCCGTCGGGCTGCGGCAAGACCACGTCCCTGCGCCTGATCGCCGGCTTCGAGCAGCCGAGCGAGGGGCGGGTGGAGATTGCCGGCAAACCGATGATGGGCATCCCGGCATATCGCCGACCGGTCAATATGGTCTTCCAGCAATATGCCCTGTTCCCGCATATGGATGTCGCCGGCAATGTCGGCTATGGCCTGCGCCAGTTGCGGCCGCGACCGAGCGCCGGGGAGATCGACCGGCGCGTGGCCGAAGCACTGGAACTCGTGCGCCTGCCGCACCTTGCCAAGCGCCGTATCTGGGAACTTTCCGGCGGCCAGCAGCAGCGTGTGGCGCTGGCACGGGCGCTGATCAATCGCCCGACCGTGCTGTTGCTCGATGAGCCCCTGGCGGCGCTCGACCGCAAGCTGCGGCGCGAGATGCAGATGGAATTGCAGAACCTGCAGCGCGAGGTCGGCATCACCTTTGTCCTCGTCACCCATGACCAGGAAGAAGCGCTTAGCATGTCGGATACGATCGGCATCATGCGCGAGGGCCGCATCGTGCAATTCGGTTCGCCGCAGGAACTCTACGACGCGCCGGTCAATCGCTATGTCGCCGATTTCGTCGGCGAATCCAATTTCATCGCCGGCACCATCGCGGCCGCAGACGACCATGCGGCAACCTTGCTGACCGGGCGAGGTGTCGCCGTCAACGCGCTCTATAGCGCCCTCGGTCATCGCCCCGGCAAGGATGAGGCTGCCACCATCGCCGTGCGGCCGGAAGTGATCGAGCTGTGGGCCAGTGGTGCCGCGGCGCCGGCCAGCATGCCGGCACGAGACAGCGGCGTCATCCGCAATCGCATCTATCTCGGTGACCATACCGAGTTCAGCGTCGAGGCACGGAATTTCGGCAATCTACTGGTGCGCCTGCCCAAGGCCTCATTGGCGGCAATGAGCCTGCAGCCCGGCGATGCTGTCGACCTCGGCTGGAGTCCGGAGCGGGCCCTTGTACTTAGCGAAAAGTAACAACATTCTGAGCGAGAAATAACAGTGAAGAGAGGCGGGGAGCGACGACCCGCCGCGATATTTCAACGACGATCGTCGCAATCCTGGGAGGAAGAGATGGATCAGCAAAAAGAATTCATCAAGCAGTTACGGCGATATGAAAAGGGCTCGGTCTCGCGACGGCATTTCCTTGGCGTCACCGGCCTCGGTACGGCGATGGCGGTTTTGGCCGGTGCGATGCCGGGCGTCTATGGCGCGCGCAAGGCCTTCGCCGGCTCGATCGGCGACAAGGTCGCGCTGACGACCTGGCCGAATTATCACAGCCAAGCCAATCTCGATAAGTTCGGCGCCACCACCGGCGCCAAGGTGGAAATGACGGTGTTCGGCTCGAACGAGGAGATGTTCGCCAAGCTGAAGGCCGGCGGCACCGGCTGGGACGTCTTCGTGCCGACCAATTACACGATCGAGAACTACGTCAAGGAAGACTTGATCATTCCGCTCGATCTCAGCCAGATCCCGAACTACCAACCGCAGAACTACACCGACCAGCGCTTCACCCAGCCCGGCACCGTCAATGGCAAGGTCTATGCGGTGCATAAGGACTGGGGCACCACTGGCTATAGTGTCAACACCAAGCATATCAGCGAGCCGATGACATCCTGGAAGGATTTCTGGGATCTTGCCCGCGGCAAATATACTGGCCGCGCGATGGTGCATGACTACCAGCTGACCACCATCGGCAACGCGCTTAAATATTATGGCCATTCCTTCAATTCGCTCGATGAAAAGGAACTGGCGGAAGCGGAGAAGCTGCTGCTCGACGCCAAGCCGCATCTCTTCGCCATCAACAGCGACTACCAGCCGTCGATGCGCAGCGGCGATGCCTGGCTGACCGTGGCCTGGACGGGCGATGCCAACCAGCTCCATCGTGATATGCCGGAGATCATCTATGTGATCGGCAAGGAGGGCGGCGAGATCTGGTCCGACTTCTATGCGATCCCGAAGGAATCGCCCAACAAGCCGGGCGCCTATGCGCTGATCAACTACCTGCTGGATCCGGCCGTGAACAAGGACGAAGTGCTGGCCCATGGTTATCCGGTGGCCGATAAGCGGGTCTTCGATCTGCTGCCGAAGGAAATCCAGACCAACAGCATCATGTATCCGGCGGCTGAGCTGCTCAGTCCGCTGGAATTTGGCGCGGCGGCGACGCTGACCAATCCGGCGCGCGCCGAGATCATGGCACGCTTCAAATCGGCCTGACGCCGTAAGTCGAAGACCGAGACGAGACAGTCATGACGATGGCAGTGGCAACTGAAGCCGCGATGAAACCGGAAAAGAAACGCTGGGGGTGGACGGCCTTGCTGCTGGCCCCCAGTGGTTTCTGGTTCTTCATGTTGCTTCTGCTGCCGCTCGCCGTCGTCATCGTCTACAGCGTTGGTGTCCGGGCGCCGACCGGTGGCTACCAGGCCGCTTTCACCTTCGACAACTATCTCAACCTGCCGGCACGCTGGGCGGCTTTTCGCAACACCCTGGTCCTGGCACCGAGCGGTACGCTCATCTGCCTCATCATCGGCTATCCGCTGGCCTATTACCTGGCGGTGAAATCCAATCCGCGCTCGCGGCTGCTGCTGCTGATCCTGGTCATCGTGCCGTTCTGGACCAGCTTCCTCATTCGCACCTATGCCTGGATGTTCATCCTGGGAAGTCGCGGCATTCCGGCTTTGCTGGAATGGCTCGGTATTCCCGATGTGCGCCTGATCAACACGCCCCTGGCAGTATTGATCGGTATCGTCTACGGCTATCTGCCGCTGATCGTCTTCCCGATCTATGTCAGCCTGGAAAAGCTCGACAAGAGATTGCTGGAAGCCTCGGCCGATCTCGGCGGTTCGCCGTTCGGCACCTTCCGGCAGATCACCTTTCCGCTCTCGGCGCCGGGTGTCATCACCGGCTGCATGCTGGTCTTCATCCTGCTGATGGGCGAATACCTGATCCCGCAGATGCTGGGCGGCGGCAAGGTGTTCTTCATCGGCAATGCCCTGGTCGATCTTTTCCTGCAGAGCCTCAACTGGCCCTTCGGCTGCGCCTGTGCCATGGCGCTGGTGGTGGTGATGGTGGTGACCGTCAGCCTCTATCTCCGCGCCACGCGCCAGTTGCAGGGCCGCGACGTTTCCTTGATGTAGAGGTAGCATGTTCCTGCGCGGCTATTCCTACTTCGTCTATCTGTTCCTCTATCTGCCGATCGCGCTGATCGTGCTGTTCAGCTTCAATAGCGGCAGCAATGCGGCCGGTTTCCAGGGTTTCTCCCTGCATTGGTACGGGAAGGTGCTGGATAACAGCCTGATGCTGGACGCCTTGCAGAACAGCGCCATCGTCGCCAGCACGACGGCGACCCTCGCCACCCTGATGGGTACCATGGCGGCGATCGCCCTGCAGCGCGTCCATGGCCTGCCGCGCATGATCTTCGATGCGCTCACATATATCTCCATCATGGTGCCGGGCATCGTCATCGGCATCGCCACGCTGATTGCGCTGGTGACAACCTTCGGCGCGATCAATTCCTTTCTCGCCCAGATCTGGCCCGGCGATACGCCGCCGCGCTTGTCGCTGGGCTATGGCTCGATCATCGCCGCCCATACGCTCTTTGCCATGGCGCTGGTGATCGTCATTGTCCGGGCCCGCATCGCCGGCATGGATCGCAGCTTGATCGAGGCCTCGATGGATCTCTATGCCGATCCCTGGGGCACTTTTCGCCAGGTCACCTTGCCGCAATTGCTGCCGGGCATCGTGGCCGGCTTCCTGCTCTCTTTCACGTTCAGTTTCGATGATTTCGTCATCGCCTTCTTCGTCGCGGGGTCGAAGAACACCCTGCCGATCTATGTCTTCTCGTCGATCCGGCGTGGGGTGACGCCGGAAATCAATGCCATCGGCACCATGGTGATGGTGTTTTCGCTGAGCCTCCTGGTGATCGCCCAGCTCTTCCTGCGGCGGTCGCGGCAAAGCAAGGCAGGCAAGTCAGCAACGGCGTAACGCGTGAGATAAAAAGAATGATCTTGAAAGACAAGATTGCCGTGGTCACCGGTGCGGGGTCCGGGATCGGGCAGGGCGGGGCCAAAATCATGGCGCGGGAAGGGGCTCGGGTGATCGTCGTCGACCGCTCGGCCGAAGCCGCGCAAGCAACTGCGGATGCCATCGCTGCTGCCGGTGGCGAGGCGGAAGCAAAAGTGCTCGACGTCACCGATGATGCAGCCGTTGCCGATCTCATCGTCGAGGTGATCGCCCGCCACGGGCGTCTCGATATCCTCCACAATCATGCCGGCATTCAGGTAGCGGGGTCGCTGGAACAGGTGGATCCGGTTGCCTTCGACCAGTCCTGGCAGGTCAATGTCCGGGCGCATTTCATCGCCGCCAGACACGCCATGCCGCAGATGCGCAAGCAAGGCGCCGGCGTCATCGTCAACACCGCCTCCAATTCCGGCGTCTTTCTCGATCGAGAGATGCTGGCCTATATCACCACCAAGTCAGCGGTGATCATGATGACCAAGCAGATGGCGCTCGACTATGGCCCCTACAACATCCGGGTCAATGCGCTCTGCCCGGGTTGGGTAGATACGCCGTTCAATGATCCCTATATCCGCCAGATGGGTGGGCGCGAGGCGATCGAGCGCTATGTCCGCGAGAAGATCCCGCTGGGCCGCTGGGCCAGTGTCGAGGAGATCGCGGAATCCATCCTGTTCCTGGCTTCCGATCGTTCCTCCTTCATGACCGGCCATGCGCTGGTGGTTGATGGCGGGGAATGCATCGCCTGAAGCAGCTTGCCACGCGCCAAGCGTGTATTCCTGGCGACGTCTTCGCGTTCGTCAGGATCTGTAAAGGTTAACACTGTCTGTTCCCATGCTGTGACTGCGGCACTCGGCTTCATTTCCGGTGCGGATTGCGGCAGAATGAGCGCGTGTTGCCGATCGCCGGAGGGACAGATGCATATCCCCCACCAGCAATTGCATGATCTCTATTCGCTCTGGCATGACCGCCTGCATCATCGGCGCATGCCTGATCGCGCCGATTTCTTGCCCGAGGATTTCCGCCCCTGGTTCGGCAATATCGGCATTGTCTGTGCTGAGAAGCCGGAGCGCGGCTCACGCTATCCGCGCTGGCGCGTCATGCTCTCGGGGCTGGAGATAACGGCCTATGACGGCGCCGACTGGACCGGGCAGTTGCTGGACGAGGCCGTGCCGGAACATGCACGGGGCGAGATTCTCGCACCTTATGACCAGCTGATCGATCGCCTGTCGCCGGTTTATTGGCAGGTCGACAGCGCGGTCAACGGCGCCACGATCCAGAAGTATCATCGGCTGCTGTTGCCGGTGACCTGCGGCAGCCCGGGGATCGGCAAGGTCATTGTCGGCATCTATGCCGATCCAGCGCGTCTGCCGAAGCAGCAATGCGTCTATGATGCCATGGCCAAGGCGGAGCTCTCCCGCGCCTGGGCGGCGGTGCACTGAAAAGCATCTATCTTCGAGACGTAGCAAGCACAACGGGGCTCGTTCGTCTCCGTGGCGCCGGGTGTCGTTTCCTGGCGGATTGATGCCGGTATAGCCCTGTTGCGACGGTCATCATTTCCTGGACAATCGGCGCCACGGCGCCCATAGGCTCCATGGCGGCCGGCGCCGCTGGCGGCGTATATCTAGCTGGGATCAATCGAATGAACCGCCTCATTTTCTGGCTGTCGACTTTCTGGCCGCGGCCAGTGACTGTGGCGTGGCGCGAAAGGCTGCGTGGTTGTGTCGGTGCCGCCATCGGCATCGTTGTCACCGGCTTCGTCACACGCTGGGCCCTGGGGGCCGATGCCAATCTGCCGCTGCTGATCGCGCCGATGGGCGCCTCCGCCGTGCTGCTCTATGCCGTGCCGGCGAGCCCGCTGGCACAGCCCTGGTCGATCATCGGCGGCAATCTCGTTGCCGGCCTCATCGGCATCACCTGCGCCCAGCTGATACAGGATCCGATGATTGCGGCATCACTGGCGATCGGCTTCTCGATCGGCGCCATGTTCGCCCTGCGTTGCATCCATCCGCCCAGCGGTGCCGTCGCCTTGACCGCGGTGATCGGCGGGCCGGTCGTCCATGCGCTCGGCTACAAGTTCATGCTGGTGCCGCTCGGGATCAATTCTTTCCTGCTGCTTGGCGTGGCGCTGCTCTACAACAATCTCACCCGGCATCGCTATCCGCATCACGCCCTGGTCCCGGCACCCGCGGCATCGGGGAATGTCCACCGCACCGGCGATCTCGCCGCGACCAATCGCGTCGGCTTCGTTCCGGCCGATCTCGACGACGTTCTGCAGAACTATGGCGAGCTGATCGACGTCGATCGCGAGGATCTGGAGCAGCTTTTCCTGCAGACCGAAATGCATGTCTATCGCCGCCGCTTCGGCGACCTGCGCTGTCGCGATATCATGTCGCGTGACATCGTCCAGGTCGCGCCGGCAACCAGCCTCGCGGAAGCCTGGCAGCTGTTGCGTCGCCACCGCCTTACCAGCCTGCCGGTGGTCGATCCGTTGAGCAGGACGGTTGCCGCGACACTTGAGCTCGATGATTTTCTGCATTTCGTCGATGGCGATGGTTTCGATGCTGAAGCAGGTTTGCTGCGTCGCTTCCGCCAGATCTGGAAAAAGCCCGACAAGGCGATGCCGCGCACGGTGCGGGCCTTGGTGGCGGCCCGCCATCCCGCGACCCAGCCCCGCCTGGTCGCGGAAGATCGGCCAATCATCGAATTGGTGCCGCTGCTGGCCGACGGTGCCTATCACCAGGTTTATGCCACCGATCAGCAGGGGCGGGTGACTGGCCTGGTGACATTGTCGGATCTCGTCGCCGGCCTCTACCGGGCGAAGCTCACCGGACAACTGCCGCCGGCCGAAGCCTATTCGATCTAGAAGAGTTTCTTCCAGTAGAGCAGGCAGAGTGAGACGAGAACCGTCAGGATCATCAGGATCATCACGCCATCGAAGCCGGCATTGCTCTGCACACCAGGGAGGCCGCCGACATTCATGCCGAAGACGCCGGTGATGAGCGTGATCGGCAGGAAGATCGTGGTGACGATCGACAGCACATAGAGATTGTGATTGGTGCGCTCGGCCTGCTTGTTGGCGATCTCGTCCTGCAGCAAACGCGCGCGGTCCTGCACCAGATCGAGGTCATGACCCAGCATGTCGAGGCGTTCGACTGCTTGGCGGAGATCGCTGATCTCATCATTGCTCAGCCAGTCGGGCAGATGATTGAGCAGGCCGACAAGGGCGTGGCGCTGGGGTACCAGATGGCGCCGCAGCCGCACGATCAGCTGGCGCGCCCGGCCGAGTTCGTTGCCTTCGTTGCTGATATGATCATCGAGGATGCGATCCTCGATCCGATCGATGGTCTCGCCGAGCTCGGTGATCGTGCTGCCGAAGGTTTCCGCCAGATGGTGCAGCAGACGGATGACGAGGCCGATCGGGCGCGCTGTCGGCGTGCCGCTGGCAACGGAGCGGCGCAGGCTGTCGATTGATTTCAGCGGATGGCGGCGGGCACTGATCAGCAACCGGTCGTCGAGATAGAGCCGCAGGACGCCGATCTTGGACGGATCGATATCGAATTCGTGATGGAGATCGCCGAGTACGCCGACCAAGCCGCGCTCCACCGGCTCCAGCATCATCTGATTGGCGGTGCCGAGGATGATCTGCTTGGCCAGCCGCGGCACGACGGTGCAGCCTTCCAACCAGCGTTTGGCGCGCATATCGGCGAGATTGAAGTGCAGCCAGATGCGGCTATCCGGATTGGCAATCTCGCTGTCGACGTCGCGCCAGTCGAGGCGTTGCTGCGTCCCGTCTTTATGCAGGACATAGCCGCAAATCAGGCCGCCATCGTCGAGGATCTGGGTGGTGGTGAGCATTCAGATAGATTTGCCGCGCATCGATGCCATCTGCATGGGGTCAGCTTGGCACCGATGCGCGACGGCCATTAGAACATGTGGCGCAGCAGCCAGAACAGCGCGCCGGCCAAAGCGATCGAAACCGGCAGGGTGAGGACCCAGGCCATGATCAGGTTGCGGATGGTGGAACCCTGCAGCCCGGACTTGTTGGCGGCCATGGTTCCGGCGACACCGGAGGAGAGCACATGGGTGGTGCTGACCGGCAGGCCGAAGGCGTCGGCGGCGCCGATCGTCGCCATGGCCACCAGCTCGGCACTGGCACCCTGGGCATAGGTCAGATGCTCCTTGCCGATCTTCTCGCCGACGGTGACGACGATCCGCTTCCAGCCCACCATGGTACCGAGGCCGAGCGCAATGGCGACCGCCACCTTGACCCAGGTCGGGATGAACTTGGTGGCCTGGTCGATCGAGGATTTATAGGCGTTGACGGCGGCAAGATCGGCCGCTTCGAAATGCAGCTTGTCCGACTTGATCATCAGGCGCAAGGCTTCGGAGGAGAGATACATGTCGTTACGGACGTTGCCGACCTGGGCCGGCGGCACATTCGAGACGGCACCATACTGGTTGACCTGCTGGGCGATATCGGCGACCAGCGCCTTCAGTGCCGGCAGGGTGCTGTCGGCCAGCTCATGATGCTTGATGTAGTCGGTGACCGCGACACGCGGATCGCCGGCCGGCGCGGCAGCATTAGCCGGGACCATATGACCCAGCACCTGGGTGATGCCGGCGGTCGCCTGATCGAAGCTCTGGGTATGCGACGCATCGACCGCATGATTGAGCGCATAGGCCGTCGGCACGGTACCGATCAGGATCAGCATGATGAGGCCCATGCCTTTCTGGCCGTCATTGGAGCCATGGGCGAAGCTGACGCCGGTGCAGGTGAGGATCAGCAGGCCGCGGATCCACAACGGCGGCGGCGCCTTGCCTTCCGGTGCCCGGTAGAGGGCGGGAATGCGCAGGATGGTCTTGCAGATGAGCAGCAGCACGGCGGCAGCGAAGAAGCCGACCAGCGGCGAAACCACCAGCGACTTGCCGATGCTGAGTGCTTGGCCCCAATCGACGCCGCTGGTGCCGGTGGCAGTGGTCGCCATCAGCTGGTTCATCAGGCCGACGCCGATGATCGAGCCGATCAGCGTATGCGAGCTGGAGGAGGGCAGGCCGAAATACCAGGTGCCGAGATTCCAGATCACCGCGGCGATCAACAGGGCGAAGACCATTGCGAAGCCGGCGCTGCTGCCGACCTGCAGGATCAATTCGACGGGCAGCAGCGAGACGATGCCGAAGGCAACGGCACCGGTTGAGGTCAACACGCCGAGGAAATTCCAGAAGCCCGACCACATGACGGCGATATTGGGGTTCATCGAATTCGTGTAGATGACGGTCGCGACCGCATTGGCGGTGTCGTGGAAGCCGTTGACGAATTCGAAGCCGAGGGCGATCAGCAGGGCGATGCCGAGCAGCAGATAGGGCAGCATCGATGCCGATGGCGCAATCGACAGATCTTCGATCAGATGGGTGATGGAATAGACGGCGCCGATGGCGACGATGGCGCAGAAGGCGCCGGCGGCGACCAGACTGGCGCGCCCGGCCTTTGTTGTCTCCGAAGCAGTCAGGGAAATATGCGTCATGACATCCCTCTTGGCCCTAAGCAGTGGAACCCCTGTGGTGCTTTTGACTCAACAGGGGTTTGCCACAAGCCGGATGACGCCAATGTGACGCTTTTGTTAAATGGCTAACTAAGTGTTAAATCGAGAAGCCAATCGAAGACCAGGACAGTGCCACCACCTCAACAGGCCGCGTCAGGCGCCGAGGCGATAGGTGCAGTTGCGCAAGAAGCTGCACAGCTCCTTGCTGTTGGTCTTTTCGCGCATCGCCTCATAGCCGATGACATCGCCGATCGTGGCGTGGAAGCTGCGGCCAATCTTGTTGGCGACCTCGTGCAGCAGCAGGGCCAGGCGCGCTGTCATGCTGATATGGCTGGCGATCTGGAACAGCCGGCTGTTCTGGCCATGGAAATAGATCGGCACCACGCTGGCCTTCGCTTCATGGACGAGCCGCGCGGTAAACGGCTTCCAATCGAGATCGATGGCGCGGCGGGCAAAGGGTGTCGGCGTGGTTGCGACGCCCCCAGCCGGGAAAATGATCAGGCAGCCCCCGCCCTTGATATGGCGGCGCGCCGTGGCGCGGGTGGCGAGATTGGTCTTCAACGCCTCTTCCGTCGTATCGAAATCGATCGGCAGGATATAGTGCTGCACGTCGGCATCGGGCGGATAGAGCCTGGCATTGGTCAAAACTTTGAAATCGCTGCGGACGCGATTGGTGAGGCTGCCGATCAGCAGGCCGTCGACCAGGCCGAAGGGGTGATTGGCGACAATGATCAGCGGTCCCTCCCGGGGAATCGCCGCCAGTTTCGCCGTGTCATATTCAAGGCTGAGATTGAGGAGCCGCATGGCGGCGCCCCAGAAATCCATCGAGCTACGCATCTCGGACTGGTAGATCTCGTACAGCTTCTTCAGCTTGAGCTGTCCGGTGAGGATCTCCACGACGCGGATGAAACCGCGGGCAAGCGGACCATCGCACTGGCTGGCATAGGTCAGATCGATCGGCGCGGTCTGTAGGGCGGATGCAGTAGACATGAAGACAGTCTTGTCATGGGTTGTTGACTCTGGCGTCGCAGTTCCGTGACAGTTCTGAGACGGCGGACAATGAGCGCCCTGTTAGGCGACTTGGCAGCTATCGGTCAAGCTATTGTTCCGGTAGCGGAATCCGTTCCGTCTCATCGATCACCGGGACGAAGCGCTCGGCCTTCCAATCAGCCTTTGCCTGCTCGATGCGCTCCTGCGAACTGGAAACGAAATTCCACCAGATATGTCGCGGCCCATCCATCGTCGCCCCACCCAGGACGAAGAGACGCACCGGGCTCAAGGCTTCAACGATGATCTCCCGGCCCGGCTGCAGCACCAGGAGCTGGCTCTCCTCGGTTTCCTGGCCGGCCAGCAGGATGCGGCCCGACAGCAGATGCAAGGCCCGCTCGTCGTAATCGGCCGGTATCCGCAGCCGGGTGCCGACCGGCATCTCGACCTTGGCATAGAAGAGCGGACTGAAGATCCTCACCGGCGATGTGGCGCCCTGCCAGCTGCCGGCGATCAGCGCCACATGGACGCCATCGAGATCGAAGCTCGGCAGCTGGTCGACGCCATGGTGATGGAAGCTGGGGTCGATCTCCTCATGCTCATGCGGCAAGGCGACCCAGGCTTGCAGCCCGAAAAGCGGCGCGCCGGCAGCACGTTCGCTTTGCGGCGTGCGCTCGGAATGGGCGATGCCGCGCCCGGCGGTCATCCAGTTGACGTCGCCCGGCAGGATGACCTGGCGCGAGCCGACGCTGTCCTTGTGCAGGATCGATCCGCTGAAGAGATAGGTGACGGTAGCGAGACCGATATGCGGATGCGGCCTGACATCGATGCCTTGGCCCGGGGTGAAACGGGTCGGTCCCATCTGGTCCAGGAAGATGAAGGGGCCGACCATCTGTCTTTTGGCGATCGGCAGGATGCGGGCGACTTCGAAGCCGCCGAGATCGCGTCGCCGCGGCGGGATGATGGTCTCGATCGCCTCATTGGGTGCCAGTGTCATCTTTGCCTCGATCTGGAAAGCCGCCGTTTCGGGGTGCCGTTTAGCGGTTGATAGCGGCGAGAATATGTCGCGCCGTCACGCCGGGGCAATGCATGTGACATAAAGTGGGCCAGTCGTCAGGCCGGCACCATTTTGGGGCTGCAGGAACCTAGGGCGCGACACCAATGCGCCTGGCGTTCGGTTCTCCTGGCTAAACGTGGTTAATCTCGTCTCTAGACGACAGAATATTTTCGGATTCCAACATTTGTGGTTGCTGACGGTAATATCGTCCCGCTGTTGCGCCGCGGCAGATAAGCTATTGCAACTGCGAAGATCAATTACCCTTTATGTTTCGGGCTATCTCGCATATTATTGAATTACAGTTTTGTGACATAATAAAGAAATGCACCTAATAGGTGTATATAGACCTGGGATGAAACCGCATGAAAACCCTTTTCGAGGGCAAGAAGGCCGGATTGCAACTTTCGGGCTCGCACAGCTCTTTTGCAACTTCGCACATCTTATCCCCTGGGAAATGTCATGCGGGAACTGATCCGTCACAAGACTGCAATGGTGACTGATTAGATTGCGCGCCTGCATGCCGGCTCCCAGGGGGCTCGCGGTGCGTGGGGGAAGCCGCCATTCGGCTGCTTTCGATATCTGAGAGAGAGGAAAATGCAAATGAAGCCCGCTTGGATGCGTATGGTTCGGCTTTCCGTCGCGACTTTGCTGTCGACGACGACGATCGCCACGGGAGTCGCATCTGCCGAATCGATGGATGAGCTGGTTGCAGCCGCCAAGAAGGAAGGTCAGCTGACGGTTATCGCTTTGCCGCACGACTGGTGTGGTTATGGCGCCGTGATCGACGGTTTCAAGGCCAAGTACGGCCTGACCATCAACGAGCTCAACCCCGATGCCGGTTCCGGTGACGAAGTCGAAGCGATCAAGGCGAACAAGGGCAATACCGGCCCGCAGGCGCCCGACGTGATCGACGTTGGCGTCTCCTTCGGTCCGAAGGCCAAGGCTGAAGGCCTGCTGATGCCCTATAAGGTTTCCACCTGGAAGACCATTCCGGCCAGCGCCAAGGATGCGGAAGGCTACTGGTACGGCGACTACTATGGTGTGCTGACCTTCGAAGTGAACAGCGACATCGTCAAGACCGCACCGCAGGACTGGAAAGACCTGCTCGGCGACGATTTCAAGAACTCGGTCGCCCTCGCCGGTGACCCGCGCGCCTCGAACCAGGCGATCCTCGCGGTCTATGCTGCTGGCCTCCATGCCGGCGCCAAGAAGGCCGACGACATCGGTGAAAAGGGCCTCGCCTATTTCGCCGAGCTGAACAAGAAGGGCAATTTCGTGCCGGTCATCGGCAAGTCGGCCCCGCTGGCTCAGGGCACCACCCCGGTCGTGGTTCGCTGGGACTACAACGCGCTCGCCGATCGTGACACGCTGAAGGGCAATCCGAAGGTCGACGTCATCGTCCCGAAGAGCGGCGTCGTCGCCGGTGTCTATGTGCAGGCGATCAGCAAGTACGCGCCGCATCCGAACGCTGCCAAGCTGTGGATGGAATATCTCTATTCGGACGAAGGTCAGCTCGGTTGGCTGGCCGGCTATTGCCATCCGATCCGCTTCAACGACCTCGTCGCCAACAAGAAGGTGCCGCAGGATCTTCTGGACAAGCTGCCGCCGGCAGACGGCTACAAGAAGGCCGTCTTCCCGTCGGTTGAGGAACAGGATGCTGCCAAGGAAGTCATTTCCAAGAAGTGGGATTCCGTGGTTGGCGCCAACGTCCAGTAACGACGCCTGATTGAGGATCGGGGTTGCCGATCCTGGTCGGGTTCATGCCCGGCCAGGGTGGCAGCCCCGGTCATTTTGATAGGTTTTGCCGCATGACGAACGTGACACAAGCCCTTCCCACGACCATGACCAAGACACGATCTGCCGGTTTTAAAAATGGGGCGGCTTGGCTCGGCGTCTCGCCCTTTTTCCTATTCGCCCTGCTGTTCCTGATCCTGCCGACCTTCTATCTGATCATCGGCGCGTTCCAGGATGTTGACGGCAATTTCACCCTGGCGAACCTCGCCCAGCTGGTGACCGATCCGACCATCGTCGATGCCTATTGGATCAGCATCAAGGTCAGCACGGCTTCCGCCGTCTTCGGCGCGCTGTTCGGCTTCGTGCTCGCCTTCGCCATCGTGCTCGGCAAGCTGCCGGCCTGGATCCGTCCGACCCTGCTGACCTTCTCGGGTGTGGCCTCGAATTTCGCCGGCCTGCCGCTGGCCTTCGCCTTCCTGGCGACCCTCGGCCGCGTCGGTTTGGTCACCGTCCTGATGCGCGACTATCTCGGCTTCAACCTCTACTCGACCGGCTTCAACCTGCTGAGTTTCTGGGGCCTGACGCTGGTCTATCTCTATTTCCAGATCCCGCTGATGATCCTGATCATCACGCCGGCCTTGGACGGTCTGAAGCGCGAATGGCGCGAGGCGGCGGAGATCCTGGGGGCAGGTCGGAGCCAGTATTGGCGCATGGTCGCCTTCCCGGTGCTGTGGCCCAGCATCTTCGGCACTACCCTGCTGCTTTTTGCCAATTCCTTCGGCGCCATCGCCACGGCCTATGCTCTGACCGGCAGCGCCTTCAACATCATCACCATCAAGCTCTACGCCCAGATCCAGGGCGACGTGCTGCATAACCAGAATCTTGGCTATGCCTTGGCGCTCGGCATGATCATCATCACCGGCGTTTCCAACGGCTTCTATATCTGGCTGCGGCAGCGCAGCGAAAGGTGGCTGCGATGAACAAGCAAAGCAGATTGGGGGCCTGGGTCGCCATCATCATCGGCACGCTCTATTTCGCGCTGCCGCTGCTCTCGACCTTCGAATTCTCCATGCGCATGAAGCGCGGCGAATACAGTTTCGAGGCCTACCGGGTCGTCTTTGGTGACGCCCGGTTCCAGGAATCGTTCCTCTATTCGACGGTCCAGGCGCTGGCGACCATCCTCGTCGGCGTGCTGATCGTCGTGCCGACAGCCTATTGGATCCGCCTTCGCCTGCCGCGCCTGCGGCCGGTGGTGGAGTTCATCACCTTGATGCCGCTGGTCATCCCGGCCATCGTCATCGTCTTCGGTTACCTGAGGCTCTATAACAGTTCATCCTGGTTGCCGCTGACCGCCAATGCACGGACCACCGACCTGCTGCTGACCTTCAGCTATGTCACCCTGGCGCTACCCTATATGTACCGCGCCGTCGATACCGGCCTGCGCTCGATCGATGTGCGCACGCTGACCGAGGCGGCAGAAAATCTCGGCGCCGGCATGGGGACGATCCTGTTCCGCATCATCCTGCCGAATATCAAGTCGGCGGTGCTGAGCGGCGCCTTCCTGACCTTCGCCATCGTCATCGGTGAATTCACCATGGCGAGCTTGCTCAACCGGCCGGCTTTCGGTCCCTATCTGCAGAATGTCGGCGCCAACCGGGCTTACGAGCCTTCGGCGCTGGCGGTCATCGCCTTCGTGGTGACCTGGGCCTGCATGGGATTGATCAACATATTCGGCCGCCAGAAACAAACAAAGCACGCGGCGTAACGCTGGCCGCAAGAGGACAAGGTTATGGCATTTCTTGAACTCTCGAATATTCGCAAGAGCTTCGACCAGACGACGGTGGTGCACGGTTTCGACCTCGCCATCGAGCAGGGCGAGTTCGTCTCCTTCCTCGGGCCGTCGGGCTGCGGCAAGACGACAGTGCTGCGCATGGTGGCAGGTTTCGAAACCCCGACATCGGGCTCGATCCGGATCGCCGGCAAGGAAGTGACGCATCTCCGCGCCAATCAGCGCAATGTCGGCATGGTGTTCCAGGCCTATGCGCTGTTCCCCAATATGACCGTCGCCGAGAATGTCGCCTTCGGCATGAAGGTCGCGAAGAAATCGCCGGCCGAGATCAAGAGCCGGGTCGAGGAAATGCTGCAGCTGATCAAGCTGCCGCATCTCGCCGACCGCTATCCCTATCAGATGTCGGGCGGCCAGCAGCAGCGCGTCGCCTTGGCGCGCGCCTTGGCCAACAAACCGCAATTGCTGCTGCTCGATGAACCACTCTCGGCCCTCGATGCCAAGATCCGTGTCTCGCTGCGCGAGGAAATCCGTGCCTTGCAGCGCTCGCTTGGCATCACCACCATCTTCGTGACCCATGATCAGGAAGAAGCCCTCTCCATGTCCGACCGCATCGTCGTCATGCATGAGGGGCGCGCCGATCAGGTGGGCACACCGGCCGAGATCTATAACACGCCGGCGACGCGCTTCGTCGCCTCCTTTGTCGGCCATCTGAGCTTCCTCAAGGCCAAGGTGCTCGACGCGCAGGCAGGGCAGCTGATCGTCGATGATCAGACGATCCGCACCGGCCGCAATATTGCCGAAGCGCAGAAGGGCGAGACCTGGTCGGTGGCTTTGCGTCCCGAATCGCTCTCGCTGGTCAACGGCCATGCCTTGCCGGGCGGCAACCAGATGCAGGGCAATGTCGAGGAAGTCGCCTTCCTCGGCT